>SDBU01004276.1_pt1 | contig 17619 bp, 15 predicted proteins | sample 2277071 | NCBI WGS metagenome assembly SDBU01 (sample SAMN10397929, study PRJNA504765) | marine sediment metagenome | isolation source: marine sediment core GS08_GC12, 126 cmbsf | place: Arctic Ocean: Gakkel Ridge, Loki's castle | collected 2008 | reverse complement strand
GGCAGAGAAGAGCAGGCCTGCCATATCCTCGCTCTCATCGAAAAAAAAAGTCCCCATTATGCCGAGAAGCTGACCCTCCTCTCCGCTGTCCAGTCAGCTGATCTCCCCAAACTCTCCCAATCGGGGTGTGATAAGATGGTCTCTAACTACTGCCAAGAGGCCAAATCCATACGTAAGGCAAAAACACTCAATGCCATTCTTCCGGGAGCCGGTTATTGGTATGTTGGTTTAAAAGAGACGGCCATTACCTCAGTGCTTATCAACGCACTTTTTATTGGAACCGGTGTCTACTTTATTGATAGGGGCAATATTCCTGCTGCGGCTGTGGTCTTAAGCCTTGAGTCCGGCTGGTATTTCGGCGGCATCTATGGGGCAGGTTTAGCGGCCAAACGGTACAACGAGCATCTCTACGAGGGTTACGCCAATAATATCACCAAACGCGACGAACTCTTTCCTTCCCTCATGCTCCGCTACACCTTTTGAAGCAAAGACATAAGACCTGAAGGGGCAATAAAAATAAAAGCTTTCCCTCTCTTATGTTTTTCTAAAAGCCCTAGCTCATGTAAACCAAGTAAATCTTGCCGTGCAGTATCATAAGCAACATGGTGACTATTTTTATGAACTTCGATTGTATAAACGATTCCCGGATGCTCTAAAGCATGAGCAAGTAACATTTCTTGTCGAAAATTAAGATTTGTTTTTATATTTATTAATATTTCAGCTCTTTTCAGCTCTTTTGATTTCTTTTCAATGTATCGGTTTAATGATTTAATTGCTTTTTGTACAATGTCAAATTGGTGAAGAATAAAATAGGTTAAATCATTGTCATCTGTTTCAGAATATAGAAATGCGGATCCGTATTGAGCAGGAGCGGCAAGAATAATTTCTGAAATGGAAATATATTCAAATAGCCAATATCCCTGACGTAACATCAACCAATAAAATAGAGCACGAGCAGTTCTGCCATTTCCATCGAGAAATGGATGATCGTAAGCGAGCCAAAAATGCAGAATAATAGCACGAATTATTGGATGAACAAACCGATCGGGAGTTTTTCCATTGGCAAAGTCACACATAGCTCGCATGCGGGCGGGCAGTAGACTTGCCTTGGGAGGGTGGTACAAGATCTCTTTTGTGGCAGTATCTTCTATGACAACCAATTCTTCTTCATTTCTTAATCTACCGGCTGAATCAGGTTTATGGAGAGTTTGATCGGTAACCTGTCGATGGATTTCAAAAATCAGATCTTCATCGAGAGGTTTATCTTTCCATTCTTGAAGTCGATGCATCGTAAAGAAGTTATTCAAAATCATGAGCTCGCTCTTATTCCGTGGACGTCGACCTGATTTCAACATTTCCTTCGCCACTTCACGGGTTGTTGCGGCTCCTTCAAGCTGGCTCGAAGTTATTGCTTCTTGAATTAGAGATTTTACGAGAAATTGGCTCTGAGTGTGTGGATTGGTGATCGATTCCGGAGCGTCTTTGGTACCCATGGCGGTAATATCAAGTTCGTGTAATTGCTCGTCTATTTTGTTGGTAACGGTATACCCAAATGGCTGCCCCTCGGGATCTGTTAGGGGGAGAGATTTCATCCTTCCCATGCGATCTAGTTTGATCCCAAGCCACCACTCCTCATGCGTCAGCCCTGAGGGAGGGGATAAATGTGATAAGATATCCCAGTGTCGATACTTTCCCGTCCTCTCCGTTTTAGCCCCTTCCTCTCGGGCTAAGGAGTACCGATCTGGCTGTCGGATGAGACGCTTCTCTAATTTCTTTATATTAGGTGGTTTACGCGGGATCTTCATTTTGTTACCAATTTCTAATAAAATGGTAGCAAATCAGTGTTTTATTAGTCAACTACCGATCTGGTAAATATTGGTAGCAAATCAGCATTAACGGTATTTGATCTCTTCATAGAACAGCCGTCTCTTTCTTATGGAACGTGGATCTAAACCATTCGGTGGTCTCTTGTAACCCTTGATCTAATGGCGTGGGCACAAAATCGGGCAGGAGCCTACGGAATTTTTCGGTATCCAGACATTTGGATTTGGCTCCAACGTATTTGGTCAAATCGTATTGGACCTTTTCAAAGGGATAACCCGTATGACTGCAGATCGTCTGGGCAAATGTTTTGATCGAATACTCTTCCCCAGCTCCGATGTTGATCAGGGTGTTGGACGCTTTCTCTGTGAGCTGGAGCATTACCTCGACAAAGTCTTGCACATGAACAAGCTCTCTTTTCTGCTCACCATCGCCCCATAGAACGACCGGTTCATCGTAAAGCTTGCCACGGTTGATTTTGCGTATAAGATCAAAGATAAAGTGCATCTGTCTCCCATCGGTGTGGTAGCCGGGTCCGTAGAGTGTGGAGGGAACGAGATAGAGATAGTCAAGCCCAAATTGCTTGTGTATGGCGGTAAGTCCGGCATAGAGCATTCGTTTGGTCATGGCGTAGGTGAAGAGGCTGTCAATTGGTTTGCCTGAAAGATAGTTCTCTTCGGTGAGGGGGAGAGTGGGATCATAGCTGCAGCTAGTGCCCATGCAGATGAGTTTGGCTTGGGGTTGTTTTTCTGCCCACCAGGAGAGCATATGGGTGTTGAGCTTCTGGTTGATGATCCACTGTTCGCCGGGATGTTTGAGGCAAAAATCGCCGGCCTGGGTCCAGGCGGCGAGATGGAAGATGCGATCAAAATGGGTGCTATCAAATTGGTGGAGAGAGGCTTCTTGTGTAAGGTCACAGTTTTTTGAGTTGACTGGTGTGACCTCATCTCCTTGTGATTCAAGCTTTTTGCATAGAAATTGGCCAAGAAATCCGGTGGCCCCGGTAACAAGTGTTTTCATTTTGGATTGATAGGAAAGTAAAATTCGACTCCTTTATCCAGGAGGGCTCGATTGTTTTTTAGGATCTCCTCTTTGAAATTCCAGGCGAGGACGTAGTAGACATCGGGGGGGGCCTTGAGCTCATCTTCCAAAACGATGGGGAGGTGCATGCCTGGGCTGTAAAGGCCCTTGCGGAGGGGGTTTTTTTCCACCAGGCAGTCGAGGAGGTTCTCTCCGATGCCAAAGTAGTTGAGAAGGGTGTTGCCTTTGACGGGAGCGCCCATGCCGAAAATGGTTTTACCCTCTTTTTTCTTCTGTTTTAGGAAGGCTAGGTCGGTTTGTTTTAGCGTTTCCATTTTCTTGCCGAGCTCTTGATAGGCGGCGAGTTTATTGCACCCAGAAAGCTCTTCCTCTGCTCTAAGGTCGAGGAGGCGAGAAGTAGGAGCCCGTTTGCCGGTATGCGAGATAAATCCAATGATAGACCCTCCGTGAATGGGAGAATGGTAGGCATCAAAGAGGGAGAGGCCGTGTCTTTGGAGGAGGGCATTGATGGTTTTGAGGGTATAGTAGAGCAGGTGTTCGTGGTAGATCTGATCAAAGGCTTGATTTGCCATGATGCTCTTCATGTAGAGAAACTGAACAACGAAAACCCCCTCTTCTTTGAGGAGAAGTTTGATTGCATCGGCAGCGGAGTGGAGTTCCTCAAGGTGGAAGAAGATGCCAGCAGCATTGATCACATCGAAATGCAGGGGAAGGGTTTTAGCAACATCGAGATTAAAAAAGGCCTGGATGGTTCGTACGCCCTGTCCATTGGCGATATCAGCAATCTTGCGAGTGGCCTCTACACCGAGGACCTCATATCCCATCAGCTGGAAGTGTTTGAGTTGTGTTCCATCATTGGACCCAATGTCTAAGACAGACTTGAGCTTTTGTTTCTTGAAGAAGCGCTTATCCACCTCATGGGCGATTTTTTCAAAATGGAGATCTAAAGAGCGAGTTACGCCAGAGAGATAGGTGTTATCGTCGTAGACCGTCTCTTTTTTGACGGTATGATCGAGTTGAGCGGTTTCACATTCGTGGCAGTAGACTACTTTGAGTGGATAGAAGGGTTCTTGGCCGACCTCTTCTTTTGTCAGGAAGATATTCCCTAGAGGTTGATTTTTTAAGTCGATCGCTAGACTTAAGTTTGTACTGTCGCAGACACGGCATTGAAGCATACCCAAGATAATATGAGGATACTCTTTTTAGGAAAAGCTCTCTTTTGGTAGGATCTGATCTATGCTTATCATTTCACGCACTCCCGTTAGAATCAGTTTTTTTGGGGGAGGAACCGACTACCCAGATTACTACGAGGAACATTTGGGAGCGGTTTTGGGAACAACTATCAATCAGTACGTGCACATGAGTGTCAAAACGCTCAAAAGTGACTTTTTTGAGCATAACATTCGGGTTGCCTATTCCAAGATAGAGCTGGTCAAAAGCGTCGATGAAATCGAACATCCGAGTATCCGTGAATCGCTCAAATATAAAGGCATTTCTGGGAATCTCGATATCCATCTTTTCTCTGATCTTCCAGCGCGCACCGGGACGGGCTCTTCATCGGCCTGCACGGTTGGATTTCTCAATGCTCTCCATGCGCTTGAGGGAAAAATTATCTCAAAACAGCAGCTTGCTGAGGAAGCCTGTTATGTGGAACAGAAGCTGATCGGAGAAAATGTGGGTTCTCAAGATCAGTTTCATGCTGCTATGGGAGGATTTAGCATCATTGAATTTGGTCCTTCGGGGATTCGGGCCACTCCTCTGATATTGTCGCGAGAGAAAAAAGAGCTGCTCCAATCCCATCTGCTGGTTTTTTATACGGGGCTGACCCGTTTTGCGAGCGAGGTGGTGGGCGAGCAGATCGAAAAGACAAAAATGCGCAAGAATGACGCCTCTCTTCACCGAATGAAAGAGATGGTCTATGAGGCTCAGGAGTCCATCTCAAATTTGCCCAGCGATAAAATGGTGGAGCAACTAGGTTTTCTTTTGAAGGAGAGTTGGGGGTTGAAGAAGCAACTTTCAACCAAAGTGTCCAACTCCTTTATCGATGAGGCTTATGATGCCGCTATCCGAGCGGGAGCCTATGGAGGCAAGCTCTGTGGAGCAGGTAGTGGTGGTTTTTTGGCTTTCTTAGTTCCACCTGAGCGTCAGGCGGCTGTTCGAGCGGCAATGAAGGACCTTCAGGAGGTCGATTTCCGCTTTGAAAGCGAGGGCAGCACTATCATCTACATGAAGGATTGAACATGGACGCAGTGATTTTGGCTGGAGGGCTGGGAAGCCGGCTGAAAGAGGTGATCTCCGATTTGCCCAAACCTTTGGCACCTATCCAGGACAAGCCTTTTCTCGACATTCTACTCGCTCAATTGGACACTTTCGAGATGATCTCCAAGGTGATTTTAGCCGTCGGTTATCGAGCAGATCAGGTGATCTCTTATTATGAAAAGCGACCGAAAATAACTTTTTCTATCGAGTCTTCTCCGCTAGGAACAGGCGGAGCTCTGAAAAAAGCCCTTGAAGGAGTTTCCTCAGAGGATGTGCTGGTCTGCAATGGGGATTCTTTTCTCGACTATTCGCTCGCCGAGATGTGGGAGCGCTATCGTATTGCAGATGCCGATATCATGATGGCATGCCGCGAAGTTGAAGAGGCCTCTCGCTATGGACAGGTCGACTTTGATGTTGAAAGCGGACGTATTGTGGGATTTCAAGAGAAGAGCACCGAAAAATTAAAGGGGTGGATCAATGGTGGAGTCTACCTGATGAAGCGAGATATTTTGTGCGATTTTCCAAGCGATCGCCCCTTTTCGCTAGAACAAGAAGTCTTCCCAAAGGTATTAAAGAAAAGGATGTTCGGTTACCCTACCGCTGGACTCTTTATCGATATCGGCACACGAGAGTCTTATTCGCAGGCTCAAGAGATTTTGAAGGGGATTTATGCAGAACAAAGATAATACACACATATTGATCACAGGCGGCGCAGGGTATATCGGGTCAATATTGACTCCACGCCTTCTTAAGGCGGGCTATCGGGTGACGGTAGTAGACAATTTGATGCATCGCCAGGTGACGCTTCTCGACTGTTTTGGAGATCCCAATTTCAGCTTTATCAAGGGTGATGCGGCCAATGAAGCGCTCATGAAAAGTGTGATCGCAGATGCAGATGTGATCATTCCGCTGGCGGCGATCGTAGGGGCTCCAGCCTGCGCTTTAAACCCCTCTCTGGCTCAACTGGTCAACTGCGATGCGATCAGATTGATCTTGAAAGAGCTTTCGCCAAGCCAAAAAATCCTTTTCCCCAATACCAACAGTGGCTATGGCGTGGGAGAGAGAGCGAAGCATTGCAACGAAGAGAGCCCATTAAACCCGGTTTCGCTCTACGGGAAGCAGAAAGTGGCTATCGAAAAAGAGCTGCTGGCAACGGGACAGGCGATCTCTTTTCGGCTGGCAACAGTCTTTGGGGTTTCCCCCCGTATGCGGCTCGATCTGCTTGTCAATGATTTTACCTATCGGGCATGTCACGATAGGTCCATCGTTTTGTTTGAGGAACATTTTAAGCGAAACTATATTCATATCCAGGATGTGGCGGGGGCTTTTCTTTTTGGTCTGGAAAATTTTGAGAAAATGAAAGGCGAGGCTTTTAATGTAGGTCTTTCGTCGGCGAACCTTTCCAAGCGCGAGCTTTGTGAGAAGATCAAAGAGTTTATTCCCGAGCTTTATATCCACTCAGCGCCGATTGGGCAAGATCCAGACAAACGAGATTATATTGTCAGCAACGAAAAACTGGAGTCCCTGGGCTTGAGAGCTGATAAAAGTTTGGATGGCGGAATTGCGGAATTGGTCAATGCCTTCAAGATTATTCGGCTAAATCAATTTGCAAACTGCTAATAACCCGAAGTTCAGGTTATTACCAACCCCCGAAAATAATAGACCTCTTTCGCTCTCTGTCGAAGTCTCTTGCCCAATTTATGATATTATTCCCGAGGATTGGTATAATTTTTGTTGAAAATAGTACAAAATGCCCACATATTAGAAAAAACATGGTATAGTGGGGAGTAATGGACGGTGAAGCTGAGCAATGCATGAACGAGAAGAAGCGTTTTCTCTCTTTTTCTCGCAATAACTTTTATCTTTTTCTTATTGGTTGCTACCTTCTCCCACTCTTTGTTGTTGTGGGATACGCTCTCTCTTTCTCTGATACTGGAGAGGCTAAAATCCTCTTTATTGCGACCCTTCTCTCGGCCTTTGCGGGCCTTTGTGGGGGACTTTATTTGCTCCGCCTCTATGAGAGTCGGATGCAACACTCGGTCGCAGCTCTTGTAAGAGAGAAAATAGCCCATTTACCTGAGCCGCAAGAGGAAGATCTTTTGATTTCCTATCAGGAGAAGGTCAGAGAGCTGCATACCTATATTGAAGAGCTGCGTCGTGGTTATGAGCACCAGATCGACCTGCTACAATCTTCGACAGCGAAGAGCAAGGGGAAGGTTGAGGAGCTCAACCTTGAGATGGATAGAAAGCTCGAAGAGATGCGCTCCGCCTATCTTGAGTATGAGGATGTTCGCAAGGATTATGAGCGTCTCTATGAGGATTATGGCCGTTATCGACACGATTCACACGAGGAGCTGAAACATAAAGACTCTCTCCTCTCCGAGTATCAGCATACAATCTCTGAACAGAGGATGATCCTCGAAAAGAAACAGCGTTATGTGGCCAAGCTCGAAGGAAAGGTTCGTGACCTGATGTATGAGATTCGGAGTTTGCTTCAACTAGAAGAGAGTCCTCTTTCACAAACTTTACCACCGCTGGTCGAACTCTCCGATCAGGAGAGTAGCGGTGAGGAGTACTGCCGCCCTCCGGAAGAGAAAGGACCTTACGATCTTTCGCTTTTACTCGGCCGTTATCGCGAAAGAGCAGAGAAATTCACTGGTGTTGACCACCTCGGTTATATGGGTGGCAAGTCGCCTCGCTTTTTGGATATGTCTTTAGATAGTTATGCGATTGATCTGCGCCGCCTCTTTGACACTTTTCGTGATGAGACCTCGGGCATTCTCTTTGTCTATTCTCAGCTAGAAGAGAAGCTCCTCTTCGTCAACAACTACATCAAAACTATTTTAGGATGGAGCCCAGAGAAGTTTATCAAAGAGTTTCCAGAACTTGTAGAGATGGGATTTGAGGAGCTTCAGAATGCTCTCGCTCAAATCCATACTAACAAAGAAAGCGAACTCAGTTTAGCTCTACGAAGTAAGGCGGGCGAGAATATTCCATTTCATTGCTTTATCGGAGCCATCGCTTCGGGACCCTTTGTCAACCATGTGATCGGCATCCTCTCTCCAATGGAATCGGTTTAGGAAATGTGCAACTTATTTTTTTCCGACTCCTTAATCACAACTTTTTTCGAGTAGTATACGAAAAAGCATCCGGTAGGGAAGAAGCAGTAGTTCTTGCCAACTTCTTTTTTGAGGGAGAGGAAATCGGTTTTCAAAGGAGATAATGGTCTTCTGAAGCTCTGACGAGGTGGCTTGGTCGAGAAGGTCACCGGCAAAAGAGAGTTTCCAGCTCTTGTTTCTCAGACGCAGGAGAGGAGCGGCCCGTCGTGTTGAATGTTTTCCTCTGGAGGGAAGCCTTAGATCGACAGATAAAGGATGGCTCCTCTCTTTTCGGAGGGCCTGCCGATCAATAGAATATTGATCGTAGATGATTCCCCTTTTGTTTAGGCCTATATTTGTGTAATAGTGGGGGAAGTGACGAAGGGCACCCTCTGCTGAAGAGAGGTGATACCGGTTAAACTGTTTATCGTGGAGAATCCAGACAGCTTGATAACCCAAAGAGGCGTAATCACTTATTCTCTGTTTAACCTCAAGGGCGGTGATTGGAGAGCATTGGATTTCGAAGATAAGCTTTTCTTTTTCCCAGACGACATCGGCAATCCTATTAATTTCTGGAAAGCGTCTCTCGAGGTGGCACTCTTGAGAGGTAAGTAGCGTTTGAAGGTGGAGCTGGAGGTTTAGGTGGAGTAAGGATTTACCCCCCAGCCGACAGGAGCCGATGGGGCCAAGGTGAAAAAAATGGAGCTGTTTATGTGCTCCGCCACGGAGTCGCACGGTTTGACCACATTCGAGACAGCGGTAGTTATTTTGTCTCGAGGCTAGGAGAGCGGAAACAGGAGTTCCACCTTTATCAAAAGCAAAGATTTGCATTAAATTGAAATTGCACTACAATTGTACACTTTATAAATATTTCATAAAATGAAAAGTTCAAAACTTGATCCCGATTCTGATTCAGAATATCAGAAGAAATTAGAAGAGCTCGTGGCGACTGCCAAAGAGCAGGGCTTTATCACCTATGAGGAGATCAACGACTCTCTCCCGATGAGTCTCGACTCACCTGAGGAGATCGACCAGGTGTTGATCTTTCTCACAGGAATGGATATCCAAGTCCTCAATCAATCTGATGTTGAGCGACAAAAAGAGCGAAAAAAGGAGGCCAAAGAACTCGAAGGATTGGCCAAGCGGGCTGAAGGGACTCCAGATGATCCAGTCCGCATGTATCTGAAAGAGATGGGCTCGGTCCCTCTTCTCACACGAGAGGAAGAGGTTGAAATTTCAAAGCGTATCGAGAAGGCTCAAGCCCAAATCGAGCGAATTATTTTACGTTTCCGCTACTCCACCAAAGAGGCGGTCTCTATTGCTCACTATCTCATTTCGGGCAAAGATCGCTTTGATAAGATTATTGCAGAAAAAGAGATAGAAGATAAGGCCGCCTATCTCAAACTACTTCCTAAGCTAGCCCAGCTGCTCAATGTAGAGGATGCCACCTTTGAGAGATTCCTCATTCAGCTTCGAGAGCCCAAGCTGAAAAAAAGTGATCGGGTAAAGATCGATGATGAGATCGAAAAGTGTCGGATACGAACCCAGTCATTCCTTCGTCGTTTCCACTGGCGCCACAATATCATTGATGATTTAGGAGAAGTGATCTTGCGCGGTTATAACCGCTTCTTAACCCTTGAGACAGAGATCAATGAGTTGGCGGGTCGAGCAGAGAGAAATAAGTTTGCGGCGGGTAAATGGGCTGCTGCCAAACGTAAGCTTGAGAGGCGAGAAATTGCAGCCGGAAGGACACTCGCTGAGTTTAAAAAAGATGTCCGGATGCTTCAAAGGTGGATGGATAAGAGCCAAGAGGCTAAACGCGAGATGGTCGAATCCAACCTACGACTTGTCATCTCCATCGCAAAAAAATATACCAACCGCGGCCTCTCTTTCTTGGATCTGATCCAAGAAGGCAATATGGGCTTGATGAAAGCGGTCGAAAAGTTTGAGTATCGCCGAGGGTATAAGTTCTCGACTTACGCTACCTGGTGGATCCGCCAAGCAGTTACCCGCGCCATTGCTGACCAAGCCAGAACGATTCGAATTCCGGTCCATATGATCGAGACGATCAACAAAGTGCTTCGTGGAGCGAAAAAGCTGATGATGGAGACCGGCCGGGAACCTTCTCCAGAAGAGTTGGCTGTAGAGCTAGGCCTCACCCCTGACAGAGTTAGGGAGATCTACAAAATTGCCCAACACCCGATCTCTCTTCAAGCTGAAGTTGGCGAGGGAGGCGAGAGTCAGTTTGGTGATTTTCTCGAAGACACCGGTGTCGAATCTCCGGCTGAAGCGACAGGCTACTCCATTCTGAAAGACAAGATGAATGAAGTGCTCGAAACTCTTACCGAGCGAGAGCGGATCGTCTTGATTCAGCGGTTTGGTCTTCTTGACGGCAAGCCCAAGACCCTCGAAGAGGTGGGCGTAGCTTTCAATGTGACGCGCGAGCGGATTCGTCAGATCGAAGCTAAGGCGCTTCGCAAAATGCGTCATCCCATCCGTGCCAAACAACTCAAAGCCTTTCTTGATCTCCTCGAAAGCGAATAGTCGTTTTGGGCAAGACCAAATTGCTGCTATTGTTTTAAAGGGGAGGCACTTTCCTCCCCCCTTGTATTAACCTGAACTTCGGGTTGTATTACCAACTTAAGCAGAAAACAACAGATCTAATGGATTCTGGAAATGTTAGAATGCAACAGCCCCCGCAATGCAAAGAGCCTTGCAGCCGGTCCAAACGGCAAAGCCTGTCCAGGGCCCCGTTGATGAAGCTGCAGCCGTAGCAGCAATACAAGCTCCCAAACAAACTGGGAGGGCCCAGGTGCCAGGTCCTCCTAGAGCCTCAGCCGTAGGTAAACTAGCCAGAACCCCTAATGCAATAACAGGAATCAGAGCAAACGTTGTTAAGCCTCCTATGCGAACGGCTCTGTGACCCATCCTTCCCGGTCCTTGGGTCTAGCAGGACCCTCGTTCTCTCTTACTACTGGGATATTCGCTACTGGTTTTAACATATCCTTTCTCCTTTTAGTTTCGTTTGGCCTTGTTGCGTAATCTGCTGGAGGTTGTTTTTTTAAGACGACCTAGAATTGAAAAAACTTGCTGAATCTCAGGTATTTCAAAATCGAATTCAAGTTATTACTCAGAGATGACTTCAGGGAGGGGATCTACAACAGGAGCGGATGCTTCTTCTGCGAGATCTTTATCGACAACGATGGTGATACAGGCATCTGACCAGACATTGAGCGCTGTCTCAACCATATCAATGATAGCATAGAAAGGAAGGATCAGTCCCATAGTATAGAGCGGCACTTTCATCCCGATCAGCAGAGCGCTGGTAAGGAAAAAGCAGCCCATTGGAACGCCGGCATTACCGATCGCGGCTAGCGTGGCTATAAATACCCACCCGACCATCTCAAAAGGGCCGAAAACCATACCATTCAGCATTGCGACAAAGAGTGTGGTGATCAGAATAAAGGCGGCACAGCCATTCATGTTGATCACTGAGCAGAGCGGCAGAGTAAAACTGGAGACTTTTTTGGAGACACCTAGATTTTTTTCCGCTGAGCGAATAGCCACAGGGAGCGCAGCGCTGGAAGATTTAGAAAAGAAGGCCACCGTAAGAGCAGGTGCCATTCCCTTCAAGCTTTTCCAGGGAGAGATTTTCTTGAATTTGAGCATGAGCGGCAAGATGATGATCCCTTGAATGAGATTGGCACCGACGACACATGCGAGGTAGAGCATCAGAGTACTAAAGTGGTCGTAGTTGGTTTTGAGATCTTTGGCTAGTATGTTGACAAAAGCCCAAACAGCCAGAGGCATCAGGGTGATGACAAAGGTGGTGATTTTCAGAAGGGCGGCAAAGAGACTCGAGAAGAGCTTGTGCAGAAACTCTTTTTGGTCTTTCGGCAAGACGAGAATAGCCATGCTCAACATGATGGCGATAAGAGCGATACCGATGACGTTGTTTTCGGCGAAGGCCTGAAAGAGGTTCGAGGGAATAATATTCAATAAGAATGAGAAATAAGAAGCCTGTGCGGGAATGGCGGCCACACCCTGCTCGAGAGAGAGGACGCTTTTGACTGGATTGACGAACACGAAAAGCAGCAGTGCCACTGCTCCAGCAACAAGAGTTGTGCCGACGGTGTAAGTAAGAATTTTTTTACCCATCCGCTTCATCTCTTGAAAATCTTTCATTCCTGAGATGGTCGAGGTAATCGATAGAAAGACGATTGGCAAACTTAGAAGTTTGAGTAATCTCAAAAAGAGATCGGAAGTAGTCTCTGCAGCGGTATTGAAAAACGAGATTTCAGACCAGCCAGTCAGCCAGCCCAACCCCATGGCAACCACAAGTAAAATATTTCCTATAACGCGCTTGTTCATAAACACTATTATACAGGAAATGAGTTTTTAAAGAAATGATAGAGATGGAGCGTAACGGGATCGAACCGTTGACCTCAACAATGCCATTGTTGCGCTCTACCAACTGAGCTAACGCCCCATAAGGTAAACCCTTTGAATGCTCACCTAAAAGAGCGTGTAACTATATCGATTCTACCTTTTTATTTGAAGCTTTGTTATATTAGCCCCTTAAAAAGGATATGTAATGAGTTTTTTTGAACATCTTGGGATGGCACCTTCTGACCCCATTCTTGGGCTTACATTGGCTTTTGCTGCAGATGAACGCAGGGATAAGGTGAACCTGGGAGCGGGAGTCTATAAAACGGCAGATTTGAAGCCTTATATATTGACCAGTGTAAAAGAGGCGGAAAGAGTTCTTCTTAAGGAAGAGACGAGTAAAGACTATCTCCCCATGGCCGGTGATGGCGATTTTATTGAGCAAACGAAAAAGCTGGTTTTGGGAGAGTTTACAGACGATCGGATTTTTGCGATACAGAGTATAGGAGGAACAGGAGCACTCAAAGTTGGCGGTGAGCTGCTTTTGAAAAGTGGATGTAAACGGATTTTCCTCTCCGATCCAACATGGGATAATCATCGGAGAATCTTTACTCAAATGGGATTTGAAGTAGAGACTTATCCCTATTATGACTGGAAGGAGTGTCGATTTGACTTTGAGGCGATGTACCACGCCATCGAAAAGATGCATGAAGGCGATGTGATTATTTTGCAAACATGCTGCCACAACCCTACTGGGTTAAACCCGACCTATGAGCAGTGGAAAGAGCTCTGCGCTCTTATCAAAAAACGAAGACTGATCCCATTTTTTGATAATGCTTACCAGGGGTTTGGAGAGAGCATTGAAAAAGATGTGGCTCCCATTCGTCTCTTTGTTAAGGAAGGGCTGGAGGTTTTGATCGCGGCCTCATATTCGAAAAATTTTGGCCTCTATGCCGAAAGAACAGGGGTATTATTCACAGTTTGCCAGGATGGGAAGGTGGCCAAAAGAGTGGGGAGTCAAATCAAGAAATGTGTCAGAGGGATCTATTCGACCCCGCCCTGCCATGGCGCTCGTATTGTCGCGACTGTATTAAAAGATCCGAAACTTCGAAAGCTCTGGGAAGCGGAACTTGCCACGATGCGTTGTCGTATCGAGGAGACGCGCAACGCTTTCCTGACAGCTCTTAAAGCAAAAGGACTGCAGAAGTTTGAATTTCTCGAAAAACAGAGAGGGATGTTCTCTTATACAGGCCTCAAGCAGCACGAAGTGGATAAGCTGATTGCAGAGTATGCGATTTATATGCCCGGAGATGGTAGAGTCAACGTTGCGGGACTCAATAGCGAGAATCTCGACTATGTAGTGGACGCCATCTATGAAACGACGAAGATCCTATAAAAAATATCTTTTTCTAGCTCTTACCCTCTTTTTTTTGATGAGTCTTCCGGCCCTTTTTATAGAGAAGGTACGGGGAAAAACCATCGCTTTTTTGGTCCCATGGCGCAAGCAGTGCACGGCAAAGAAGGGCGAAGATCTGGAAAAAAAGCGTTTGGAAGGGGAGAACCATCTGCTTCGAGTGGAGATTGGGAAATTAAAAGCCCTTCTGGGGCAACAGGGCGCGGTCGAGAACTATTTGAAAGATCTCAAAAATGACGCTTTCCACCGACATGAAGAGGCCCTCTCTCTGCTAGAGAGCCAAACACACTCTATTCCCGCTCGAGTGATCTACCGTGATCCCGCCAACTGGACCAGCTCTTTTTGGGTGAATGTTGGAGAAGAGACAAACCGAACGATTGGGCGCTTAGTTGTGGCCAAAAATAGTCCTGTCCTTCTCGGACGCTCAGTGGTTGGAGCGATCGATTATGTTGGCAAAAAACAGTCACGTGTTCGTCTTATCACAGACTTGGGCCTAAAGCCGGCTGTTAGAGCGGTTCGAGGATATCCTCAAAATGTCTTGCTCGTCGAGCATATTGAGGTGTTGAACCGAGCACTCTTGACTCGCTCAGATCTTCCCGTCCCCCCCAATGAATTTGCTAAATATATCGAGACATTGAAGAGTTACCTCTCACAGAATTTGGAAGGGTGGTATCTCGCCAAAGGAATATTACAAGGAGCAGGCACTCCCATGTGGAGAAAAAGAGGCCACTGTTTGAAAGGGGTCGGGTTTAATTATGACTTTGCTGATGAGGAGGGACCTGCGCGAGATCTCCACTCGGGAGAGCCCCTGGATCCTTTCTCACCTCTTCCGGCGATGCCGATACTCAAACCCAACGATCTGTTGGTGACCACCGGTATGGATGGAGTCTTTCCCCCCGGATTGCAAGTGGCCGAAGTGACCAAAGTCTATCCCCTTCGTGAGGGAGGGTATACCTATGATCTAGAGGCTATCCCTACTATCGGGAATATGGATGAATTACAAACCGTGTTTATTATTCCACCCGTTGGGTATATTCCAGAGGATCAGCCCTAAGGAGTAAACAAGTATGAAAGTTGTGACAGCAAAAGAGATGGCGCGCATCGAACAGCTTGCCTATCAGCATGGATCTAACGAAGAAGCGTTTATGAACCAGGCTGGAGTAGGCATATCAGTGCTCATTCAGCAGTGTGTGGCCCATTATCATCTCAAGCCCAAAATTATGCTCCTCTGCGGCCGCGGCAACAACGGTGGCGACGCCTATGCGGCAGGCAAAGAGCTCTTGAATGGAGGATTTGAAGTTCAAGCGATCGCTTTGGCTCCCATAAAAGAGAGTAGCCCCCTCTGTCAACTCCAGAGCAAACGGTTCAAGGAAGCGGGCGGCAAAATCAGATATATCGACAAGGCTGGCGAAATCTCTTTCGATGATGCCGAGCTGCTTGTCGATGGTATTCTTGGAACCGGTTTTCGAGGCTCGGTCGAAGGGCTCTATTTCAGTGCCATAGAAAGGGCTAATATCTCCGGGTTGCCGATTGTGGCCATCGATATCCCTTCCGGAATAAATGGCAACACCGGGGAAGTGGAGAAAATTGCCATCCATGCATCCGAGACCATCTTCTTGGGATTACCTAAAACAGGCTGTTTTTTAGGAGAAGCCTGGAACTTTGTCGGTAAAGTGCATGTCTATGATTTCGGCCTTGGCGAGGAGTTTATCGAGCAAGCAGAAGAGGATTTTATCCTTCTCGATGATAATAACGTAGACCCATTTCTTCCCGAAATTGTCAGAACGCGCCACAAATATCAGGCCGGCTATGTTGTCGGCGTCGGAGGGTCTCCGGGAATGCCCGGCGCTCCCATATTAACCAGCTACGCAGCATTGAGAGCGGGCGCAGGGATTGTCCGCCTACTTCATCCCCATGGTATGAGAGCCGAGCTTGCTGGAGCGCCTTACGAGTTGATCCGTGAAGGATTCAAAGACGAGAATGATATATTGGCAGCGCTGCCCAGAGCCAGTGCTGTTTTTGTTGGTCCCGGTATTGGCACTTCTTCAGAAGCAGAGAAACTGCTCACACAGCTATTGCCCAAGATTGATAAGCCTTGCGTGATAGATGCTGAAGCGTTGACGATTTTGGCCAAACACCCCATCGATCTTCCTCCACAAACCGTGATGACACCTCATCATGGAGAGATGTTTCGGCTCCTCGGTGTAACTGAAGAGCTTCCCATCACCGAATTGATTACCCGCTGCCATGAGTATGCTGAGAAGAAGAAGATCACCCTCGTTCTCAAAGGGGCTCCTACGATTATCTTTCACCCAGGAAAGGTGCCTCACATCTGTTCTCGTGGAGATCCAGGGATGGCGACTGCAGGAAGTGGAGATGTGCTGACTGGAATCATAGCTGCCTTTCTGGCTCAACAGTGCACACCATTTGAGGCGGCGGCGATAGGAGTCTATTTCCATGGGCTAGCAGGCGAAATAGCCGCTCAAGACCTCTCCTCCTACTCCATGGTTGCCTCAGATATTACCGATGCACTCTCCGAAGTCTTTTTAGAGTATCAAATAACCTGATAGTTCCGGTACCACTCGATCTAATGAGTCTCGAGTACTGGTGAGTGCTCGCCGTTTTAAAGATCTCGAATCCCGGGCTGATCGAGAGATTGAATCTGTGAATCCCGTCGAGCAGACACCGCGTCTAGTACAAGCATCCGAGATGCTCGCCCATGAGGACGAGGTTCAGGAAAGCGCTTAATACCACGTGAACTCGATTTTTAACTCCCTCTAAGCAAGGCTTTTAGATAGAAATTAGTTGAAAAGCCTCCTTTGTGATTTATCGTTTTTCTTTTCAACACAGTCAGCTACTGTGACAATCAGCGAATTTAGAACTACCTCGAATCTTGATAGTTTCTAACTGTTTCTGCCATTGAGAAATCTCTGTTTTTTTCATTTTTCTGGGTAATCCACGCTTATAAGTAACAGAAAAATAACCTTGATCTGCCAGCAAAATTCTGACTACAGCGGTGAGCAGAAGGTGGTCCATGGGGTGAGAATAGCAATATACAACTTCAGAAGGAGATTGTTTAAGAATCTGAAATTCGATGTTCTTTGGGGATTTTTTTTGTATGAACTCTTTCTCCGTTTCGAAGAATTGATCTGAGGAACATTCACGGAAATTTGGCATAGTAACCACTTCTAGACATTCCGTAATATAACTTGTTTTCTGCGAGGGAGGAATACGACCCACTAGAGTATATCCATTATCCATGGCATAGGAGCTAACTATTGCCCAGTCCTGAAATGTTGCCCCTAAATCCAGTGAATCTTTAAACTTCTCTACCATCGATAATCCATTAGAAATATTGATAGCGCTTTCTGTAGGAACAACGGTTGCTGATTCTCGGAATAATTTAATCCACTTCTCTCTCTCAACAGCACTCATTTCACTATATTGCCTTCTAATACCTATGCTGTGAAAACAGGTGTCGGTTAAGAAAGCACGGACAATTTCGTGTTGAGGAGGGTAAGCGGGTAATGTAGCCATGTTGAGAAATATTGAGCGTTTCAGGGTCTATTTTTGCTGACGAGCGCTCGCCCAGCGATCGGG
>SDBU01004275.1_pt1 | contig 17622 bp, 16 predicted proteins | sample 2277071 | NCBI WGS metagenome assembly SDBU01 (sample SAMN10397929, study PRJNA504765) | marine sediment metagenome | isolation source: marine sediment core GS08_GC12, 126 cmbsf | place: Arctic Ocean: Gakkel Ridge, Loki's castle | collected 2008 | reverse complement strand
TTGCCGGAAGTTCAACCGGAGCCGGAAGTGACGGTTCCGCCGGCACCTCCGGCCCCGGCCGCCGATGAACCTGCCCCTGAGGCGGGGCCGGCGACTCCCGCTGCACCCGAATTGCCGGCCGAGCCGAAGCCGTCGCCGGAAGTTCAATCGGAGCCGGAAATCCAACCGGAGCAGGAAGTAGAGGTTCCACCGGCACCTCCGGCCCCGGTCGCCGGTGGACCTGCCCTTGAGGCGGGGGCGACTCCCCCTGCACCCGAATTGCCGGCCGAGCCAAAGCCGTCGCCGGAAATCCAACCGGAGCAGGAAGTAGAGGTTGCGTCGGCGCCTCCGGCCCCGGCCGCTGATGAACCTGCCCCTGAGGCGGCGCCGGCGACTCCCCCTGCACCCGAATTGCCGGCCGAGCCCAAGCCGTCGCCGGAAGTCCAACCGGAGCCGGAAGTGCCGGTTCCGCCGGCACCGGCCCCGGTCGCCGATGAACCTGCCCCTGAGGCGGGGCCGGTGGCTCCCCCTGCACCCGAATTGCCGGCCGAGCCCAAGCCGTTGCCGGAAGTTCAACCGGAACAGGAAGTCCAAGTGGAGCCGGAAGTAACGGTTCCGCCGGCACCTCCGGCCCCGGCTGCCGAGCCCACCGACGACACGACGGTCGCGCCCGCGGCGTCTCCGGCCCCGGTTGCCGCGGGATCGGCCTCCGATCCTGCGGGTGAACCGGCCGCCACGCCGTCTCCCTTGGCCGGGAAGGGCACGCGGCCCCGAGGCCCGAGAGGCAAGAAAGCGATACCGAGCGACGAGCCGCTGGCTGTCGTCCGCTACGGGGGCATCAAGCGTGTCGCCCTGTTCCGTCACAACCTTCCGGCGCCGCCGCCGCGCGGCCGGCGGGTGGTGGTCCGCACCGAGCGGGGAGTGGAGTTGGGCGAGGTGGTGACGGCCATCTGCGACAGCGACCCCACCGATCGGCCGGGCTGCATGAGCTGCAAGCGGTTTGCCGAACTGATTGCCTCCGGCGGGGTGAATCTGCGGCTGCACCGGCAGAGCAAGATTCTCCGAATGGCCAGCCCCCAGGATGTCAACGACCAGGTGCACCTCGACCGAACGGGTCGCGAGAAGCTGCTGTACAGCAGGCAGCAGGCGGCGGAGTTGAAGCTGAAGATGCGCATGGTGGACGTGGAGCACCTGTTGGGCGGCGAGCGGATTGTCTTCTACTTCACCGCCGAGACGCGCGTGGACTTCCGCGAGCTTGTCCGCCGATTGGCCGGCCAGTACCGCACTCGCATCGAGATGCGACAGGTCGGAGCCCGAGACGAGGCCCGCCTGGTCGGCGATTACGAGCGTTGCGGGCAGCGGTGTTGCTGCCAGCAGTTCCTCGGCGACTTGCTGCCGGTGTCCATTCGCATGGCCAAGACGCAGAAGGCCACGTTGGACCCGTCGAAGATATCCGGTCGATGTGGCCGGCTGATGTGCTGCCTGCGCTACGAGGACGCCACCTACGAGGACCTGCGCAAGCGGCTCCCGCGGAAGAACACGTGGGTGCGTACGGCCGAGCAGACCGTGCGCGTGCTCAGTACACAGATTCTCACGCAACTGATCAAGGTCGCCGACGCTGCCGGGAAGATCACCACCATCGAGAACGAGGAGATCATCGAGCGGGACGTCTCGCCGCCCCCGCCGCCGGCGCCGCCCAAGCCGCCGCCGGCCCGTCGCAGCCGCCAGCGTCCGGCACGGGCCGCCGAGCCGGACCGCGCCGCCAAGCCGCCCGAGGCCGAGGCTAAGGCCAAGGCCCCCGGCGAGACCACCCCGGCCGCAAGCGCTCCGCCGGTCGCCGGGAAGGGCGGTCCGGATGCCGGCGGCGAGAAGAGTTCGCCCGGTTCCCGGCGTCGCCGGCGCCGGCGCGGCGGCAAATCGAGCCAGGCCCCCGGCCAGTCTGCCGGTTCGCCCGAGCCGGCCGCGGGGAAGGACTCGGCTGCGGGGAAGGGCTCGGCCGAGGGGAAGAGCTCGGATGACAGGTCCGGCCCGCCCCGGCGCCGGGGCAGGAAGAGGAAGCGCCCTCGCCGGCGGCGCGGCAAAGGCGGCGGAGACCAAGGTGGCGGCGGCCAGAACTCGCCGGGCGGGCCCGCCGCGTCGTGATGAGGTCCCCGTGGCTGGGTCTGTGAGCCCTCGCCGGCGCCAAGCGGCGGGGGAGCCGCTTCTGCGGGGCGGTTTGGCCTTGTTGGCGGGCAAACCGCTTGCGTCCAGAGCGGCCGACGGGTAGGCTCTCCGGCATCGAGGGACTAATTCCCCGCGACATGGCAGGAGTGACATCCAGACTGAAAGCGGCCGCACCCATGAGCGAAACGTACTACGTCACCACGCCGATCTACTACGTCAACGACCTGCCGCACATCGGGCACAGCTACACCACCATTGCTGCCGACGTGCTGGCGAGGTTCTTCCGCGCCGTCGGCCGCGACGTGCGGTTTCTCACGGGCACCGATGAGCACGGCATCAAGATCGTCAAGGCCGCCGGGGAACAGGGCGTCACCCCCGCCCAGCTCGCCGACTCGGTGGTCGGCCAATTCCAGCAGTTGTGGGAGCAGTTGAACATTCATCCCGATGACTTCATCCGCACCAGCCAGGACCGCCACGAGAAGCGCGTGCAGGCCATCGTGCAGCAACTGCTGGACCGCGATGAGATCTACCTCGGCCACTACGAGGGCTGGTACGACGAGGGGCAGGAGGAGTTCGTTACCGAGTCGACGGCCAAGGAAAACGAATACGTCTCGGCCATCAGCGGCAAGCCGTTGGTGCGGTTCAAGGAGCCCAGCTACTTCTTCCGGCTGAGCAAGTGGGTGCCCGATCTGCTGGCCCACATCGAGGCGAATCCCGACTTCATCCAGCCGGCCAGCCGGCGGAACGAGGTGGTCAGCAAGCTCCACCAGGGCGTGGACGACCTGAGCATCTCCCGCCTGGCCGAGAAGCTCGGCGGCTGGGGCGTGCGGATGCCCAACGACGACACTCACACCGTCTACGTGTGGATCGACGCGTTGAGCAACTACATCACCGCCACCGGCTGGCCGGAAATCGGCGACGAGAACGACGGGAAGTTCAGCCGGTACTGGCCGGCCGACGTGCACCTGATCGGCAAGGACATTCTGTGGTTCCACGCGGTGTACTGGCCGTGCGTGCTGTTGGCGCTGGATCAGCCGCTGCCCAAGTGCATCTACGCCCACGGCTGGTGGACCTCCGAGGGCAAGAAGATGTCCAAGTCCCTGGGCAATTTCATCAGCCGGGATACCATAGCCGAACTGTGCGACGAATACGGCCGCGATGTCTATCGTTACTTCCTGCTGCGAGAGGTGCCCTTCGGGTCCGATGGCGATTTTTCCCGGGAGTCCTTCCGCAATCGGTACAATGGCGACCTGGCCAACGGGATCGGCAACCTGCTCAGCCGGACGACCAACATGATCGTCCGCTACTTCGACGGCGTGTTGCCGAGTCCGGGCGAAACCACCGACGCCGAAAGCGGCGTGATGGGGGCCGCCGAGCAATTGCGGGGGACCGCCGTGGCGATGATGGAGCGATGTGCCTTCGGCCGCTACATCGAGGCGATCGGCCAACTGGTGCGAGCCACGGATAAGTACATCGACACCACCGAGCCGTTCAAGTTGGCCAAGGACCCCGCACAGCGTGAACGGCTGGAGACGATCCTCTACACCTGTGCCCAGGGCGTGCGGGTAGCGCTGGAGTTCCTCGCCCCGGTGATGCCCGAGGTGGCCGAACGCGGCTTGGCGCTGCTGGCCGGGCCCGGGGCCGTCGATGGCGATCTGATCGGGCGGACGGTGTGGGGCTCGCTGCCGGCCGGGGTCACCATCACCAAGGGCGAGCCGCTGATCCCCAGGAAGCAGTAGTTGCCATGGCTGGGAAGACCGAAGACCACCCACCGAAGACCGCCGAGGCGATGACCCGCCTGATCATCGACGACGGGCGATACCCGTTGGACGCCTTCGAGTTCCTTCACGAGGGGCTGGAGCTGGCCGCCAGGCGGGTCTACGGCGAGACGGGCGAACCAGTCCACGGGCGACGCCACGTCAGCGGCGCCCAATTGTGCGAAGCGATTCGCGATCTGGCCGTCGAGCGGTGGGGCCCCCTGGCGAAAACGGTTCTGCGGCGCTGGCGAATCTGCTCGACGATCGACTTCGGGCACATGGTGTATCTGTTGGTCAACAACGATTTCATGCAGAAGACCGACGAAGACAGTCTGGAAGACTTCCGCGACGTCTACGACTTCGATGGGGCGTTCCCCATGCGGGGCGAGTTCGAACTGAAAGAGTGACGATGGGCCGGAACGGACCAGCCAGCCAGCCACCCCAACCGCCGGCCGAGCACGCTATCCCCGGTCAGTCGGCCCATCGCCCGCTGTGGAAGTACATCCTGGTGGCCGTGGCTTTCGTGACGTGGCTGGCGGTGTTGGCCGGTCTTCACCTGGCCGCCCGGTGATGAGGGGTGGCCCGCCGCGCCACGGCTGACCGGGGCCGCCGAGGGCGCATCCCGGAGAACACCTGATGAAACGCGCATTGGCCCATCTTGTGATCGCTGCCGGGATCATCTTGTCCGTCGAGGCCGTGGCCGAACGGACGCGGCCCCGGGGCGGTGAGCCGGGCTCACCGGCCGGGCGTGGCTCGACCACCCGCCCGGCGGGCCTGGCGGGGAAGTACCCCGGCGACGCCGGCATCGGCTCCGACCCGGCCGTGATCCTCCACGAGGACTTCGAGGCCGACGCCATCGACCGCAAGCGGTGGCCGAACGTCTCGGACAAGGCCGGTGCGCTGAAGCTCGTCCGGCCGTCGACCCGCGGGCACGGCGGGCGGCAGGCGCTGCAGATCACCGCCACGTTGGGTACCAATACCGGCGGGCACCTGTTCCGGCGATTTGCCACCGGCTACGAACGGATGCACGCGAGATTCCGCGTACGCTTCGACGAAAACTGCGACTACATCCACCATTTCGTACACATGGTGGCTCAGTTGCCCCCCACGTCGTGGCCCACCGGCGGGGCGGGCCTGCGCCCGGCCGGAGACAAGAAATTCTCCATAGGCATCGAGCCGTGGGGCCGGTGGGGCCGATACCCTCGGCCCGGCGGGTGGCATTTCTACAGCTACTGGTGGAAGATGCCTCGCAGCCGTGACGGGAAGTACTGGGGGCAAGGCCATGCCGAGGAGGCCTACGCCGTGCCGGCGCGGGGCCAGTGGACCTGCGTGGAATTCATGGTTCAGTGCAACACGCCCGGCGAAGACGACGGCGAGGTGGCGCTGTGGATCGACGGGACCCGGCGGGCCCATCACAAGGGCATCAACTGGCGGTCGAGTGCGGATCTCAAGCTCAACGCCTTCTGGCTGATGCTGTACGTCACCGATCACTCGGCCAAGACCCACAAGGTCAACACCGTCTGGTTCGACGACGTCGTCGTCGCCACCGAGTATATCGGCCCGCCGCAGCCGGCCAGTCGGCCGGCGAGGAATGCCGAGGGCCGGCCATGAACCGACGACCGCGTCACCAGGATCGCCTCTCGCTGTGGCCGCCCGGCCGGTCGACCGGCGGCAGCCACGCGAACCTGTCGTCCGGGGCGATGCTGTTCGCCACGCTCGCCTTCCTGCCTGTTATCGCCTTGATGATCGTTCCCGTTGGCGAGAGGCGCCAGGCCTATGCCGTCGTCCTGGTCACCGGGTCGACGCTGTTCGGTTCGGTGGGGGTTATCCTGGCCGTGACCGCCTTGGCCAGACGTCAAGCCGGGCTGGCCATCGCCGCCGCCTCAGTGGTGTTGAATCTGGCGGCAATCGCCGCGGCGATCTGGTGGTTCGCTGACGCGATCATCAAGAGATAACCTGCTGAAGGGGAAGGGGATAACATCCAATCTGTCCGGCCCTTACCCGGGCGGCGCCGACGAAGCGCCTTGGCGAGCCCCGCCAAGGCGGAGGGGCTCGTACCCACCCGCGCCGTTGACGTTGGCGTTGGGCGTTTGATTCGCTTTCGCCTTGCTAAATCGCTTCTCAGTGACTATCGTATCGGGTCTTTGGGCTCGTGGCCAGCCGACTGGCCGGGCCCGGCGAACATTAGAGAACGACCACACGGAGAAAATCAGGATGGCGGAGTACACGGATCTGGAGAAAAAGGCCATCGAGTTGTGCAAGCAGACCGTCCGGATGACTACCGCGGCCGGAAGCGGGCATCCGTCCAGTTCGATGAGCATCGCCCATATCGTCACAGCGCTGATGTACCGCGTGATGCGGTACAACCCGAAGAACCCGTGGCTCAACACGGCCGACCGGATGATTCTCAGCGAAGGCCACGCTGTGCCGATCGTGTACGCCGCCTACTGCGATCTGGGCGGCATGGTCGGCACCGCCGAGCAGCCCAGCGAACTGAGCTTCGACGACGCCTTGACGCTTCGCGAGGCCGACAGCGTCCTCGATGGGCACCCGAACCCGGCGATCGGGTTCCCGTTCTTCGATTCGGCCACCGGCAGCCTGGGCCAGGGCATCTCGGTGGCCGCGGGGCTGGCGTGCGCGGCTCGGGTGGACGAGCTGGACCGCAAGTTCTTCGTCATCGTCGGCGACGGGGAGTCGCGCGAAGGGCAGATCACCGAGGCGCTGGACTTCGTGATGGACCACAACCTCACGGCCGTGCGACCCATCTTCAACTGCAACGGGCAAGGCCAGAGCGACTACGTCGGTCCGCTGCAGTCGGCCGACAACCTGGCTGCCATGCTGGTCGCCAAGGGCTTCGACGTGAAGGAGATCGACGGGCACGACTTCGCCCAGGTTATCGAGGCCCTCGGCGCCAAGGCGGGTGAGAAGCCCATCGCCGTGGTCGCCAAGACCGTCAAGGGCTGGGGCTCCAGCCAACTGACTTCGGGCAACTGGCACGGTAAGCCGCTCAGCAGCGACGACCTGGAAAAGTGCCTGGCCGACCTGGATGCCAAGGCCGCCGACCTGGGCGAGGTGTCCACCGAGGGCATCGCGGCGCTCGCCGCTCCCGAGCCCATGGCCGAGAACGTCCGTCCGGCGATCCACGCCGGGGCCTTCAGCGGGGCGGTCAAGGCCGCCGGGATGGAAGCGGCCCTGGAAGCCGGCAAGCTGTCCACCCGCCGGGCCTACGGGGCGGCGCTGCTGTCGCTGGGGGTCGACCCCCGGATCACCGCCACCGATGGCGACGTGAAGAACTCCACCTTCACCGACATGTTCGCCAAGACGTTCCCCGATCGCTACTTCGAGGCCCGCATTGCCGAGCAGAACATGATCTCCGTGGCCGTCGGCCTGGCCGCGGCCGGGAAGATCCCCTTTGCCAGCAGCTTCGCCAAGTTCCTCACCCGCGGGTACGACCAGATCGAGATGGCCGCGATCACCAACGCCAATATCAAGTTGGTCGGCTCCCACGCCGGAATCAGCCTCGCCGCTGACGGCCCCAGCCAGATGGCCGTGACCGACATGGCCTTTTTCCGGGCGCTCGCCCACGCCAAGCGAGTCGACGGTCGGCCGGCCTGCCGACTGTTCCAGCCGGCCGACGCCGTCGCGGCGTTCAAGCTCACCGAGCTGATGGCCAACACCGACGGCATGTGCTACATGAGGACCCACCGGCCCGACGTGCCGTTCATCTACGGCGAGCAGGAAACCTTCGAGGAAGGCGGCTTCAAGCACCTCGTCGACGGCACCGACCTGGTGATCGTCTCCAGCGGGTACATGGTGCACGTCGTCCGCGAGGCGGCCGCCATTATGGAACCCGACGGGCTGGAACCGAGCATCGTGGACGTGTACGCCCTGCCGCTGGCCAAACCGGAGGACATCCTCCGCATGGGCGACGACTGCAACGGGCAAATCCTCGTCGTCGAAGACAACTACGTCGGTGGCGTCGCCGACGAGATCTGCGCCGCCGCGGCCGCCAGCGACCTGGGTGTGACCGTTCGCACCCTCGTGCTGGACAGCATCCCCAAGAGCGCCAAGACCCCCCAGGAGATCCTCGACGCCACCCGCCTGTCGGCCGGCCACATCGCCGCCATGGCCCAGCAGATCTTCGATACCGTCCAGTAACGACGCCGCCCACCGACCAGCCAAACCCAAAGGCCCGCCGGCCCACACCGGCGGGCCTTTCTGTTGCTGCGGCACGGGGCCTTGGCGAGGGGCCGGCCCGCTGACCGCTTGCGGTCCTGCGGAAAGCTCGTAGAATCCTCATTGGGGCCGCAATGCAGGGAGAGCGCCCGTGGCCGAGCCCGAGTCTTCGGAATCGACAGTCGCCGCATCAACGGCGTCGACGATAGCGCGCAAGCCGACGCCGATCCCTTGGGAGTCGCGCCGGCAGCTCGGGCCTTTCCGGGCTTATTGGCGAACCGTCTTCTGGTCTCTGGCCGGCGGCCCGGCTCGCACGACCGACGTGCCGGTGGACTACCGCGCGGCCAAGAGCTTCCGGTGGATGACCATCGGCCATGTCATGGCGAGCATCGTGTTTCTCTGGATTTGTCTGCTGCGGATGAGCATCGATAGCGCCTACGCGCGAGGACGCGGGTTCGGCGACGAACACACAATCGCGCTGATCCTCGCCGGGGTTGTGGGCCTTCTGCAGTTGCCGGCCTACGTTGCGACGACCGGCGTGGTCAGTTGGCTGTTCTGCCCACGCCGGCTGAAGACGGAAGATCAGAACCGAGCGATCGCACTAAGCTACTATACCAGCGCACCTCTGGCGGCGATGGTGGTCGTCATCTTTGCCATCGGCTTGGCGATGGTGGCGGGCCTTTTCGGCACATCGGGGGCCAACACAAATGCGGGGGACTCCTTCGATTCCGCAGATTCGTACTTCGCCGCAGGCCTGCGAGCCAGGGTGCGATTGCCGGGGAATGTGGTCCATTTCCTCGCGGTGTTTCGTTGGATCGTCTTGGCGGGGCACGTGTATTGGTGGGTCCTGATTCTCTTCGCGGCAAGAACGGTGGCGTGCCGTAAAGCGGGCGGCATGATCGCTACGGCTGTTCTGGTGCCGGTTCTGTGGACGGGGCTTTACCTGCTGGTTTCGTGTTTTCTTCCGCTGCTGCCGGTGATGTATCTGATGATGTACGCGTCGTTGGCCTAGCAGAGCGGGAACTCGCGAGGCCCGTGGCCTGGCGGGCGCCAGACAACGGGAAGATCAGGTCAACCGAATCGTACCTCGCGGGGTAGTCAGACGGGTCCAACACGCCCCCGTTGTCGATGCCGTCGATGCCGATGCTGTAGAGGACGGGCGGCTCGGCGAGAGTGTAACGGATCTTTGCCCCGTTGCCGCTGAACGGGTCGTCCGGCACGGAAGGCAGGTAAGCGCCCACGAGGGCCTCAAGCTTGGCCGGCCGCCGCCCGTGGACCAGTTCGTATAGGCGTATCGCCAGGGCCGTGGCGGCCAGACGGCGCTGCGCGATGGCCCCAAAATGCATCTTGAAAATCTCGCCTGAACCCACCAAGAGGATTCTGCTGAGCAAGTGGGCAGCGCGCCCGCGAAGGGAGAACAGGTGCTCTGCTTCGTCGTACCAGGCCAGAGACGTCTTGAGTGTGGCCATCGCCGCCGGGTAGGTCGCCTCGCCGGCCGCCTGCACGTGGGCTGTGTAATAGCGAAGCATCATCGCTTCATCGAGAACCACCGCGGGTTCGGCGATCAGGCAAAACGGGTTCACGCTTCTATCGTGGAAGACCGCCTTCCGGAAACGTTCGGCGGTGTCGTAGGCACTTGATCTCTCAGCCACAAACCCGCCGATAAGGCCATGCCGCGTCGCACGCTCGTCCAGTAACTCCCGCACCAGCGCCTGCAACGGCTTCGCCGGCGTCGAACTGTTGAGCGCACTGGCCACGGGGGTGGCGATCTCCCTGATCGCATCAGACACGCGTGCATCGATGCTTAGTGCCACGAGATGACCGATCAGCTGTCCGCTCTCGCACGCATTGCGGGCTGCTACCAAGTCGAGGAAGTAGTCAACGGCGGCTTCGTTATCGCCTGATTGGTGAGCCGCCATGGATGCCAGGAGCAGCAACTCAGCGAGGTCCCGCAGCTGCACGGCCGGCATAGTTGCCTCCAGGGCCGGTCTGGTGAAATCTATTCCCCAGTCCACGCCGGCGCAGTTGCTTGCTGCGCGACACAAGTCCAGGGCAGTCTCCTCCCGCGCCAGGATCGCGGCGGCGTCCTCCGGGTGCGTGCGGCAGAACTCGGCGACCGACGGCGAGTCCTGAAGAAGACCTCTGAGGCGTAGGATCTCTCTCTCCTCATCGGTTTGGGAAGGGTCAGGTTCGCTCGAAAACGATGGCTTGACCGTACGCCATTCTGACTGCGCAGCCAAGCGGTAGAAAACTGCAGCGTTGTCCTCGGCCGCAAGAGGCTCGGGCGCCAGGTCGGCCCAGCGGAGGGGCTCGCCTCGGGCGGCGATGGCGTCGATTTCGGCCTGGAGTTTGGCCTCGGCATGTGCGCCCCACCAGAGGCGGGCGGCGACCGAGGCGATGACGATTACCGCCAGGACGGGCACCAGCCGTTTGGTCCACCACCAACGCTTCGGTATGGGTTGGATGGCTGGGTCGCTTTCGGCGGCGGGTGAGGCCCCGTCGATTCCCCGTACGTCCTGCATCATGGCCGATATCGTCGCACACTGCCGTGCCGCCGGCAATAGCCAAGGCCCGTGGCGAGGTTACTTCGCCGTCACGTGGACGACGCTGCCGTCGATGTGGAGTCGGCCGGCGGCGAAGAGGTTGACGGCTTCGGGGTAGGCGATGCACTCCTGCTCGAAGATGCGGGCGGCCAGCGTGTCGGGGGTGTCGCCTTCCAGCACGGGCGCCGTGCGCTGGACGATGATCGGACCGGTGTCGTACTGGCGATCGCAGAAGTGCACCGTGCAGCCGCTGACCTTGCACCCGGCGGCCAAGACGGCCTCGTGGACATGATGGCCGTACATGCCCGTCCCCCCGAAGCCGGGCAGCAACGCCGGGTGGATGTTCATCACCCGCCCGTCCAGCTCGGCCGGGAAGCGCCACAGGTGCAGGAAGCCCGCCAGCGTCACCAGCTCCGGCTGGGCCGGCAGGACGGCCTGGTCGATTGCGGCGGCCAGCGAGGCGACGTCGTCGTGTTCGGCCCGGTCGACCACCGCAACGGGCAGGCCGGCCTCCCGCGCCCGCTCGACGCCCTTGCAGGGCCCCGAGGCCACCACCTGGACTACCTTCGCGGCCAGGTGCCCGGCGCGGATCTGCTCCAGGAAGTTCAGCAGCGTCCGCCCGCCGCCGCTGATCAGCACGGCCATTCGCACGGGATGGATGTTGGCTCCCTTGGGCATCGCAGGGGCATTAGAGCGGCCCACCCCCGTCCGGTCAAGCGCTCGCGCGGCCCCGGCGGGCGCCGGCGTTGCTTACCCGGTGGTCCCGGCGGTATAATCGCCGGCGTGGTGGCACCCAACGCCGATGGATCGGACGTCTTATGCCACAGAACCTACCCAACAACTGGCCGAGCAGGTGGCTGGTGGCCCTGTCGCTGACGCTGCTGCTGGTGGTGGCAGTCAGCACGTTGGGCTACCGCCTGATCGAGCACCAGTCGCTGCTGGACGGGCTGTACATCACGGTAATCACAATCTCCACGGTGGGCTCCCGGGAGATCCCCAACATGTCGCCGATGGGGCAGTGGTGGACGATTGGGGTGGTCGTCTTCGGCGTCGGCACGGCCGCCGCCACGTTCAGCGCGATGGTGGCGGCGTTGACGGAGGGGACGCTCCGACGGATGTTAGGGAGACGGCAATTGCAGCGAGCGATCGAACAACTCAGCGGGCACACCATTGTGTGCGGGTACGGGCGAATGGGCGGCATGGTCGCCGCCGGCCTGCGAGACGCCGGCCGGGACGTGATGGCCGTCGAACTTAGCGCCGAGCCGGCCGACCGCGCCGACGCCGCCGGTGTGCCGTGCCTCCGGGGCGACGCCCAGGATGAGGCCGTGCTGGCCGCGGCGGGAATCGACCGGGCCGGCCACCTGGTGGCGTGCCTGCCCAGCGACGCGGACAACGTGTTTGTAACCCTGACGGCCCGGCAGTTGAACCGGTCGCTGCGGATCATCGCCCGGGCCACCGAGCCGAGCACGCAGAACAAGCTTCTGCACGCCGGGGCCGACCGCGTGATCTGCCCGCAGATCATCGGGGCCAACCGCATCGCTGACGTCATTCTTCGCCCGGCCGTGGTGGACTTCGTCGAGGTGGCCAACCAGGGGGTCGACCTGGAGCTGGACCAACTGGTGGTCTCCCCCGGCAGCGACCTGGTGGGCAAGAACCTGCGCTCGCTGGCACTGCCCACACGGCTCGGCGCCATGGTGGTGGCCGTGCGAAAGGCCGACGGGCAGGCCGTCTACAGCCCCGGGGCCGAGATGGAACTCACCGAGGGCGATACACTGATCCTGGTCGGCCGAAGCGGCGTGGCCGAGGCCGTACAGAAGGTCCACCCCGAGGTCTCCCCCGGGCCGGCGCCGGCGGCGTCCGAGGGGTGAGGGGCCCCGCCAACGCGGGATCGACGTTGGGTGCCGGAAAGGGCTCGCCACATTTGCCTATGGCGACCCCTGGATGAAACCGAGAACAGGCCACAGATGAACGCAGATAAACGCAGATGAACGCCAAACATTCTCGGCATCGAGAACGTTAGTCGTAGATGGAGACCGTGGCCCGGGCGGGCCGAGGTGAGGTCAAGCATGAACGCGATTCGATTGGGTCTGATCGTCCTGGCGGCCGGCGGGTGGCTGCTGTCGGCCGGGTGCCGGGAGCGGCCCGACGAGACGGACAAGGTAGCCGTCGCGGCGACGATCTTCCCGCTGGCCGACGTGGTCGAGCAGGTGGGCGGTGAGCACGTGGCGGTGACGTGCATCGTGCCGCCCGGGATGACACCCCATGGTTTCGAGCTGAACCCCGGCGCCCGACGCGCCCTGGCCAGGGCGGTGTTGGTGGTCTCGGCCGGGCCCACCGACCACTGGCTCCGGCCGGGGATGGTGGGCGAGGGGGCGGAAACCCTCTGCCTGGCGGACCTGGCCGACGAGGGTCGCGACATGCATGCCGGCTACGAGGGCGGTTACGACCATGCCGACCCGCACTACTGGCTGAACCCCGACCACGTGGCCACGTTGGCCGAGGCGGTCGGCGAGGCGCTGGCGGACCTCGACGGGGAGCACGCCGAGGCCTACCGCACCAACGCCGCGCGGTACGCCCGACAGTGCCGCGAACTCACCAAGGAGATGAAGGCCGCAGCCGGCGCCTTCAAGCACAAGGCCTTCATCGCCGAGCACCCCGCTTACGGCGTGCTGGCCGAGGTGATGGGGCTGGAGCAGATCGCCTCCATCCGGCCGGTGGTGGGGGCGCCGCTGACCCCGGCCCACCGCCGAGAGCTCATCCGGCAGGCGGTGGATCGGCAGGTACCGGTGATCTTCACCGAGCGGCAACTGTCCGGCGACGAGGCCGAGACCATCCGCGCCGCGGCGGCCGCGGAAGGATGGACGCTGAAACTGCGCGAGCTGGACCCGATCGGCAACCCCGACGACCCCAAGCGGGGGACCTACCTGGCGAACATGCGGGCCAACCTGGCCACGCTGAAGGAGGGCCTGGGTGGCTGAACCCGCCATCGACATCCGCGAACTGAGCTTCGCCTACGGCCACGAGCCGGCGCTGCAGGATGTGACGCTGTCGGTAGCCGGGGGGGGCACGCTGGGGCTCATCGGGCCCAACGGGGCGGGCAAAACGACGCTGGTGAAGATCATCCTTGGCGAGCTACGCGGCTATACCGGCGAGATCCGCGTGCTGGGCCGGCCGCCGGGGGAGCTGCCTCGCGGTGGCCTGATTGGCTATGTGCCCCAGCACCGGACCGCCTTGGGCAGGTTTCCCCTCACGGCCGAATCGGTGGTACGGCTCGGCCTCGCCCGCCGCCGCGGGATGTTCCGCCGGTTTACCCGCGGCGACCGCGACGCGGCCGATGAGGCACTGGCGGCCGTGCAGATGCAACCGTTCGCCCGCCGTGCCATGGAGCGGCTGTCGGGGGGGCAGGTGCAGCGCGTGTGTATCGCCCGTGCCTTGGTGGCCGGGCCGGAGATACTCATCCTCGACGAGCCGACCGTCGGCATCGACGAGGCCGGGCAGCAGCAGTTCATCGCCTTGCTGCAGAGCCTTCGCGAGCGGTTCGGCCTGACGGTGATCCTGGTCAGCCACGACATCCGCACCGTATTGAGCCTGGCCGATCGCGTCGCCTGCCTGAACGTGACGCTGCACTATCACGATCACCCCGATCATCTCGGCCGCGACACGCTCTTCGAGGTGTTCCACTGCGACTTCGACGCCCTCCACGTGCATCTGCGCCACAAGGGCCACCCGGTGCACGAGACCGTCCACGGCCCCGATCGACCCGACGGCGACCGCGACCAGGGGGAGGGTGCGGAATGATGGCGCTGACGTTGCTGCCCTACGAGTGGGCCGCCCTGGCCATCGCCGTGCCGATCGGGGCGGTGTGTGCCGCCCTCAGCGTGTTCGTGGTGCTGCGCCGCATGGCCTTCATCGGGCAGGGGGTCAGCCACGCCGGCTTCGGCGGGATCGCCCTGGCGGTGCTGCTGGGGCACTGGATCGAGGCGTTCAACCACTCCCTGCTGCGGAACGTCACCACCGGGGCCTTCTGCGTGACCACCGCGCTGGTGATCGGGCTGTACGCCCGCCGCAAACGGGTCAGCGAAGATTCGGCCATCGGCATCGCGCTGGTGGCCTCGATGGCCCTCGGGGCCGTGCTGCTGACCGTGCGGGTGTACGTGCTGAAGGACCACCGTTGGGTGCCCAGTTGGGAGAGCCTGATGTTCGGCAGCATCCTCACCGTCAGCACCGCCGACGTCATCGCCGCGTACGTGCTGGCCGTGGTGGTGCTGGGCATCATCGCCGGGCTGTATAAGGAACTGATCAGCTTCACCTACGACGAGACGATGGCCCGCATCGAGGGCTTGCCCGTCCGGGCTTTGTACGTGCTGCTGCTGGTGCTGCTGAGCCTGACCATCGTGCTGGCCTTGCGGGCGGTGGGTTTCCTGCTGGTCTCGGCGCTGCTGATTATCCCGGCCGCCACGGCCAACCTGCTCAGCCGGCGGTTCAATCGCGTGATGGCCCTGAGCCTGCTTATCGGCCTGGGCGGCACGGTCGGAGGGCTGCTGATCAGCCTGCTGGTCGTGCCCGACCTGCCCGCCGGGGCCACCATCGTGCTGACGCTGGTGGTGGTCTTCGCCACGCTGTTCGCCTTGTCGTCATTGGCTGTCGGTGTCAGACGGCGAGGGCGATAGGCCCGCTCGCTCCAACAGCCGGTCGGCGTTGTCGGCGAAGATGGCCGACCGCTCGGCCGGCGTCAGCGGGAGACGATTGAACATCGCGACCTGCTCGGCCTGCTCGGCCCAAGGGCTGTCGGTGCCGAAACAGCACCGCTCGACCCCGTGGGCTCGCATGATGGCCAGGGCCTCCTCGTCGGCCATCCAGCCCAGCGAGAACGATGTTTCCATCCACACATCCCGGCCGAGCAAGTGCCGGCGGACCGCGTCCCAGGCCTTCCAGCCGCCCAGGTGTGTGGCCACCAGCATCAGGCCGGGGTGGCGGTCGAGCACGGCGGCCACCCGGCGCGGATGGGCCTGATCGCTGGCGGGGGCGCTGAAGTCCACCCCGCAGTGGATCACCACGATCAGCCCGGCCGCCGCCACGGCCGCATAGAGCGGGTCCAGCCGCGGCTCGTCGGTGGCGAAGTCTTGGTACATCGGGTGCAGTTTGATCCCGGCCAGGCCGGCCTCGGCCACGCGGGCCACCTGGGCGGCCACGTCGTTGGCGAAGGGGTGAATGCTGGCCAGCGGGACGATGCGCTCCCCGCGGATCGACAGGCACCAGCGCAGGATGCCGTCGAACTGCTCGGGCTTGGTGGCGATGGTGCAGATCACCGACCGGTCGATCCCGGCGGCGTCCATGCTGGCGATCAGTGAGTCCACTCGCCCGTCCAGGTAGGCGCGGGTGTGGGCGGCGGCCGCGACACGCAGGGAGGCGATGGCCCGCTCGGCGACCGCGTCGGGGAAGGCGTGCGTGTGGAAGTCGATGATCTTCATGCCGCGATCGGTCCCGCCGATGTCAGGTGTTCAGTTCGTGCCCGACCTTGGCGACAACGCTGGCGACCTTGGCGCCCAGCCGCTTCTCGCTGCCGGCCCGCCAGTCGAGCTTGATCGCCGCCGCCACCCGCCGGCAGTCGGTCTGCATCGCGGCCAGACACTTCTCGACCACGGCGAACAACTCCCCGGCCGTGGGGGCCTCGATGGTGGTGCCCATCGGCCCGAACTTGTAGGCCAATCCGCTGGCCTCGATGATCGCCAGGCTGCGGGCCACGTACTCGCTAAGGCCCTCGCCCCGGTCGGTGGGAAACATGCTCAACTCCATCATGACGCTCATGGCTCTGCCTCCTCGTGTTGACAACGTCGCCCGCCGATCTGAGGTGCCATGGCCACGCACAACGGCGTTGTGCGTGCACGGACGGACCCGCCTGGCCGCGGAAACTCAGGCCTCGACAGTTCCTCGGTGCCACTGGCACGCACAACGGCGTTGTGCGTGGCACCCACCAGTTTACATCGTCGACGCCCCGGCGGCGGCATGGGTGGCGAAGACCGGGCACGGGCGGCCGAAACGCTCGGCGAAGCCGGCGGCGATCGCGGCGGCGGTCGCCTCGGCCGCCGCGGCCGTCACCAGCACGATGGCCGAGCCGCCGAACCCGCCGCCGGTCATGCGGGCGCCGTACGCGCCGTCGGCGTCGGCGGCGATCTCGACGATGGCGTCCAGCTCCTCGCAACTCACCTGGTAATCGTCCCGCAGCGAGTCGTGGCTGGCATACATCAGTCGGCCGAACTCGGCGTAATCGCCTGCTCCCAGCACCTCCACCGCCCGCACCGTCCGGTCGATCTCCCCGACCACGTGCCGCGCCCGCATCCGCTCGACGTCGGTCAACTCCGCCGCCGCCACCTGCTCGGCCGTGGCGTCGCGAAGGGTGGGGATGCCCATCTTCCCGGCCGCCGAGTGGCACTGGGCGCGGCGGGCGGCGTAGCCCCCGTCATTCAACTCGTGCTTGACCTGCGTGTCGCACACCAGCAGCACCAGTTCCGGGTCGTCGAACGGCACCTGCCGCGTCTCGCCGCTACGGCAGTCCAGCAGCAGCGCCCGCCCGGCTTGGCCCATGATGACGATGCTCTGGTCCATGATCCCGCAAGGCGTGCCCGCGAAGGTGTGCTCGGCATGCTGGCACAACAGCGCCAACTCCCGCGGCTCAATCGCCCCCACCGTCCCGGCCGCCGTCTGCAGCGCCATCGCCGTGGCCACCTCCAACGCGGCCGAGCTACTCAGCCCCGCCCCCAGGGGAATCGTGCTGTCGAAGAGAATCTCCGCTCCGACGAGCCTCTCGCCCCGCGCGATCAACCCCGCGATGACCCCCCGGCAGTAGTTGGCCCACTTCGGCTCCCCCGGCGCGATCTCCCCGCCGAGTTCGACGGCCACCTGCCCCTCGGCCCCGGTCGACCGCAGCAGCACCTGCCCGTCGGTTCGCGGCCGCACCAGCGCGACGATTTCCTTCTCGATGGCGATCGGCAGCACGAGCCCAT
>SDBU01004274.1_pt1 | contig 17624 bp, 14 predicted proteins | sample 2277071 | NCBI WGS metagenome assembly SDBU01 (sample SAMN10397929, study PRJNA504765) | marine sediment metagenome | isolation source: marine sediment core GS08_GC12, 126 cmbsf | place: Arctic Ocean: Gakkel Ridge, Loki's castle | collected 2008 | reverse complement strand
GGGACGTTCCTTGCGAGCCGCCTTGGGGACGACGTTTCTTGAGCTGCGAGAGTGGCCCGACTAGACGACTCGCTGGGATTGCGCCCGTTCCAGGTAGCAGTTGAGGCTCGCCCCACACCGTGACGTGGGCGGATTGGTCGTTGCGGCAACTGGGAGAGGAAGCTGGTGGCAAGCAGCAATCTGCCAAGACCGCCCTGAAGGGTGAACCGACTTTGTCTGGGAGCAGGCTCGAGTATCTGAGAGGGATCGTATGGAGAGCCGCCGACTGAAGGTATTGTACATTGCTGGCAGCGGCGGAACTGCTGTATGGGCATTTCGCACAACGACAGACCTTCAGTCCGATGGTCGGTTAGCTGTCGACTAGCCCGGGAGGCCGACCGGGTCACTTGCCGGCGTCTCCGCGCTGGCACGCCTGGGCGCAGGCGAGAGAGAGCGAGCAGTTGAAGCTTAGGGAATGGTTTGCCCTGCGAGGCACCAAATACGCTCGTCGGCGGGCTGCGATCTTGCTGAGCAGATACGGCATCACCCCATCAAAGGCGGCAGGTCGCGCGGAAGACTGTGTGGCGATGCTCGCCGAAAACGGTTGTTCGCCCACCTTTCCCACTCCGGGCTCTGTGGTGCAGCGCCACCCACGGTTCATCCGCCGACTGCAGGATGCTGGAGCCGAGCTGGCCGTCCACGGCTATCACCACGTGGATCTTGGGACTCGGTCACCGGCGGAGGCAGCCAGGCAGCTTCAGCGAGCTGCCCAAGCTTTTGCGCGCCATGGCATTGAGGTATATGGTTTTCGCTGCCCATACCTCAGGTGCAACAAGGGCCTGTCCGATGCCTTGCCCAAGGACCTATTCGGCTATAGCAGCAACAAGGCGATCTGGTGGGACGCGGTTCCCGCCACCCACGTCCGCAAGGCAACTGCTGTCTTTCACACTCTTCAGCGCTTCTACCAACCGGTCTCCTCTGTGGATACGATATCGACGCCGCTAACCGGGTCTCACCTGGTCGAGATCCCCGTGTCCTTGCCCGATGACCTGCAACTGCACGACGGCTTGCATCTTGGCCCCGAGGAGATAGCAGGGGCCTGGGGTCGGATCTTGGATCAGACGCATCGGCGTGGTGAGCTGTTCGTCTTGCAGTTCCATCCCGAGCTGGCCTGGGATGGTCAGTGCCCCTTATTGATGATACTGGCCCAGGCGAGGGCTCTCCGGCCCAGAGTCTGGGTTGCCAGGTTGCGGGATATCGCCAGCTGGTGGCGAGAGAAAGCCAGCTTCACAGTTGACGTTTCCCAGAGTCCTGAGGGTCTGCACATCTCCTTCTCTTGTTCCGAGCGCGCCACAATCCTCGTCCGTGGCGTGGATGAGGGCCGCGGCGAGCCATTGTGGGACGGGACGTACCGCCGACTAGAAGGCCGTTCGCTGGATGCACCTGCGGAACCACGTCCCCTTCTTGGGCTGGCTGCCGGCGCCCCTGGACGCCTGGCGTCTTTCTTGCGAGAGCAGGGCTACATCCTGGACTGTGGTGAAACGGCATCGCGCTGTGCCACGTACCTGGACCTACCCACTCTGGGCAGACTGAAAGGCGAGGTGGAGCTAGTGGAGCATATCGAGGACTCGGCTGCGCCTCTCGTGCGATACTGGCGCTGGCCAGACGGGGCCAAGAGCGCCATGTGCATTACCGGCGACTTGGATGCCCTGTCGCTTGTTGACTACGCCTCAAGGCTGTTCGTCCGATAGCAACACGTGGCCCTTGAGGCGTCTTCTTCTGGAGAGGGGATGACGTGGGCGCTCCAGGCCGGAATCATCGGTCCAGCTCCACTGGTGGAGATTGAGCAGAGTGACAGACGCCAGCAGACCAGTATCTGAGCACCAGTTTGCTGGCCTGTTTCGAGGATGGTCGCTGTGGCTGCTACCCCTGGCGTATGGTGACAAGGGGCAGGTGGATCTCGTGCAGGCCGAGAACGGCTGGGGTTCCCCAATAGGTGAAGCCCCCCAGCAGGGTGCCGGTCTCTCCGTCAGGGTTGGTGATGGCGACATTGACCACCGAGGGCAGTTGCGGCGGAGCTGTGCAGGCAATCTCATCGGTGCTGATCACCGTCACGCTGTCGCAAGCCACGCCTCCGAAGGTGACCATCGCACCGGCTTTGAAGTTGCTGCCCATGACGCTCACCGACGTCGCCTCACCGGCTGGACTGCAATCGGGGCTGACGGTTGTCACTATCGGCGGACCTGTAGGCGGCGTTGCGGTTGGTGATGGCGTAGTGGTGGGCAGTGGCCCAACATAGGCCAGCTTGATGGCATCAGCAACTGTGTCGATTCCCTCGGAGGAGACATCATCACTCACTGTGACCGAGCCTTGATCCCAAAAAGCGAAGACGCCCAGGAGATTCCATTGCCCGCCATTGGTCTGCTGGTTCACTCTGGTCGTGGTGGAGCCATGAGAATGGTTGATAGTATAGGGGACATCGGTTGGCCGCCAGGCTCCCTCCCACCACCAGGCGTGGACGGCGTAGGTTCCTGGCCGGGGCACGGTGAAAGACCAAGTGGCGACATCAAGGCCCGCGCCCACTTGCCCGTTGTAGTGATGGGTATCACCGTAGTGCTGTCCGCCCACCGCCGTGTACTGGCTCCAAGAGTCCTGAGAGAAGCTGGCGGAGAACCCGCTGTCGCTGTCGTCGATGATCAGCTCATCGGGGTCAGCAGTCGGGCTCGGTGTAGCAGTGGGTGGCACCGGGGTGTTGGTGGGGATTGGAGTGCTGGTTGGCGTCTCTGATGGTGCCTCTCCTCCGTACTCGTAGGCGCCAATGTCCGTAGCTGCCCCCAGAGGCACCGCGTTGTTGTCATAATCAACCGGATACCCCAGATAGGTGCCCGCGTCGATGGCGGGACTGTGCGGCTGCAGGCGAAAGTCATGCGCGGCCAAATCGACAAAGAGCGTGTCGGCGACCTGCTCCCCCTCTTGAAGCTCGAAACCCAGCGTGGTGACATCGGGGGATGCCAGGTAGTATAGATTGTGCTCGTGGGTGAACCCGTCCCTGGTGGCCACCCGCCAAAAGCGCTCCACGTATACGACGTTGTTTCGCAGGATGACGGCGTCGGCTGTCGGGTCTGCATTGACAAAGTCTATGATCGCCCATTCTATCTCCTCTTCGCCCGTTTCCACGATGCTGTTGTTTTCTATGCGAAAGTTCTGTACATCCGCCCGGAAATGACCACCCATGTGAAACGTGCCGAAGCGCTCGTTGTCAACGGCAACGTTGTACGCCACTACCGTATTGCTGGACGAGCCGCCGCCAACCTCCATGAACCCGTTGCAGCCCTGGGCCCAGTTGTGGTGAATGTAGGAATTGTGTACCACGCCCCACGACTCGACCGCCCCTCCGTCTGAGCCATAGTCGTAGCTGGGAGCGATGCAATTCACCATGGTGTTGTAGGAGACCTCGTTGTTCGAGTTGAAGAGCCAGACACCTACCGCCCCATAGTCGTCGTCGCCGCCAGGCGTGTTGACAACCATTGCCAGGTCGTGGGCATAGTTCTGGGTGACCAGGTTGTGCCGGCCACGGACTGCGATCCCAATGCCCACACTGGTCGCCTCGGAATCGCGAACGATGTTGTGGTCGGACCCGTCAGAGATCAAAACACCGGCTTCGTGCGCATCTCGCACCAGCAGGCCTTCTACGACCACCCAATCGGCGTCGATCTGAACGGCGCGACCCCAGTTCACGCCAGGCCTCCTTATGATCGGCTTCGCTCCGCTGCCGTAGCTGGTGAAGATGATCGGGCTACCTTCGGTGCCCGAGTCGTCGATGACCAGCCCGCTGTCCCAGGTGGACCCACGGCGAAGATGAATCGTGTCCCCGGGCAGGAAGTCGTGAGCGTGGACCGGCGCAAGAGTTCTCCAGGGGCTGCTCTCCGAAGTTCCGGAGTTCGAGTCGGAGCCGTTGACGCTGTCGACGTAGTAGTTGGTATGCGCTGCACGGGCCACGCGAAATGACGGGGCAAGGAGGAGGAACGCGATAACTGATAGCGTCAAGAGCCTCTTCCACCCTCGGTCTCTGTTCGATTCAATCATTGACTCTAGCCCACGATCTCTTCACGATCAGACCGTCCGAGGCGAGTCTGCCGCTTTGTGAGAGTTCCGCCGACAACCCGCACTTCGCAGGAAGCCTATCCGCCCGCTTCCCCTGTTGTTTCGGCAGGCACACTTTTCCTTACATAAAGAGCTCATCAACCCCGTGCACGGGTTGTGTCAAGGTCATGCAATGCGCGAATGGTCGCTTTGCCGACACCTACTCACAGATCGAGCCGGCTCGATCTCGACAGGGATGGTCGCCCCTTCGGGCGTCGGCACGGAGAGCGGGGTTGGCGCTGCACGGGATGTCGCCCGGTCGTGGCCGTCAACGTGTGGCTTGGACCGAGAAAGACGGCCAGCGGAACGGCTTGGGGCAGAGCAGTGGAAGGCCTTGAGGAGGTGGCCGGAGGACCTGATACCGAGGAGAAGACTGATGAGAGGGGAGTTGGCCAGTCGTGGTTGGTGTAAGTCGGCGGGCTGACCGGATGGAGATGGGGGGATTCAGCCTGTTGACCGGGAGAGGGTTGTCTGCGGTTCGCTGGAAGGGTCAGGGGCGGATCGCGCACGCTGGGAGCTGGTGCTCGTCCCACCATCGCACGGATGAGGCTGCCTTGACAGGCACCCGATCAGTTGTGTATCATTGGGTCGTGACATGCCCTCCGCACGAGTGTTCGGACATGCAGATTCTGGATATTCGACAACCCATTGGGGCAGGGCGATGAACAGGGTATGCCTCGCAGCCTTTCTGATCCTGGGCACGGTGGTGCGGATCCACTGCGGCCAGCCCACTCCTGGTGCGGGCGGCAAAGTGGTCGAGGGGACGCCTACCCCGGTTGCGGCAGCGGAAAGCGTGGCTGAGCCCGCTCTGGCCACGACTGAGCCGGCCCCGGCGGCGCTTGCGTCTGAGGAGGCCACCGACTCTCAGGCCACGAGCGCGCCGCCGGCCACCAAGACTGCAACCCACCTGCCCTCCAGGACCCCCACTCTGTCTCCATCGCCGGTCGCTAGTCCGACGTCCACGACATTGTCAACCCGGGTGACGGTTGAGGGGGTCATCGACCGAGGAGCGATGAACGTGAGAGCGGGGCCTGGGACCGAATTCCCCATCGTGAGCGTGGTCTACGAGGGCCAGGAGGTGACCATCGTCGGCAAGACCCAAGACGGCTCCTGGGTCCTTATGCTAACAACTGATGGACAGCAAGGATGGGGATGGCGGGAGTTCATCGCAATTGAGTCGCTGGAGCGCGTTGAGATTTCACCGTTGATCCTGGAAACCCCTACCAGCGCACCTGCCTAGCAGAGCCTGTTGCGGAATTCGGACAACGTGCGTTTGCCGCCGCAACGGCGCTGCCGCTATATAGGCTGTAGTCCAGTTATTTGCTTTTTGTCCGTAGGACTATCAGTTTGTAGGCGCGGGGTCGAAGATGCCGGTACAGCCACCGCACCCCGCCCCTACACCACTTGGGTGTGCGGCATATATCGGGGTGGGGTGGTTGTGGACGCTCTGGGGTCGGGGCACGCAGTAGTGATACGATCCTGTGTGGGCCGTCAGCCAGGGCGGTAGCTGGTCATCTCGTCCATCAGAGCCACGGCATTCTCTAGAGGCACGTCCCCTGCGATCTCGCCGCGCCCGATGTACCCGCCATTGAAGCATCCCAGCGCATCGATGTCGGCCCGAACGGCGGCGCGCACCTGTTCGGGTGTTCCTCGTGGGAGGAGCCACTGGCGGTCGATGTCCCCCTCGATGGTGATCCTGCCCCCGCACGTGGAGGCCAATCTGCCCCGGCCCACCAGATCGACCTGTGGGTTGAGCACCTGGACGCCGATCTCGGCCAAGTCGGGAATGATCGTCTGGATGGCTCCATCGCTGTGAAACCAGACGTGCTTGCCTGCATCGCGCACCACGGAGAACAGGCGTGCGTACGCTGGCTTGAAGAACCCACGCCAAAGGCCGGGGCTTATCATCAGGGCCTTCTGGGTGCCCCAGTCGTCGCGAAAGTGCACGCCGTCGAGTTCGGCCAGGAGGCAGAGGCGCTCCACGCGCCGGATCATCACCCGGACGATCATATCACGCAGTTCTGAGCAGGGCTGAGGATGGAGCACGAGGTCTTCGAGGGTGGCCCGGTAGCCGTGCAGGTAGAACATCCGCTGCCACACCGTGTCGCCGTCTGCATAGGTGTACTTGAATCCCGCGTTGGCCCGCAGGTTGCTCTCGATCCTGGCCATCACCGCGTCGCTGGCCGTGTCGGGCGGCTCGTAGGTCGCCAGAGCGGCCCAGTCTTCCAGCGGACCCTGGATCACCTGGCCCTTGTGCTCGTCAGTGTGGCGCACCCAGAGTGATCCCCAGGTGTCGCGGCTGGGCACGCCTATGTGGGGGCCAAACTCCCCCGAGGTGGCGCTCCCCACCTGGCAGACGTCCGAGGGGTAGCGGCGATAGACGTCGTCCAGGGCGGAGCCATAGTGTAGGAACGCCCCGGGCAGCGTGGCGTGGGTGAGGGGCACGCGGTCGGGCCCGCTCATCTCGATCGCTCGAATGACGCGTTCTCGCGGGTTCATGGTCTGCTCGTTGGTTGGGCTCATTGGCTACTGCAAACGTCGCTGACGGGGCGACCAGCCTGTTTGCCGATTCTAGAGAGCAAGTGGGGGCGAGCCGCCGATCCCGGTAGGAGCGGGACACCCTGTCCCTACTCGGTCCGGAGGCGCCCTTGTCCTTGTCGGCCAGGGATGGTGCTCACACGGATGCCTCTCCCACGACACAAGGGCAGAACCGGCGACAGGTCATGCTTTGTGCTTGGGCTCCACAAAGGCTATCTTGAGGTGGCTGTCCTCCACCTGGGCCCACACAGGGTCGAGACCGGCCAGGTACTGGGGCAGGATCAGCGAGCGTCGAAAGCGCCCCAACCTGACCCGCAGCTCGTCTCCCTCCTTCTCCAGGTCAACGGCCCCGCCCGATAGCCCCGTCACGCGAAGCGCCAGGATGTAGCGGTCGCCTTCCATGTAGAAGCGCAGCGGTTGCTCGGTAGCAAGGGGCGGGATGGGGTCTTGGTCGCCATAGATATGGCGTGATAGCTGGTCCAACTCCTTGAGGCCCACCACCTCGCGCTGCATGAGGGGTACCTCAAAGACAGGAAGGGGATCGAATAGCTCACGAATCTCCTGTCGGTGCGCTGCCTGGCTCGCCTTCCACTGCGCCAAATAGGGGTCTTGAACCTGCGCTGGCAGGATGCGATTCACCAGGAGAGCGTCTACCGAGAAGCCAAACAGGTTCAAGTAGGTGTAGGCGCGTTGCGTCTCGCGTATGGCCATTCGTTCCGGGTTCAGAACCAGGCGCACCGATGTCAGAGAACCGTCGCCCAGTATGGCCCTGAGCGCCTCGATCTGGTCAAACAGTTTTCTGATGCGTTCCTGGACGAGGTCCTCACCGATGGGGAGCCCGATCGTCCGGCGCAACGAGGGGAGGATAGCCCTGACCAGGCCACGGGAAAGCCTGGTGAGGTTGCGTGCATACCAGCGACTCAGGTCAGGGGCGCTGAGCAGGCGCATCGCCGCGCCGGTGGGTGCGCTGTCGATGATCAGGACGTGGTAGCGCCCCTCGTCATGGTAGCGCTTGATGCGCACCAACGCCAGGATCTCGTCCAGACCCGGCAAGATGGCCAGCTCGCCTGCGACGGTTGCGGCGAGGCCCTCATCCCTCAAGATGCCCGCAATGCGCCGCTTGGCGTCGCCCCAGTACCGCTCCAACTCCTGGCCCGTGTCGAGCTCAGTGGCCCACAGGTTGGCCTGCCCCACCTGAAGGGGCTCATTGTTCAGGGGCACGTCCAGGACATCGGCCAGGCTATGGGCCACGTCGGTGCTGATGACCAGCGTCCTGTGGCCCAATGAGGCGCTTCGCAGAGCTGTGGCTGCGGCCAGGGTGGTCTTGCCCACGCCGCCCTTGCCCGTGAACAGGATGATGCGCACAGGCTAGCTCTCGGCCAGCCGCTTGTCGATCGCTCCCAGCAGTTCGGCCCTGGCCTCATGGTCGCTTTCATACGCGCGCACGAGGCCCAACTCCTGGGCAGAGAGGTCGGGCAGGCGCTCGATGATGTCTGCAGCGGTGAGCTGGCCATAGTTGTCTATGGGCAGCACCGGCACCACGGTTCTCGTCTCGCTCGCGGTGCCCTGTTGGGCCTCTTCCGGCTTGCGGACCAGACTGAGCAGGGTCTCGGCAGCGGAGCCGGGCTGTTGGGCCGCGTCTTTGCCGGCCTGGTGAGCCGCCTTGATGGCTTGACTCAACCCCCGCACCACCAGCACACCAACCCCGATGCCAGTGAGTAACACCTGCTCCGCAACGGTCCGGATGGGCGTCAGGTCGATCTCGGGCAGTTGGATCTCATCGAGCCTGGGCAGCCTGAACTCGGCTTCAACTACGCGCCTGGATGACTGACCGCCTTTGGGGAGTTCAGTCGTCAGTTCTGAGGTGTTCATTTCCTACGCTCCTTTCGCATTCATGTGCCATTGGCTATACGCAGACCCGAGATCAAGGTTGCCTGGATGCTTCCCGACAGATCTCTCTGAGCAGTCGATCCCGCTGGCGTTCGCCGGGCCCAGGCAGGGTACACTGAACATGGGACACAATGCGTTGCACGCGGGCGAGCCGTCGTGCGCCGACCCCAGGGCCCACGCCACAGCTTCGGTCTCGCCTTGTGACCAGTCGGCAAGTATGCTAGAATCAAAACCATGGAAGGATCAAGCGAGGGGCCCCGTGAGACCCACACCCCGCAGGACGCGCTGAGTGCTCGCGAGCGCGAGATCCTGGAATTGCTCGGGACTGGAATGACCAACCGCCAGATTGCCCGAGAACTGATCATCAGCGTCAACACAGTCAAGGCCCATCTGCGCAATATATACACCAAATTGGGCGTCGAATCAAGGACGGAGGCCACTCTCTACGGCATTCGGCATGGCTTGATCGAGGTTGGCCGCCCCTCGGAGCCGGGCTCGACCGTCTCCCAGGCGGAGGGGACGCGGGCCGCTGTCGCCCCACATCTCGTTCGGTGGCCATTGAGGGCTCCCCAGCGCGTCGCCATTGTGATGGCCTTGGTGCTGACCCTGATAGTGACCATATGGCCCGATGCGGAGACTGGCTCATCGCCCCAGGAGAGCCCTTTTGTGGACATACCGCACGTCGTCGATCAGGAGCTGGAGCTGGAGAGGGTATCCCGGTGGCGCGCCGCAGCACCGATGCCCGCGCCCAGAGGGAGGTTTGCCCAAGCAGCAGCGGACGGCAAGATCCTGGTCATTGGCGGCTTGACTGAATGGGGCGCGACCGACCGGGTTGAATGCTACGACCCCACCCTGGATCGATGGGAGCGCCGAGCGCCCAAGCCTACGGCTATCGGAAACGTGGGCGCTGCAGTGGTGGACGGGCTCGTCTACGTGCCAGGCGGCTGTGACCAGGCGAACAGCGTGGGCGATGTGTTGGAGGTCTATGATCCTGCTTCTGATACCTGGGCGACTGCCGCGCCACTGCCCGTGCCCCTTTGCTCCTATGCTATTGCCTCGGTGGAGGATGGCTTCTATCTTTTCGGCGGGTGGAACGGGCAGGGCTATGTTGACTCCACCTACTACTATGATGCGAAGGAGGATGCCTGGCACCAAGAGATGCCCTTGGGGTCCCCCCGTGGGTTCGCCGCTGCGGCGCGGGCTGGTGATCGGATATACGTGGTGGGCGGCTCCGATGGGGTCGCCGACTTGAGCGTTTGTGAATCGTACGACCTGGTTCTGGCCAGGTCGGGTGAGGATCCGTGGCACACCCATATGCCGATGAGAGTGAGACGTGCCGGGCACGCCGCGGTGGTGGCAGAGGGCTACCTGTACGTGGTGGGCGGGGGCTGGGGCGACTATTTCGAGTATAACGAGCGCTATGACATCGCGAACGATGCCTGGTCTACGTTTGAGAGCCCATTCATCGGCGAGTGGCGCGCGTTGGGAGTGACCCCAATAGCGGCTGCAGAGGGCACCTTCCTCTACGCAATTGGCGGCTGGAGTGGCCGATACCTCAGTGCGGTGCAAGCCTATCGGGCCACCTACCGCGTCTATCTCCCGTAGAGGAGTTCCACCAAATGCCCGCAGAGAGTAGTCTGAGCGCAGAGGTCACCTGGGTCGATGGCCTCCAGTTCGTGGCGCGAGGAGACACATCCGGCGCGGCCTTTGTGCTGGACGGCTCTCCCCAGCACGGGGGGAGGAATAGCGGGGTGCGTCCTATGGAGGCCCTTCTCATCAGTCTGGCAAGCTGCACTGGGATGGACGTGCTCGCCATCTTGCGCAAGAAGCGCCAAAATGTGACGGGCTTTCGAGTGCGCGCGAGAGGGGTTCAGGCCAAAGAGCACCCCAGGCGCTACGTGCGTATCGAACTTGAGTACCTGGTGCGAGGACGGGATATCTCCGAGCGGGCCGTGGCGCGATCGATCGAGCTCTCTCAGACCAGATACTGCGGCGTGACGGCAAGCCTGAGTGCCGAGGTGACCAGCAGCTACGTCATTGAACTCGAGGATGCGGCGGAATGAGCGCCAGAGGCCCAGGGGAATAGGGAAGACCGGATGCGCGACGACTACGACATCGCCATCATCGGAAGCGGCCCCGGAGGCTACGTGGCGGCCATTCGCGCGGCACAGAAGGGAGCCAAGGTCGTCCTCATAGAGAAGGGGCGATTGGGCGGCACCTGCCTGAATCGCGGCTGTATTCCAACCAAGGCGTTGGTACGTGATGCCGAGGTGTACCGGGACGCCACCTCGGGGGTCTACTGCGTCGATGCAGTCGGTGGGTTTCGCCTCGATTTCGCCAGGATGATGCGGCGCAAGCGCCAGGTGGTGGATACTCTCGTCGAAGGTGTGGCCCGCCTGATGGTCTCCTATGGCGTGGCTCGGATAGCTGGCACGGGTCGCATCCTCAAGCCTGGGCTGGTCGAGGTGACTGGGGAAGTAGGCCGGCGCAAGGTCGCCTCGCGCGTGGTCATCATAGCCACAGGTTCGGTGCCTGCTCAGGTGCCCATCCCCGGCATCGAGCTTCCCGGTGTGCTGACCTCGGATGACCTGCTGGAGCTGAAGGCCCTGCCCAGGAGCCTTGTGGTGGTGGGTGGTAGCGCGGTGGGGCTAGAGTTCGCTTGCATTCTTCAAGCCCTGGGCACTCAAGTCGCGGTCGTTGGGCGGAAGTCGTTCCTCAAGGAGGCAGAGCAACGGCTGGCGAAACGTTTGCGGGGTCTGCTATCGCGGCGTGGCATTTCGATAACCATCGGCCTGGACTTTAGGGGGATCGCGCGCGGCGCTGATGGCCTCCTTTGCGTCAGCTACGAACGTCACGGCAGGGCGGCCTGCGCCAAGGGCGAGGTGGTGCTTCTTGCCACTGGTCGCTGGCCCTACACCGAGGGACTGGGGTTGGATGAGCTCGGCCTGGCGATGAACGGGCGGGCCATTGCGGTCAACGATTACCTGGAGACCAGCCTCCCTGGCATCTACGCCATAGGCGACTGCACCGGCGGCCACATGCTCGCCCACGTGGCCTCCTACGAGGCCGAGGTCGCCGCGGGAAACGCCCTGGGGGAGAAGCGCCCCGTGGACTACCGCGTGGTGCCGAATTGCATCTTTACCATGCCCGAGATCGCGTGTGTGGGCTTGACCGAAGCGGAGGCCAAGGAATCGGGGCGAAAGTTCATCGTCAGTCGCTTCCCCTTTGCTGCCAATGGGCGTGCTGTGGCCATGGGGCAGGACGAAGGGCAAATACGCATGATCTGCGAAAGGGGCGCGAACGGCCGAGGTGGCAGGGTTCTGGGGGTGCACATCATGGGCGCCCGTGCTTCTGATTTGATCGCTGAAGCGTCGCTGGCCATGCGCCTTGGGGCGACTGCTGAGCAGATCGCCAACACCCTTCACGCGCACCCCACCTGGTCCGAGGCGGTGATGGAGGTCGCCATGGCCCAGCTCGATGGGGCCATTCACTTCCAGCACAGGTGATGGTCGCGGCTGGACAACCGTCCGGCCCTTGAAGGGTTGGGTTGAGACACAGCCGGGTGAATGGCGAGGAGCAGGCTATGGTCGTTGGTCTGTGCACGATAGAGCTGCAGATACCTGAGAGTGCGTCGCTGAAGCACAAACGTCGGGTGCTCAAGTCGGTAGTCTCTCGGGTGCGCCAGGAATTCAATGTGTCCATCGCCGAGGTGGATCACCAGGACAGTTGGCAACTGGCCACGCTGGCGGTGGTCTGCGTATCAGCCGATGCCAGATACGTTCAGGGCCTCTTGGAGCGCGTGGTGCGCTTTATCGAGGGGGCGCGCCTGGATCTGGTCTTGCTCGATTATCGGAACGAGCTGTTCTAGCTCCGTGACAGGAGTGGAGATGGACGAACGGCACGTCTTGCTCAGAGGGAGGTGAAGCTTGCGAGACGATCTTGAGTGCGTGTTGAGAGGTGCGGTCATCGGGGCGGTCTTGGGAGCTATCGGAGGGTTGCTCTACTCGCGCTCGCTGGGCAGCCCGCGGTCGGTCTCTGGTGGGGAGAGGCGGGGGAGAGGGCGTTTGGACAGGGGCAGGTTGTTGCGCGTGGCGTGGTCTCTCATAGGGGTCGTTCGACAGATCGTTGCATTAGACTGACGATGCGAGCCGAAGAGCAGCTCCGTTTCAGAGCGTTGGGTTGGTCGAGTGGTCGTTGGGCCTACGGCTCAAGGCCTGAGCTTTGGACGTAACCGCTTGCCAGGCGCTTGTGCCCTCGTTCACAAAGGGGTTTGACAGAGGGCGATCAGCGGCATATAGTCTTGGCCAAGTTGTTGCATTCCTTTGGCGACCATGATTTGAGGAGGCGATTGGTGTACCCCATCCTGGCTAAAGAGGCCTTGTCGCCGGTGACCACCTTGTGCGTGGTGAGGGCCCCTGAGGTGGCCCGAAAGGCGAAAGCAGGACAGTTCGTTATCCTGCGTGTCACCGAGAAAGGCGAGCGAATCCCCCTGACCATCGCTGACTACGATCGGGACGCTGGCACGATCACCATCGTCGCCCAGGAGGTGGGGAAGACCACCAGACTCCTGGGTGCTTTGAATGCAGGTGATAGGCTGGCAAGTGTCACCGGACCGCTGGGACGTCCCGCCGAGATCGAGGAGTTCGGCACAGTGGTGGTGGTTGGGGGCGGGCTGGGCATTGCTCCCGTCTATCCCAAGTGTCGCTCGCTGCAGGAAGCCGGCAACTATGTCATCGGCATCATCGGCGCGCGCACGCGAGAGCTGATCTTTTGGGAAGAGAGGATGCGCAGCGTTACCGATGAGCTCATCGTGTGCACAGATGACGGCAGCTATGGGCGCAAGGGGGTGGTCACTGTGCCGCTCAAAGAGCTACTGGATTCGGGTCGGCAGGTGGACCGGGTATGGGCTGTTGGCCCGGCCATCATGATGAAGTTCGTCTGTCTCACCACGCAGCCATACGGCGTAAAGACCCTGGTGAGCGTCAACTCGATCATGGTGGATGGCACGGGGATGTGTGGGTCTTGTCGCGTGTCTGTGGCAGGGAGAACCCGTTTTGCCTGTGTTGATGGCCCAGAGTTTGACGGTCATGAGGTGGATTGGGATCTGCTGTTGAAGCGTCAGCGCATTTTCCTGGACCTTGAGAAGCAGTCCGTGGAGGCCTACGAGCAAGAATTGGCGAGCGCCAGAAAGTAAGAGTCCGATCGAATATGGCAAAGACAAAGAAGGAGGCGATTCCTCGTCAGCAGATGCCCACCCGGTCGCCCGAGGAGCGAAGACACTGCTTCGACGAGGTGGCCTTGGGCTACACCATGGAGTTGGCCGTGGCCGAGGCGAATCGCTGCATCCAGTGCAAGAAGCCGGCCTGCGTGACCGGATGCCCGGTCGAGGTGCGCATTCCCGAGTTCATCAAGGCCCTCCACGAAGGTGACATGTGGCAGGCCGTGGAGATACTGAAGGATACCAACAGCCTGCCTGCGATCTGTGGACGGGTTTGCCCGCAGGAGACTCAGTGTGAGGTAGAGTGTGTTCTGGGTCGCAAGGGCGAACCGGTGGCGATCGGCCGGCTGGAGCGCTTTGTCGCCGACTGGGAGCAGGATCAAGGAGTGCTTGCTCCTGAGCTGCCACAGCTTACGGGCAAGCGCATTGGGGTCGTTGGGGCGGGTCCGGCGGGCCTGACCGCGGCGGGCGACCTGGCCAAGATGGGCCACTCGGTAGAGATCCTGGAGTCACTCCATCTGCCTGGGGGAGTGCTGATGTATGGCATTCCCGAGTTCCGTCTGCCGAAGGGAGTAGTCAGCGCAGAGATCGATTACTTGAGGAGCCTGGGTGTGGTCATTCGCACCAACGTTGTGGTGGGGAGGCTCTACACCTTGCCTGACTTGGTGGATCGCTATGATGCGGTTTTCTTGGGAACGGGCGCTGGCTTGCCCATGATGATGAGCATCCCCGGCGAGAACTATAATGGGGTCTTTTCGGCCAATGAGCTGCTGACCCGCACGAATCTGATGAAAGGGTATCTCTTCCCAGAGTGGGATACGCCGGTCAAGGTGGGCAGGAGAGTTGCTGTGGTGGGTGCGGGCAACGTGGCCATGGACGCTGCACGCGTTTCTGTGCGATTGGGCGCTGAGGAGGTGTACATCGTCTACCGGCGCTCACGCGCCGAGGTCCCAGCGCGAGCCGAAGAGTTCCACCACGCAGAGGAGGAGGGGATCATCTTCAATTTCCTCACCAATCCGGTCGAGATCTATGGAGACGAACAGGGCTGGGTCTCCGGAATGCGCTGCATCCGGATGAGATTGGGCGAACCGGACCGCAGCGGCCGCCCCCGGCCCATTCCTATCGAGGGCTCCGAGATCGACATGCAGATCGACACGGTGGTCATGGCCCTGGGCACGCGGCCAAACCCCCTGGTCTTTGCCGAGGCAGAGCGATTGGAGCGCACGCGTTGGGGCACGGCCGCTGTGAATGCTCCGACTGGTCGCACCAAGATGGAAGGGGTCTGGGCCGGGGGTGACATCGTCACTGGCGCGGCGACGGTCATCTCGGCCATGGGTGCGGGTCGCCTGGCTGCCAGGGACATTGATGATTACCTGAAGGATGCCTCGGGGCCCTGGTGGCCACAAGAGGAGGCCGATGCGGGGGTGTAGGGCGATCCGTGCTGCAACAGGCTGGCTTTGAATCATCCGGCGTGCCGGCGGGGATTCGCCTGCTGTGTTGAGGCAAGGGCGGGCGTTCTCGTTTCGCGCCGGTGGGCCGAAGCGTTGTTGAGGGTGATGGTCTGCGGCTGAGGGTAGGTGGGTCTGCTGTCGCTTGGGGCACATCCTCAGATGAGTGTGAGAGGGATCGCGGGACCAAGTCACCACAAAGCGCGAGAGGAGAGAGGACTACGGGACAGCTTCTGAGCGAGATCATCGAGCAACCAGAGGTGCTTCGCCGACTCATAGACGTCGAGTACCCAAACATAAGCGCCATTGCCGAGGAGGTCCGAGCGCGAGAGGTGGAGTACGTCCTGATCGCTGCGCGAGGCACCTCCGACAACGCGGCCACCTTCGCCAAGTATCTGTTTGGGGCCATGAACCGGTTGCCCGTGGCGCTGGCCGCCCCCTCCTTGTACACCGTCTATGATTCGCCGCCAAGGTTGCGCAACGCCCTGGTCTTGGCCATCTCTCAGTCAGGCATGTCTCCCGACGTCGTCTCGGTGGTCAAAGATGCCCGCAGGCAGGGGATGTTCACCATTGCCCTCACCAACACGCCTGGTTCCGCACTGGCCCTGGCCGCCGAACGCACGATCTTTTGTCGCGCTGGCGAGGAGCGCAGTGTGGCTGCCACCAAAACTTACACTGCTCAGCTCACGGCGCTGGCCATGCTTTCGGTGGCTCTTTCTGAGGACGAGGGGAGGCTTCGGTCTCTGCGCCAGGTTCCCAAGGCTGTCGCGGAAACACTGGCGCTCAACGGGGAGGTCTCTCGCCGCGCGAGCCGCTATCGGGGCATGGATAGATGCGTGGTCATCAGTCGGGGGTACAACTATGCTACAGCCTTCGAGATAGCTCTCAAGGTGAAGGAGCTGTCCTTGGTTGTGGCCGAGCCTTACTCTTCGGCGGACTTTGCGCACGGCCCCATCGCCCTCCTTCAGCCCGGGTTCGTCACGCTCGTCATCGCTCCGGGCGGGCAGGTTTTTCCGGACATGCTGCGCCTCTTGATAGTTGCGAAGGAGCGTGGGGCGGACATCATCGTGATCTCGGATCGTCAGCAGGCCCTTGAACTCGCGCAAACACCACTGCCTTTGCCCGTCTGTCTCGACGAGTGGCTTTCGCCGATCGCCGCTGTGGTGCCGGGGCAGTTGTTCGCCTATCACCTTGCCCTGGCAAAAGGGTTGGACCCGGATCACCCTCGAGGTCTACAGAAGGTTACCTTGACCCGCTGAGGCCAAGCACTGCCTTGGGCGCCGCCACGGTCGGAACCAGGTAGGGGATATAGGCGAGCGTCGTGGCGAGATCGACACGATTGCCAGCCAGAGATGGGTGGTGCAGTATCGACCGGGGTGGGTAGAGCTCCCTTGGACGTTCTGCCCCAGTTGCTCTCAAGGTGTGCTTTCGAGAGGTTCGCCGCGCAGGTCGTGCCGGGAAAGGAGAAGACTCGATGGACAAGAGGTTCCGAGCCTTGAGGATAATTGCCCTCTTCTATCAGGTTCTTGCGTGGATTACGCTTGTTGGTGGTGTGCTGGCGGGCGTTTTCGCCGTGATCCTTGGCGCCATTTCTGGTCGTGAGGGTGCGGCGAGCCCGCTGGTGGCTCAAATTCCTCTGCTGAATCGGGCAGTTGGCCTAGTAGGGGGCATAGTGGTTGCCTTGACCATCGTACTGGGCGGGGTCATCCAGTTCGTTCTCCTCTATGCCCTGAGCGAGGCGGTTCGCCTGGGCCTGGCCATAGAACGAAACACCCGCGAGACGGCGCAGTACATCCGGGGCGAGCCCGCGGTCGCCTCGCCTGACAAGTAGGCTGCCCAGTGGGGCTGACTCTCCCCCAAGTCTGAGACAGCTTCAAGGACACAAGGCGGAGTTGGCTGGCCGTGGCAGACCTCGCTCTGCCGGAGGCTGCTGCAGCCAGATGACGCCTGAAGAGATCTGGGGGGTCTAGGCCCTCCAAGCCGTCGGCTGCAGGGCGACAGGCGACTGGCGGGCTCATCCTCGCGCGGGCATGTGGCCCCCGTATGATGGCCATCAATCTTGAGGCCGGGCGCCGGGCAGATAAAGTGACAGACGCCCCTCAGAGCGCCTGTCACTCACCACCGAACTTTACCGCTCTCGCCCTATTTGTAGAGTTCTTTCACTCCAGCGATGTCGTCCGCCTCCAAAGTTCGCTCAGTGGTCTCGCCATAGCCGGCCCGGGCGCTTGCGCCAAGACATCGTTACTCAGGCCGGTGGCTCCACTGGGGGCACCGCCCTCCGGCGGACCAGCATCATCGGACGGGCCAGCATCATCGGATGGGCCAACATCGTCAGGTGGACCGGCATCGTCGGGTGGCCCGGCATCGTCGGATGGCCCGGCATCATCGGATGGCCCGGCATCGTCGGG
>SDBU01004273.1_pt1 | contig 17632 bp, 20 predicted proteins | sample 2277071 | NCBI WGS metagenome assembly SDBU01 (sample SAMN10397929, study PRJNA504765) | marine sediment metagenome | isolation source: marine sediment core GS08_GC12, 126 cmbsf | place: Arctic Ocean: Gakkel Ridge, Loki's castle | collected 2008 | reverse complement strand
GCAATCAACGATGAAAAAGGAATTACCGTAGATGATGCTTTTGAATTGATACTTGATGGGATACACAAGATCCCCGAGACATTACAGATGATGCTTGATTCGGTTGTTTCTATGCAGGGAGAATTCCCAATGCCCCGCGCTAGCTGGGAGGCATTTGCAAGAGACATTGAATATACCAACGACAAGCATGGATTAAATTTGATGATCAAGCCTGAATTGCTGAAACCGCATAATACTGCTACTCAAGCTTTTGCCGATCTGCTCTTAAGGTCAATCAAAACACTTGAGGATGACAATGCCACAATCAGCACTCAAGATTGAAATAAAAGGGCTCGACAAATTCATGAAAGCAATGGATCGATTCCCCAAGAAAGTTATGAAGAACCTGGGAGCTGCGGGTAAGGAAGCGGCGGATAGCGTTATTTTGCCGACCGAGGGCATGCAGAACTATCCCCCCGAGACAGCGGCGAACCTCCCGCCTGCGCCCTATTACGTTCGGGGCAGGGGAACGCAAACCGCAAGCGGGAACTATGGCAACTCGGAACGCCTGGGTACTAAATGGAACGTGACACGCCGCGGCTTTCAAACGAGCATTTCAAATCCTGCAAGCTACGCGCGCTGGGTGCATGGCGAGGAACAGGCCGCAGCGATGGGTGCTATTGGCTGGAAGAAACTCTATGACACGGCGAAGAAGAAGCTGAGCCGCATTCAAAAGGTTTACCAGGCATGGGTTGATAAGACGTTGCGGGAGGTTGGGTTGAAATGAATGAAGAAGAAAAAAAGAAACGCAATCGCGAAATGTGGATAATCATTAAACGCGCATTAATTCAGATTGTGAGAGCCATAGAAAGACAGTTTGATTTGCCAAAAGAGAAAATATAAGATAAGCTAAAAATGTTCATTGCCACAGAGTCAAGCGGAAATTCGTGGAGGATGAGTCTAGGATGATCTGCTTGGCTCAAATAAAAAGACGAGCTGCATCGAGGGCGTTACATAGTAGGGGCGGAGGGAGCCGAGCCGGATGTATGTTGCCCTAAGCTGAAAAACTGCCCGCTCTGAAATGTAACGAGTACGACCTGGACAGCTCGCATAAAAATCAAAGGCTGCGTTTCGCAAACCGGCCATAGAACGGGATCGCCTTGAAAAAGCCCATCTCTTGTGAGGTGGGTTTTTTGTTTCAAGGGATGGATCTATGGGCAAAAAAACAGTATACGGCGATCAACTGAGCGAAGAAGAAAAGCTTGCGGAAGTGCGCGATGCTTTCCGATCTCAGTTTCCTTACCAGGATTTGCCGGGCGGTTTTTATTTCGATCCCTGGATTACCGCAACTTATGAGAACGTAGTGATCGTTGATGAACGCAATGTACTTTATGCGGTTCCCTATGCCCGAGGCGAAGAAATCAAATTCGCATCATTCCCCGAATGGGAAATAGTTGAAAAAGATGAAAGCTTTGAAACCAAAGCGCAGATGATGGGCGCGCAGTTTGCAAGGTTCGTTGCACCGAAATTAAAAACCGCCGGCGATTGGGAGCTTGATGTTTTGGCGGTTCCTTATGGCGGGCCTGATTTTGGCAAAGATGCGCAAGGCGAATTCTTCACCCCCGATACCGACCTTGCACTTGAGAATTTTGAAACTCCCCTAGTCGTTTACTATCACGGATTTGATGAAAACAAGATGCCCATGAAAACCCCCGAGATCATCGGGGAGGTTGTCAGCCAAGAAACCAAGGCTGACGGTCATTGGGTGCGGATCCTTTTAGACAAAACCAACGAATATGCAAAGAAGGTTTGGGAGGCCGCCAAAAAAGGATTAGCGAAAGCTTCAAGCGGAACCGTCGCGCATCTTGCGCGCAGCGAATGGAGCGGCGAGATCACCTATTGGCCGCTTGCTGAAATCACCCTGCTCGATACGAATGAAACACAACAACCGGCAAACGCATACGCGGTTGCTTTACCAGTCATGAAGGCTTTATACGCGAAGGCGGGGATTTCCCTGCCCGATATTCTGGATCCAATAAATCCACAGGCTGCGGCGAAAGGCGTAAAGCGTAGCGCCAAAGCGGATGAAGAGGAAACCGGGATTACTTATGAACAGAGAATGCAGCTTTTAGGACGCGCATTCTTAATAGGAGATTAAAAGTGAAAACCTTAAAAGAAAAACTCGCGGAGCTGCGGGAACAAATCAAAGCTCTGACCGAGATCAAGGACATCGGCAAAGAACAGGCTGATGAACTGAAAGCGTTGATGACCAAGGCCGAAGGCGTGAAGGCACAGCTCAAAGCGCGGGGCGAGCTGGATGAAGTAGATGCCGAGGCTCAAGAGGCCGTTGCAGCGGAAGCGAAAGAAAAGCAAGAGGAAGCAGTAGCGACCGCGCTTAAGGAACAGGAAGTCAAATTGAAGGCCGAATTCGCCAAGACCCAGCGTTTGCCCTTCGGAACCGATATAAACGTTGCGAAGTTTGGCGAATATTACAAGTATGACAACCTCGATATTGGGGATCACGCGTTCATGCTCGGGATTCTTGATGAGGCCAAAAGGACAGGGCAAAGTAGACATGGCGCAACCGAGAATGCCATGAAAGCCCTGGCAATCAAGGTTGTGGAAGATAAGGATGAAAGCGGTCTTCATCGTACAACCAGGAGCGCCATGAAAGCTGCGGGGCTCCCCATGAAAGCAGACGAGCTTAACCAATCCGATCTCAATAACTTTGGTGATGAGTGGGTATCGGTTTCCTATTCCTCGCAGTTGTGGGAAAAGATCAGGCTCGGCGTTGAAGTTGCCGCAAAGATCCCCTCAGTTGTTGTACCTCAGGGAACGGAAGCAATTAACGTTCCGATTGCTGGCGCATCTGCCACGTTCTATAAAGTGGCGCAAGCTTCTGAGGTTGCAACGAACCCTGGTTCACCCATCACCCGCACAGTCACCGTTTCCAAGATGACCACGGTTGAGGATACGCTGACCGTTGCCAAGATGGGATGCGCGGTTTACTACGCCGGGGAGCTTGAGGAAGATTCATTGATCCCCTGGGCAAGTACCCTGCGCGCTGACATCGAAGCGGAAGGCATGGAAATCCTTGATCACCTTGTAATTGATGGGGATACCGAAACCGGAGGTACAGGCAATATTAATGATGTTTTGTCGGCTCCGGGCAGTACAGATGTATTCCTTCTGTTCGATGGTTTCCGCAAGTTGGCGCTCGTTACCAACACCGCCAATAGCGTAGATGGTGGGGTTTTGAGTCTCAGTGATTTTCTTGCGACTGTGAAACTCATGGGGCTTGCAGGTAAGAATGCAATCGATAGAGGCAAGGTGAGCTTCATTCTCGATCTCTGGACGCATTGGAAATCCCTAGAGCTTGCGCAGGTGCAAACTCGCGATGTGTTTTCCAATCCCACGATCGAAGGCGGGAAGCTAACAAACATCTATGGCTATGATGTCATCGCCTCAAGCAACATGCATCGATCGAATCAGGATTCAACCTACGGGTTGAAGGCCAATACTGCGGGCAAAGTTGATCTCGATACCCCATCCAACAACACCAAGGGCGCAATGCTGGCGGTTCGTTGGGATCAATGGATGCTTGGTTTCAAGCGCCGGATGACCTTTGAAACCGTAAGGGTTCCCTCGGCAGATGCAACCGAAATAACCGCGCTGATGCGCGTTGGGCTGCTCAATCGAGACACCGACGCCGCAGCGATCAGCTTTAACTTAACCGTGTAAGTTTCAGAATTAAAACTCTGATATGAGAGCCTGACCGGGAGGGGTTTACTCAGCCCCTCCCGAGAGGCAAAGGAGCAATCAAAATGGGTACCCCGTACGTTATGAGAAAAGGCGTTTCCCAATTAAGTGATTTGAGGGATGGACGCTTGGCCGTAGGCACATTGGGCATAGGTAATATTTACTATGTAATGCAAACAAGCAACGCGCTCTATGATCGTTTCATTTCCGACTATCAGAACGAATATTCAGATGGTTCATTGGTTTGTCATACGACAATCCAAGCAGGGCTTGATGCGGTTGTAAGCAATCGAAACGATTACGTGGTTGTTATGCCTGATTCATCGGATTACGACATCACAGCCGCGCTCACTATTACCAAAAGCAGATTTCATATAATCGGCGCCGGTGGAATTGTGCCAAACGGCGGGATGCCTTCAAACTCCGTTCGTATTCATGCAACAAACGCTAATGATATTTTTCATATCACTGGCTCGAACGCCGCAACGGTAGAAATTGCGGGCTTCTTTTTCAAATGCGCTGCTGAAAAAGCTGGAGTGAATACAGGAAGTGTTACTACCTGGCACTTGGATATTCACGATAACTTTGTGGGTATGGCTACTTCCGCAGGCGCGGGAGCTGGAGGCATTGCAGGAACAGGAGCGGCGAATCATGCCTCAATTCATCACAATTACATCAATGGGTATGCCCCTGCAGGCTCGAAAGACGCTGCTGCGATGATTTCGCTTGGAGGAACTTCTACCAGGTCAGTCATCACGGAGAATATCTTGGTTGCGGGCTCTGGGATGACCTATGATGTGGGCATTACCGCGGGGGGAGCAGATACGATCATCAGAGGAAATATTATTGATGAAGGTGCGAGTGCCTTGGGAGCTACAGCCGGAACCTTTACGGTTGGAATAGCTGCAAACTTCAACGCCTTTGTCTATGACAACTTGTTCATGATGGCAGTTCCCGCTAATGCTATAACAGGCGGAACCGGAAATCAGACAGCGTTACGAAACTACGAAGGAACAAGCGGGTCAACAGTTACCGTTTAGTTTATCGATGACAGAATAGTATGGGGGAGGATTAAACCCCTCCCCTCTAAGGATGAAATAATGACTAATCCAGAGCTGATTAACCCAGAAACAGGTGAAAATTTTGATCCCTATGAAGGATGGGAATTTCCGCCGAAAGAAGATGCTCTTGCCGATCTGAGCGTCAAGGATTTGAAAGCGAAGGCGAAAGAGTTGGGGCTTGAGGACTATTCCAAGCTCGGCAAGGATGACCTTATCGCAGCTATCGAAGGCGTCTAAACATGCTCACTGAAATGAGAATCCCTTTCACTTGTGATGTAAACGGCGATGTGGTTGCCGATGGTAATCGCCCCGTATTGGCTAAAGTGGTCGCGGTGATCTATGACCGGGGAACTATTGATACCAACGCCGACATTGATATAAGTTCGGTCAATGGATCCCTTGTCACCGAGAACATCCTTGATACTACCAATCTCGGTACAGCCGATCTGATCATTTACCCTCGTCGCCTAGTTCAAAATAATGCGGGGAACGATCTCACTGGAGCTAATGGTGGAGATCGTGAGCTGTATTTCCTGAACGGAACGCCAAGAGTAACTGTTGACGAAGGCGGCAATGCAACGTCGGGAGCAATGACTCTGATTATGGAGGAATAATATGGCTCTCACAGAAATGCGGATTCCATTCACCACAGATGCAAATGGTGATGCGGTTGTCTATGGCGAGCGATCTGTATTCGCTAAATTGTTCGCGGTTCAGTACGACCGGGGCGATGTAGTCACAGGCGCCGATATTGATTTGACAACTGTAGACGGTTCTCTCGTTGTGGAAAACGCTCTTGAGACAACCGATATTGGGGTATCTGATTTGATTATCTACCCTCGACGCTTGGTGCAAAACAACGCAGGCGGGGCTCTGACCGGAACCGCAGGCGGGGATAGGGAAATGTATCTTCTGATCGGTAAGCCTAAAGTGACGGTTGATGAGGGTGGATCTGTAAAATCAGGAGCGATCATTCTGATTTTGGAAGAATAAAAACATGGCGATTGATAACGGTTACGCAACCCTGGATGAATACAAGAGTCTGGGTGATATTGATAGCGTAGATGCCGACGATGACGAGGCGATCGAGACGATCATCGAAGGCGTGAGTCGTTATATTGATCTCAAAACTCAGAGCAGGTTTTATGCCAAAACCGAGACTCGAAATTATGATCGCCCAAGCGGTCGGGAGCTAGAACTTGATGATGATTTACTTACGATTACAACCCTGTCAAATGGCGATGGCGTAGCGATTGCAAGCAGCGATTACAACCTGATTCCTAAGAACGATCCACCGTATCGAGCAATCAGGCTCACGGAAACCAGCACGATTTTCTGGACGCTGGACAGCGATGGCAACAGCGAATTTGTAATCGACGTGGCCGGAACCTGGGGATACATGGCAGCTCACACAGACGACATCAGGGAAGCTTGCTTGATGATTACTCAGAGCTTTGTGAAGCGCAGGTTTGGCACTAATGTTTCGGGCCAAGTAAAGATAACGGCGGCGGGGATTGTGATCACTCCCCAGGATGTGCCAAGCGCTGCAGCGGACATTATCAACATTTACAAGAAGTGGACTTAATCAATGGCGCTGAGCTTTACAACGATCACGAACACAATCGCCGCGCTTTCAGTTGCGGGGGTGACGTTCAAGGATATTGATGAAGTCCCGGTATCGGGAGATCGTGTGGCGATCATCACTCCCCTGGATAACTTTATTACTAACTTCGGTCTAGTTGCGGAAGAAACGGCTATGGGAGCCCCGAGCGTAAGGCCCATGACGGTGAAATATACGATGAATTATCGCTTGCTATTGGTGAAAGTTGGAGCAGGGCGATCCAATAAAATTGAGGCTTATAACGACTTGACTATAAAAATAGGCTTGTTTCTTGATGCAGTATTGGCGATGGATGACACAACCGGGGTTGAGGATTTAGTACCGAGCCCCAGCGCGGTTACGAATTTCGGGCAGGTTTTGGCTGCTGATGGTGAGGTTTATTACGGTTGTGATTTTCACCTCGACATAACCGAGCATGTAAATTAAGGATTGTAAATGGCCGGAAGAACTGTTCCAAAGCATGTAAGGGTTTACGCTGATGGATACGATTTCAGCGGCTTTTCGCGCACGATCGGCCCCTTAGAATGGGTTTATGAAGAAGCGGATTTGACTGCTCAGATGGGCGATGCGGCAAAAGGCTTTTTTCCTAACCTTGCATCGGTCAAGCTGGGAACATTGAATACTGTTCTTGATAATACCCCCACATCAGGGCCGCACATAATTTTGCAAACCGTGGAAGCTTCAAGAATCGTTATGGTTCCAATCGGAATTCAGGCCGCTCCCGTCTCCGGCGATCCGGTATTCATGGGTCAGTTTGTGCAAGGGGGGTATACGGGCGAGATAGTTGACAAATCGGTTTATGCGAATGCGCCCTTCGGCGAGTGGGATGTTGAAAACGAGATCGCATACGACAAGCCTTGGGGTAAATTGGTTCATCCAAAAGGCGCAGAAACCGGAGCGAATACCGGAACTAGCGATGTAGATAATGGCGGGGCATCCGCTGCTGGCGGCTGGCTGATGTATCACGTTTTCGACGGCAATGGAACCGCGACGATTTCAATCGATGATGCCGCTACGGATAGCAACCCTTCCTATGCGGCTCTTTCTGGCGCGACATCGGGCGAGATTAATTGTGCAGTTGTGCAGAAAGGTATCGTGGCGCTGGGCGTAGGCGCAACGGTACGCCAGTATTTGAGATGGCAGATTTCATTGAACACCGCCACGACCGTTACCTTCGCTCTGGCATTTGTGAGAGGAAATTAACACATGAAACGCTATCTATTATTTCGCTTGAAAATTTCAGAATTGAAAGAAGGATTTGGTTTTGTGAGAAGCTTCGATGATTTGGCATCTGCTCAATCTCTATCGAGCAAGTGGAAGTCTTACGTGATATTCGATCAAAAAGAAAAACGGATTATCGAAGCAAGATAAGGGATAAAGCATGGCCGGAAGAACCGTATCAAAATATTTCAACTTTGTAGTTGACGACACGAACGGAGTCATCAGAGACATTGCGGTTTATACCATCGCGATTGTGGGGATTGTGTATGAAGAGCAGGATCTTACGGCTCTGGCCGATAAAGTCACTGGGGCAATGTCGAATATGCCTGATGCACCTATTGAAATCACGGGGCCATTTTCAAACTTGGGGGCTCAAAACGCCTCGGGCTCGGGCAATGCTGCGGCCTATTCGGGATCGCATACGGTACTTGAACCCATCCATAAAAAGGTACAAGCCCTTACTCTCGATTGTCAATTTGGAATTCAAAGAGTGTGGACTGCCAACGACCCGCAATTTGGGATTTCAATGTCTGGATCAAATGGATACCTTTGCGTGAATTACAACGTCGATCCCGCAGCAATGGTTTACTCAGCGAAATTCGTATTATTCCCCGGTTCCTCAAAACCAGGATGGGGAACGACAGCAGAAACGTAGGAGTCAATTATGGCAACTGGAAGAACAGTATCAAAGTGGTTTAATTTTGTGATTGAAGATAGCGGCACAACCATAAGGGATCTGGCAGTTTATACGATTTCTGTGGTCGGTGTCGTCTATGAAGAACAGGATTTAACCGCGCTTGCAGATCAAGTTAAAGGTGCAATGTCTAACATGCCCGATGCGCCGATCGAGATTACCGGGCCATTCTCGAATAAGGCCGCTGTGGCTGCCTCTGGAACGGGCGCCGCTGCAGCCTATACGGGAAGCGATACGATGCTTCCAGGCATCAATGGCGGCGTGACTCCGCTAACCCTCGATTGCCAATTCGGTATTCAATCTCTTTGGTCAACCGGAGATCCTCAATTCGGAATTTCCCAATCAGCGACACAAGGCTATCTTTGCACAGCCTATACGGTTGATCCTGCAACTATGGTTTACTCGGCGAAGTTCGTGTTATTCCCGGGCTCAGCACTCCCCGCTTGGGGAACAGGCGCAGAGACATAAATTCGATTGTGCATTTACGCCTAGCATCCTTGCTAACAATTTCTAACGGGGTGCTAGGCGATGGAATACGCAAATACGATAAACACTATCTGATTGTTTGGCCAATCAAAGGAGCATGATATAAGCAAAATCGTCAACTCACCTAACGAACATTTCACGGGGACGGTGGAATTCCACGATCCCCTGACATATCCCCAGGTAATCGCATACCAACACGGCTTGAGCGACGTGCGGAAATTATTGGAAAATGGCAAAGAACCATCCTTGCCTGAACTCCATTTCGCGCTTTTACCATCTATCCTCGAATGCGTTGTGCAATTCAAGATCAAGCACCTTCCTAAAAAAGTGACACTAGAAACCTTTCCAGCTTCCCCCTCGGTACAGGCGGGGCTATTTATGGATTGGTTGCGGGAAGAGGTTTTGCTTATCTATAGCGGCGCAACCGAGGAAGTCCCAAAAGAATCCTAGTCGCGGCTTATAACCACGCAAGCGGTGACGGTGTTTCGAGCGAAATTGTACTTGGTCAATTGATTGATCGCTTTGGCGTTCAAGCGGTTTTCAATCGCCCTTACTTGGGATACCAAGAGATTATGCGCATCAGAACCGCAGAGCGTATTGAGATCGCAAATAATCAAAAAGCAGCACAAGAGGATTGGTCGGATTGGGCTCGCGATAATCCCAAGAGCGCCGAGCTATTAGCGCAAGCGGAAAGGCTCGCCGCCGAGGAAGAAACAAATGCCAGCTAATGTAATTGAAATCATCCTCAAGGGCGTTGATAAGTCCTCGGATCTTTTCAAGAAAAACACCAAAGCCAGCAATAACTTTATGGATTCCATTAAGGGATTATCGAAGGCCGCGGCGGGCGCAACTGCGGCAATAGGAATCGTTGGCGTTACCATGAAGAAGGCGTTCGACCTTGGTCGTGAAGGCGCAGCGATCGAGCAAACAGCGGAATCGTTTGATTTTCTAATTCAACAAATGCGAGCTGCCCCTGATTTATTAGATCAGCTCACAGTAGCAAGCAATAACACAATCAGCACCTTTGAACTTCAAGCCTCAACGATGAAGCTTTTAGCAGGTGCGACCGGGGAGCTCGGCCCAGCATTGGCCGCGGCAACACCTCGACTTCTCGAAATAGCCAAGGCCGCGAATAAACTCAATCCTTCATTGGGTACGACATCGTTCCTATACGAATCAATTGCAACGGGTGTCAAGCGCGCGCAACCGTTGATTCTCGATAACCTGGGGCTGACGCTCAAGGTTGGCGCCGCTAATGAGGCATACGCGGCCCAGCTCGGGAAAACAGTTGATCAATTGACTGCGCAGGAAAAGACAATTGCAATTCTCAACGCTACGCTTGCTGCTGGCGATGAAATGATCAAGCAGGTTGGCGGGGATACAACGGCTCTAACGGATGACTTTGACCAGCTCACCGTGGCTTTCAAAGAACTTGCTGATGAAGGCAAAAAGAAGCTAGTGCCTGTTCTTAAAAGTGCCGCTGTGGCATTAAATCTTCTAGTGACTGGCGGCAAAAAAGTAGAGACACTATTGATTGCCCACGAAAAGGAAGTGCGAAAATTAGCCGAAAGCTATGCAGAATACACAAAGGAAATAAGGCGCGCTGCTGATGTGGCTGAAGGTGATTTCTTCGGGCCTCTGCAGCTCATCGAATTTGTGCTTGAAGGTGTGGGATTAAAGGCGCGTGAAACCGCGGAGGATCTAGGCATCGTTTCGGAAGCAATGTTCAACGCTGCACAGATGACGGAAGGCGCAAGGGAAAATCATTTTGCTCTGATCGAGGAATACAAAGAGGGATTAGAAGTCATACCCGAATTAGCCGAGGAAACCGAAGAACTCGCGGAAAGCATTGGGGAAATTGCAAGCGCAGCGGAGATCGCAGCCAAAGCAAATAAGAATTTCCTTGATGGCATTGATCGGGAAATTGGATCACCTATCAAAAACTTCATTGAGGATCTTGAATGGTTCTTAGCAACCGGGGGGCAGTTTGAAGTTGCATTTGGGCGCATAAGAGCATTAGCGAAATCAACTCCCGAGGAAGCTTTAGATTTGTCCAGAGAATTATTCGGTGTTTGGGTTGATGTGAAAAACGAAATGGGGGATCTGACGCTTGAAGAAGCACAGCAGGAACTTGAAGATTATGGTTTTTCAGCAGAGGAAATACGAGAAATACTTGGCGGCTCAGATAGTGTGCAATCTGCATTAGAAGGCATCAGTGATGTAATCATAGACACAACGCAATTGGAGCATGTGAAATCTATTGCTGAGGATTTACATAACCGCCTAATTACGATGGCTGGGCAAAATTGGGAGCTGCGATTCGTTCATCGCTTCCTGACAGAGGGCGGCGGCGGGGGAGGAACTCAAACAGCCCCATCAGGTGGTGGGGAAGCTCCCGCCACTCCAACAGGCGGGCAACAAGAAACTTCCTCGCCTACATCAACCGGGGGAACGCAACAAAACTTTTACCTCAGTGATAGTTTTGACATCGAAGAAGTTGTAGGGGAACTTGCAAATAGGGTTCAGGAGGGCTAATTGTGGCAGTAGCAACTCTAAAAATCGTTTATGGATCCACAACAATTAATCTCAACTCCGGGGATTATATGGCAGATTACGTACCGCGTGATCCTGCTGGAAAGGATACTGTCACCGAGAGCGCGAAAATCCGCATCATGTCATCTACCCAGGACAACATGCAAACTCGCATTCGAGATATTGATAAGGCAATCCAGGCGGCTTACAGAAGAAGGCAAACGGGGATCGGGGATAGAGTCTATTTGCAATTTGCGGAGTCGGGGGATTCGGAAAACTACCGTTCTGAAATCTGGTCAGATAAACCCCTTGCAATGCCTGGGCGGGTGACAATTCTTCCTCCTACCATGTCAGATAAATTCGCTACTTCATTTGTAGCGGTGATTCAATTCTCGTGGTCGCGCCGGGGCTTTTGGGAAGCTGTCACGGCGGTTGAATTATCCCTCTCGAATGGATCGGGTTCCGGCACAGGCGGGAGGACAGTCACCAATCCCCACGGCACGGCGGTTTTCAATGATACAACCGTATCCTTTGCCGCGGCAGGATTTACTATCAGCGATTCGGGCAATGGCTTTGCCATTTTCTCAGAGGGCGATGTTATTGAAGTGCGCGGATCCGATTCCAACGATGGCGTTTATACCGTTGTTACTTCCGCGGCCGGAAACATAACCGTAAATGAGCCCATCGTGAATGAGGCTGTGGGCGATAATATTTTTATTTACGACATGAGCAATTATGTTCATATTGATTCCGCGGTTATTTTGGGTTCCCTCCCCGCGGCATGCCGCATTGAAATGACCAACTCAGATGCGGGAGCGGATCTGCAAACCGTTTGGATGGGGAATAACTACTTATCAGAGCCCGATGATTTTGCGCACATCCTTGAGGCTCAATTCTCTGACACCGGAAGCAATACGTCAAATGCAGGGGCATCAGGAAACTTCTACCGATCCTATACGATCACAACATCCGATGCGAAAATCACCGCCTGGACAATCCCAACGGAAACCTTGGCCGCGGCGAAATCGGCCTACTTCAAGGTGTTTGCGCGGTTCTTCGATGGCTCAAACCTTACCGATATAAAGCTACGCATCAAGATTTTCTATTCCTCGAAGCTGCTCTATGAAGGCCCATTGATCGAATTCGATGACACCTATTCAGGGATCTCTCGTTTGTGGCGTGAAATCGATACGGTGCAGCTCCCGCCATTCTTGACAGAAGGCAATACCCCCACAGATTTGAGCTTTGAATTATGGGGAATCACAACGACCGCACAAACCGAAGCGGTGAAGCTTGACCTGCTTATGCTGCTGCCGGTGAATCACTATAGAAAATTGGTGTCAGATAGCGGCGTAGCGCAGAACTCAATTCTTATTGATGATGGCCTTCTCGATACGTTCTATCAATCGGTTTCCTCGGAATATGTGCGAGACATCACCGCCGAAGGATCTCAGCTCATGCTCTGGCCGGGGATTGATAACCGGATTTATTTCATCCAGCATTCCGAAACCGCGGATACAGCCGACGTTAACCGCACTATGTCGGTGAAAGTCTTTTATCGCCCTCGCAGGGTAACTTTGTAATGACGCTCTCCGTTCGCTTCGAGAATAGAGATTTCACGGCTTATGCTCAAAAGCATTGGGAAACCTTGACTGTTGATAAGTTTGTTAATCAAGCGATGGGGAGGGCCAAGAAAGCAACGATCATCGCCAGGGGATCCCAACGTGATCTATGGGAATTCATGCGAACCCTGCGCTGCCCAGTTTATCTTTTGGATGAGTCTCGAGCAAAGAACGTTTGGTGGGGGTTTGCCAATCGCGTAACCATCTTCGAGCCCGGAGCCCCGCCATTCAGCGCATCGCTTCATAACATGGCGAACAGGATTGCCGTTGCCTATTCATATCAGAACAAACGCTTTACAACTTCCTGGGAACAGAACACAGAGAGCGATGCAGAGTTTGGGCAGAAGGATTTATTGTTAAGCCAGCGCGAGAAATCCGCAACGATGGCCGCACAATTTCGATCCACTGAGCTTGAGAACAGGAAGTATCCGCTCATGGATCCGGCCTTCACATCTCGAACAAAGAAATTTGAGGCCAAAATATATCTCAAAGGATGGATGGATACGCTCGATTGGCGGTATTACGCCCAAGATGAGGGAAATATTATCTATGAGGAAATCGGCGCCGGGGAAAGAGAAATTGGCGAAGATGATAGGCCGAAGGCTGCGCAGGGTTTCCAGCTCAACAGCGCCGCAGGATGGACAATCACATCAATTTGGCTGCGGGTCAAAAAAGTGGGAACGCCTGCAGATAATTTCCAAGTGGCACTTTATGATGATAACGCTACAACCCCCAACGCTTCGCAATCTGCCACTCCCAATCTTGCCGGCGGCAGTATTACGACCGCATACGTTTGGTATGAATTTATCTTGGATACGCCCTTTGCCGCAAGTACGGGAACGCTTTATTGGATCCACATACAACGCAGCGGGGCAGTGGATTCTAGCAACTTTTATATGATCGACACTAACGGGGAACAGGGTTACGCGGATGGCAATCTCTACATTCAGCGTTCCTCGGATAGCTCCTGGTACAACAAAAACATGGATGCTTTATTTCGAGTTGTCGGCGAGGAAGCGACCACCGCGCAGATCATTGATATTGTTTCTACTGCAGGAGAATTCTTTATTGATACCGACATTATCGATGCAAGCGGGGTGAACTCAACCATGTTCAGGGCAGGCGATCAGACCGCGCTTTATGAAATTTTGGAGCTGCTCAAAACAGGCACAACCAATAATCGGCGCTTGCTTGCCGAAGTGACAGAAACAAGGGTGCTAAAAGTTTTCGAGGAACCCGCCAGAAACGCATCGAATTATTCATTGTTTCGCGATGGAACAATCACAGATGAAAACGACAATATTCTCCCTCCCCAGGATTGCCCGGTTGGGGTTTGGATGTCGCTCAAGGATTTTATTCCTTCAACGGTTGATGCCTCGCGTTTGATTCAGCCCTCACCCATCTTTGTTGAAGAGGCTGTGTACGATGCGATCAGGGATGAATATCGAATAACAAAAGCGCGCAGCGGGGTTTCTGCTGCCGAAAGCTTAACCAAGGTGATTGACGTAGGATGACAAAAATAACGGTACTCGCCGCGGCCTTAGAGCCGTTTATGATCGATCTGATCAACCGAATAATTGGCGATCGAGAGGGGTCTTTATCGTTCGATGATTATTTCCCATTGGGAAATGTACTGAGGATCCGCGGATCCACGATTGACGTATTCGATGGTGATGATGATGGATTTGAATCAGCAAATACCGGGGCAAACTCCGGCGACGTGATATTGCTCCCGCCAAAGACTTTTACCAGCACAGTAACAATAACGGATGGGGTCAAGATCATAGGATGGAGTAGATTCACAACAACACTATCAGGAGAAATTACGGGAGGCGCTTCATCGAGCATAGAAAACTTGACAGTGAGCCGCGCCCTCAGTGACGCGAGCACATTGAAGGGAATCATCAGCCCATCATCGGGAACGTTTTATATCAATGGGTGCGACATTATTACAACCCAAAGCGGGGCAGGGGATAGCTTCGCGGTTAGCGCCGAAGTGAACGGAACGATAATAGAAATTTGGGATAGTTACCTATATGGCAACGCTGGAGGCGGCGGTACGGGATATGGCGCGCGAAGAGATGGAGCGACCACAGCCGATATGTTTATCTATGGTGGGAGGGTTCGTGGAAGTACGGATCCTTGCAGCGAATGATGTCCGCTATCAGCGTATCAAATGTGCAATTTGGGAGCGTAGCAGCCGATATTGTTGGAATAAGCAACAGCTATCTTGGTGAACCTTGGACTCAGAAATCCACCGGAGCAATCACAGTGACAGCAGAGGCCGGGGTGACAGTCTCTGGGCTCACAAGCGGCCAATATTATTGCATTGAGGCAACAGGTGGCCCTTGGGATAGTGGAGAACCTAGATTGAATTATGCGTTTGCGGTATCTAACGATGGCGGTGGATCTTGGTCAACAGGAATGGGATTTACTGTAGGTGTGGGTTTTTCCCTATCTTTGCCGGCTTGGGCAATTCGCGTGGAGAAAGCAGACAATCTACGGGCACGAATGTTCTGGAAAGCCACGACTACAAGTATTAAAATTCGTGTTGCCGATGGTGCAGGGGATTTCGGAGACAATAGCGGATCTCTCTCTTATAAACTAAGCGATTGGTTAGATCCGGCAATTAGAGTAAGCGAGGTCAGACTTGGCTAACAACGAAGGAACGGCGTTACACGGCGATCGGTCAGCCTGGAATACCACTGACTATGCCGATGAACACGCAAGGGATATAAACGACGCGGCATTGCTGCGGCATCTTCCCGCGCCAGCCACAGCGAACGAGATCATAACTTCTGATGGCTCCAATTGGACTGCTACTTTAGCACCACAATTTGATGGAAAAGTAATCATTGACATAACCTCCACAGAAGCATTTTTAGTGCGCAAGAATGCCGATGGCGGGGATGTATTTATAGTTGATACGAATACACCAGCACTCATTGCTTTCACCGACCACATAACACTTTCAGATATTGAAACGGATGCTGCTAATAAAGTAGTAAAGATAGGTTCTAAACATTACACAAATGCAGAGCAGGATGTACTCATCATGAGTACGCAAAATGTGTCAGGTGAAAATAAATTATTTATTGGTGGTGTTTGGTCAAGCCATAATACAGTAAGTGTAATACGATTTTATACAGCAGCAACTTCCACAACAACGTCTGGAACCGAAAGAATGAGGATTATGTCAAACGGAAGAGTTGGCATAGGAACAACAGTTCCTGCTGGGACTCTGGAAATTACGGGTACCGATAATCCATTCATGGTGAGCGCATACGGATCGGATAACGCAGGACAGGTCGGAAGAAAAGCTCGGGGAACTTTTGGTTCGCCTACCGCAATTCAATCAGGCGATTTTCTTACGTTCTATGCTGGACGCGGTTATGGAACAAATGTATTTTCCTCCAATGCGGCGATTGTATCCATGAAAGCCACAGAAAACTGGACCAATTCTGCCCAAGGATGCAATATCTTGCTTGAAACCACGCCAAATGGTTCCTCTGCTGCAAGCAGAACAGAAAGGATGCGCATAGACCAAACTGGTGACATTGGAATAGGAACAATGAGTCCTGCTTCTCAACTCCATATTGACCAAGCCTCCTCTTCAGGCGCACAACCCGTCCTCTTCCTCGACCAAGGCGACGTATCCGAACAGTGCATCCAGTTCTCCTCGGATGCCGTGGATAGAGACATCAATCTATGGACTGTAAATGTAACTGGAACACCAAAGCTAACATGGGACGATAGTCAAGACAATTTGCTTTTCAGCAAAGGCATAACTATCGGCGGAGCGTCACCAACCAACGCAACACTTTTTTCGATCGAGGATGGGATAACGTTCAAAGAGAGTTCTGCGCCCACAGCAGATGCTACTTATGGCAAAATTTGGACAACTGATGTTAATGAATTGTTTTTTCAATCGGGGGATGGCACAACTCATCTATTACATGGCGATGCTTTTGCTAATATATGGTATCACGGTTCGACTACTGGTTCACTGACCGTTGATGTAAACATCGCAACCCAAAACGCTATGACCATAATAAATTCTTTTACGGTTGTGGGAAACGAGGATGATTTAGCCAATGTGGTTGGCAGCAGCGCAAACAATACTCTGACTCTCTCTTCCATTGCTGGCGGGGAGTATGAGGTTTCTTTCCATGCTTCAGTAACGGCAACTGGGGGGGCTGATAAGCAAATGGTTATTGCGCTTGGAATTGTACTTGCCACTGCCAAAGACATAACTGACGTAACTGACGATACTGTTACTCCGATTGTAATTACTTCTACAGGACATGGATTAGAAGATGGAGACATGGTTGAGATTGTGGGAGTGTTAGGGAATACCGCCGCCGTAGGCTCATTTATAGTAGATGGCAAAACCGACAATACCTTCAAGATAGTTAAATTAGACGGTACTGCGACGACTGGAAATGGAAATTTCGACGAGGGCAGTCCCACTGGCGATATTACGATAGTATATCCTGGAAATATGATGGTTCATCGTATGGTCAGGGGGGCAGACTTAGGTGCAGTGTCGGCAACGGGGCTACACGTTCTTGCGAACAGTGATGTATTATCCTTATACGTTGCCAACCTTGACGGGATAACGGATCTGACCGTTGGGGCAGTCAGTTTTGATGCATTT
>SDBU01004272.1_pt1 | contig 17637 bp, 13 predicted proteins | sample 2277071 | NCBI WGS metagenome assembly SDBU01 (sample SAMN10397929, study PRJNA504765) | marine sediment metagenome | isolation source: marine sediment core GS08_GC12, 126 cmbsf | place: Arctic Ocean: Gakkel Ridge, Loki's castle | collected 2008 | reverse complement strand
AGCGGTTATTAGTCTTCACTGACGGTATTACTAAAGCCCAATCGCCTGATGGTGAACAGTTTGGTCTGAAGCGTCTTATGTATATGTTAAAATCTACGGGCGACCAAACAGCGGCGCGAATAATAGATTCGGTCACAAAGGCCGTGACTGATTTTTGCCAAACACTGCCTCAGCACGATGACATTACGCTTCTTTGCCTCGGCAAATCGTAGAATGGACGCCGGGAAGGGCTTGGCGCTGCCACGAATAGCCAATACTATAATGACAATGATAACCGGTGTGGATACCTGATTAACAATATTCGGGGAGTTGAAAAATGGCTTCTATATTTGTAATGACGGGAAACCAAAAAGGTGACTATTACCCACTCGGTCGGCGGACAAATGTAATTGGCCGCGATGAGGCCCTTCCAATACAGGTACTCGATGACCGGGTCTCACGCAAGCATCTGAGGATAAGTTTCGACGCAAAAAGTGGGCAGTATTATGCGGCTGATATGAACAGCAGACACGGCGTGTTCGTCAATGACGAAAAAATCACTGACGAAACTCCTTTGAGCGACGGTGACTATATCACCATCGGCGGGATAGGTCTGCTCTTCACCGTAAAAGACTTCGCCGATCATGAAAGTGCGTTGTCCCACTTCAAGAAAGTCGGTGAGCGGGAACGTCCTACACATGTCAGTCAGGACGAGCAAAAAGAGTAATTCCAAGTTCGGCGGTTGTCGAAGAGATTTGTCGGTTGAAATGGCGATGCTGTGGTTTGCGCAGTTTAACATGGCTAAAAACTGAAATTGGCAGATTTGGGGGAAATTCCAGATTTTTTGTTTTTTTTAGAGAATGGCTCTGCCTATTTTTCGTAGCTTGCCCAAGTTAATGGTTTTTGGTCAAGAGTGGCCGGTATTTTGGTAAGGTGGGGAAAATATTCGGATTGTATTGATGGGCGGGGTGAAAAAAGAGTGCAGAAAGTTGCAGAAGTTTGCAGAAATTTGACAAAAGTGTTCAAAAGCTTTCATTTTGTTGTCAGAAATGTGCAAAAAAATCACCCAATTCTATTTTAACATTTTGTTAAACTGCGCAGGATGGGAAACTATCCTGCGAGTTCATGGTTCGTTGTTCGTAGTTCATAGTTCGTGGTTCGTGGCTCGTTGCTTGTGTGCTAAAGGGCTTTTTTCGGAAGGCCCCGGCCGGTATTTGTGAATTTAGACTCGCATGTATTTTTCGTGCCCCAACCGACATCGCCTCAATCAAAAACCGTTTTCTCAAAATAAATCCTCGGCAAAAGTCTCTCGGCTGCCGAAGCCGATTGCTGCCCAGAGCCAACAGCAAGCGAGAAGACCAGGCACACTAAACCATACGTTGAAATCACCAGATTCCTTCCATATCACGCAATAACATCCCGTGCAAAATGTGACAACTTTGTTTTGGGATGCATGAGGTCATTTCTCTGCACGGGTAACCTTGAGTGTCTTTTCAATTACCTTTCTTTCTGGGCTGCCGTTACTGGGGTGTAACCAAAGCTCGAATCTTGCATCAAATGGCAAAGCTGATGTTTGTTTACGAATACCTATACGATCACTATATAAAAATAATGAAACAGGATTCTCTGACCATCCAATATATTCTCGTATATTCCCGAGTGTCTGTTCCTTGGATAGGTATGCTGCAGTTGCCAAGTCAAAAACTTTTAGATAAACGTATCCCTGAGTGCCAGGATTTATCCATGCCTGTACGGTATAGTCGATATAAAAACGTTTATAACCCACGTTAGCATAGTTTTGTTTCACTTCGAACGAAGGCGTGCCCTGCCTGACACTTTCAGGTAGCAGGAGTTTTGATGCGTACCCATTAACTTCAATTTCCTTCTCTGCCTTTCTAATCTCGCTTAAGAATTCCTTGATTAGTTTGAGTGCTATACGTGTCTTTTTCCTGGGCTCATGCCACGTTTGTTCTAAAAACTCAAACCAAAGGCCATTTTGCCCCACTGCCAGGTAGGATTGTATTCCCTGATCTGACCTCTTGACTTTCAATCGGACTTTTCCAGCACGGGGACCCACCCGCCTAAAGGAGCTTCTGTTGAACCAATTGGCAAATGGTCCTCCACCTTTCTCCTCGAATCGGAATAAGTAACGCGTTTGCTGCCAGTTCCGCTCATTCATTGGTGCTGCTCTGTCCTGTTCATCAATGGGAAACCATGGATCTTCGGATTTTGAATACTCATCTAAGTGCTCGCTGTGAAATCCGGCATATGAGTCGTTCCACCGACCGTATTTCTTCTGTCTGCGACAACAGACCATCTTCTGGCCGTCTATGAACACTTTCCACTCACGTGCTGCCTGAAGATGACGTAGCAGAATGTAGGTCTTGCCTTCGGCGAAATACTCTAAATCAGGCAAATCAACACCCACATCATAGATGGGACTACAGCCTATAGCCGAAAACATAAGGATTGTTGATATTATCAAAGTCAATATTAAATCTCTGGAAATCACGTCCTTTCCCTTTCCATACTATTTCCTTGCCTCATACCGAGTGTATGGCTATAGCTTCTGATCCTTAACGTTCTTTCAGTAAGAACCGTGAAGATAGACTACATAGTTTTGTTCATCCGTACTGTCTATGTAAATAACTGTGCTCCCATGTAGGTGGCCTATATAGTGACGCGCTTTCATCCCCTTTTGAATAGGCTTTGTAAACCACGCAGGCGGAGGCCAAGTTCCTGATCTTATTCGTCCATCATACTCGGCATCATATGGAGTAAAACGAATCTTCTTTGGAAAGGTTTTAAAAAATCCATTAACAGTATCAGGATCGGCAGTGAATTTGACTATGAAGAAGATGACGCCATCAAAGGGTTCCAATGACTTTGCAGCTTTAACATCTCTAAGACCCTGGGGAAAATTAACATCAAATAGCTTCTCCAACACAGGTAGAAGCTCACCGGGATCGCACTCCACATGCCTCGTTTGATAATCACGAGCTTCGTAACCTCGTCCGACAGCTACACCTAACCAAATGAAGGCCGCTATTGACATCATCAAAACAAATAAAAGGAGCACTACCAATACAGTTATTCGCTTTTGCCACTTTCGCATACTTATTCTCCTTGATGTTAGCGCTACTTACATTCTTATAATCCAGTATATCCATTCTTCGGGAGGTAAACAAGTACGGAAGAAAAATTTTGCTGGATTATCGGTAGGTTTTCGTATAAGATTTTATTTTTAATGAAGTTATCGCAGAGCAATTTTAGAAAGGAAGGTGTGATTATGAAAAGCTGTTCAGGAAAATTGATTATTTTGATGTTGACAGCATCGCTTCTCGTCGCCTTTAGTTGTACGAACGCGAGTGCGGAAGTCAAAAAAAGCGAGGGTGGCTGGAAGAATCTCTTTGATGGTAAGACGCTCGATGGGTGGGAGGTCCGCGGGGGTTTTGCCAAGTACCGCGTGGAGAACCGCGAGATTGTCGGCACGACCGTTGAGGGAAGTCCCAATACATTCCTATGTACCAAGAAGCTATATGGCGATTTCATCCTCGAATTCGAGGTGAAATGCGACCCTCGGCTTAATTCCGGGGTGCAGATTCGCAGCCACGTTTATAAGAAGGATACGACATTAGAAATGTGGAGGCGAGGACAGAAGAGGAAGGTGGTCCGCAAGGCGGGGCACGTTTACGGATACCAGGTCGAGATATCCAGCGAGCGGATCGGCAGCTCCGGCGGTATCTATGACGAAGCGCGAAAAGGCATGTGGTTATATGATGTGAAGAGTGACCCGCTTGCCAAAGCTGCGTTCAAGGACAACCAGTGGAACAAGTTTCGTGTTGAATGCCGGGGCGATTCGATTAAGACGTGGGTAAACGGGGTGCCGTGTAGTGATTTGAGGGACCCTATCGACCAGGTTGGTTTTATCGGACTACAAGTGCACAGTGTCAGGAGTGACGAACCTTTGGAGGTGCGCTGGCGGAACATCCGTATTAAAGACCTTGGCCGGCATGTTTGGAAGCCGCTCTTCGATGGGAAGACACTTCAAGGCTGGCATACCCTTCCCGGAGGTAAGTGGGAGGTCGGCGATGGTGCCATTGTCGGCACCAGTGCCAGCAGCGAGAGTCGCCACGGTCTGTTAGTCAGTGACAAGAGCTTTGGCGATTTTACTATCCGGCTGAAGTTCAAGGCGTTGAAGGGTAACAGCGGTTTCTACTTCCGCGCAGATGAGGTGGGAAGCGGAGTGGGAGTTCACGGCTTTCAGGCCGAGATCGATGCGAGCAAGGATGTCGGGGGACTCTATGAGACCGGCGGCAGGGCGTGGGTGGTCCAGCCCACCGCAGAAGAAGTGGCCACGTGGTTTGCGCCGCAGGAGTGGAACGAGATGGCGGTTTCTGCTCACGGCAGGCGGATCGTGGTGCATGTCAACGGCCGCAAGACAGCGGAATTGAAGAACGATAAGGGGCGACTGAAAGGCCATCTGGGGCTTCAACTGCACGGCGGACAGGACATGCACGTGATGTTCAAGGACATCGAAATGCTGCTGCCAAAGAAGAAGTAAAAGGTAAGGTTGCCTTATACCCTGCTCTATTTGTAGCTGATTTTATGAAAGTTATAGTTGCGGAACAATGCGGTTTCTGTCACGGCGTTAAAAACGCCATTAGAATGGCAGAAAAAATATTAGCACAGGAAGATGAGGTTTACAGTCTCGGTCCTATCATTCATAACAAGGATGTGGTGGAGCAGCTGGCTCAAACCGGCTTAAAGACCGTAAGTGAAGTGGAAGACATTCAGTCAGGTACGGTCCTTATCCGTTCTCATGGTGCCGCCCCGCAGCAATTAGCAAAGCTTAGAGAAAATGGCATTAATATTGTCGATGCAACCTGCGTACTGGTTAAGAGACTGCAACACATAGCCGGGGAGTTCGAGAGGGATGGTTATAAAGTCGTAATTTTTGGTGACGAAAATCATCCTGAGGTCCAGGCGGTTGTGGGCTGTGCCAAGGAGGCTGTTGTCATTGCTGACGAGTCGGATTTGCATAAGCTGCCTGAAAACGCCAGGTTGGGGATTGTCTGTCAAACCACAGAAAGTCCGGAGCACTTTGGCAGGATGCTTGGTGCGATAGGGCGGGGCAGCTTCAAGGAATTGAAAGTAATTAATACCCTGTGTGAAGAGGCGATAAAAAGACAGCAGTCCGCCGTGCAATTGTGCAAACAAGTGGATATAATGTTCGTCCTCGGCGGTCTGGAAAGCGCCAATACACGCAGACTGGCCGACCTTTGCAAAAATGAAAATAGCCAGACCTATCATTTGCAAAACTGGACCGGACTTGATAAACAGACGCTTTTCGGCAAAAATACAGCCGGCGTTACGGCAGGGGCCTCAACTCCTGAATGGATAATTGCCGAATTTGTAGAAAATCTGGAAGCTTTTCAGGCGGCAGAGGATAGAAATTAACTGCATAGAATACTTAAATAGGGAAAAAATAGCTTTACATTTTGATTTTTAGTTTTAATATAAGCGTTTTTAAGTTAGTATCTTAGGGTAATTTGCATTTGCTGCGTGGGCAAATGCGTTTTTATAGGTTAACCGAAAAGATTTAATTTTGTGTCCCGCACCAATTAGGCATGAGCCTAAGCTCAATTAGTGCGGGATTGTACAAGAGCTTATTGGCGTAAATGTGGGGCGCTGATAGGTTGAGGTTCTCATTTCGGCCGCTCTTAGCGGATTGCAAAATAGGAACCGGTGAAATATAGACTCCACAACGGGATTTTAGTTTATGGTAGATAGAAATATAGTTCACAAATTGGATTTGTCGGAAGAGAAACTCGACCAGCAGGTCGGCGAGTTGTTCACTGACGAAGAAAATGAATTTTTGGAAGAAGTTATCCGTGCCAAGGTGGATTCAAGTCTGCCGGGGACTATTCTTAAAGGGACAATCGTAACTCAGATAGGCAATGATGTTATCGTGGAGGTGGGCCTTAAAAGCGAAGGAATTGTCGATGCCGGCGAATTTGAGGACGCCGACGAGATAACGGCGGGCAAAGACATCGAAGTTCTTCTCGAAGATACCGACTCTGAAGGCGGGCTTATCCTGCTCTCGAAGCTCAAGGCCGACCGCATCAGAGGCTGGGAAACGATTATCAATACAAAAAATAAAGGCGATGTCGTTACCGGCAAGGTAATAAGGCGTATCAAAGGGGGCTTGCTTGTCGATATCGGAGTGCCTGTGTTTCTGCCGGCCTCTCAGGTTGATATCAGAAAGCCGGGCGATATCAGTAGGTTCATCGGCAAGGAAGTGGAGTGTACAATTCTCAAGATTGACGTTGAAGGCAGAAACATTGTCATATCGAGGCGGAAACTTATCGAAGAGGAACGTCAGAGCAGTAAGGAAAAGATTCTGGACGAAATCGAAGTCGGTCAATTGCGAAAAGGCGTTATCAAAAACATCGCCGACTTCGGGGTGTTCGTCGATTTGGGAGGGCTCGACGGCCTGCTGCATATATCCGATTTGACCTGGGGAAGAATATCACATCCGTCGGAAGTTGTTGAGCTTGACCAGGAGATCGAATGCGTTGTGATCGGTGTAAATAAAGAGCATGAAAAAATTTCGCTGGGGCTGAAGCAGAAAACGGCCAGTCCCTGGGAAAATGTCGAAGAGCAATATCCTATCGGAGACAGAGTGAAGGGAAAGGTCGTAAACGTGATGAACTACGGCGCGTTTGTACGGCTTGAAGATGGGATTGAAGGACTGGTGCATATCAGCGAGATGAGCTGGACCAGACGACTGGCCCATCCGGGTGAGATGCTTAATCTCGATGATGAAATAGAAGTCGTTGTTTTGAATGTGAACAAGGAAAAACAGGAGATATCACTCGGCATTAAGCAGACCGAAATTAATCCCTGGACGGTAGCTTCTCAGAAGTATCCGCCCGGTACGATTGTCACAGCCCAGGTTCGCAGTTTGACCAATTTTGGTGCGTTTGTAGAGATGGAGCCTGGCCTTGATGGTATGATACATATTTCTGATTTGAGCTGGACGAAGAAATATAACCATCCCGGCGAGGCACTACAAAAGGGTCAGGATATCAAGTGCATTGTTCTCGAAGTCAATGAAGAAAAACGAAGGATTAGCCTGGGCATAAAGCAGATGACCGAGGACCCCTGGGCCCGTGCAATTCCGGAAAAATATATTCCGGGACACATTATTAAAGGCACCATAGCAAAAGTCACTAACTTTGGCGCATTTGTAGAACTTGAGCCGGACCTGGAGGGTCTGCTGCACATTTCCGAACTTGCCGACCACAAGATTGATAAGCCTCAGGATATTGTTAAGGCCGGTGACGAAGTTGAAGTTAAGATTCTAAGGGTTGACAACGAGGCCCGTAAAATCGGATTGAGTTTACGAAGGGTCCAGTGGGCCGCTGAGGAAGAAGCGTCCAAGACTGTTCAGCAGACAAAGCCGGTAGGCGTTCAGACCGTTGTTTCCGATGCCGATATGGACCGGATTGTAAAGCCGCAGGACAAGGCCGACGAATCCGAGGAAGTTGTGGTTGAGCCGGCCGAGTCGGGTGAGCAAGAGGCCGAAGCGGTTGAAGCCGAAGCCGGTGATACGGGAGAGCCACAGGCATCGTCAGAGTCTGAACAAGCCGAGGGCGAAGCGGTTGAAACTAAAGCCGAAGATACCGAAGCCGGTGATGCTGAGGAATCGAAAGAGTCACCGGAGCCTGAGCAAGCCGAGCCCGAAGCGGTTGAAGCCAAAGCTGACGATGCTGTAGAGGTGGAGGTTTCAGAGGAATCTAAGCTGGACCAAACCGAGCAACCTCAAGAGACTGAAAGTGCGGATTCCGAGAGCCAGGCCAGCAGTGATAGTAGCACAGAGGTGAAGACAGAGGCTGATAACGACAGTAAATAGTGCTTCTGAATCCTGCTTTGAAGTCACACAGGAAGGCAAGTTTTTTAACGGCTGTTGTTTCTGATGGCTTTTCATTCGCCTGCCGTGTTCTCGTTTTAGCTGTCGGCGCCGAAAAGACTATGGATTCCTAATTCATCCTATTTTCTGCGGTTGCTTATTTTTTCTTCGATTTCATTCATTCTCTTCTTCATTAGCTTTCGGATATACCTGCTTTCTTTATTGCGGGAACAATAGCATATAAAGCCGGGCTAATGGGGCCGGCTCAAATAAGCCGATATCTATAAAAGACGCTCGCAAACATAACGCAGCTCATAACGTATCTATTGATTGATAACGTGTCGGATACTGGATATAATGGCCAATGTCATAAATAACAAAACTATATCATAATTTTTAGGAGGTTTATAACTATGTTACTTTGGGTTTTTCGAGCCATATTTATCATCGTTGTTTTGGGGATTCTGTTTGTCAGCGTAACTTCTGAGACAATTGCAAGAGCGGAGGATTCGGCCAATTTCTGGGCGATAGTCTGGAGCGGCTTGGGGATGGCCGTGTTTGTCCTTTTCCTCGATATTCTTACACCGAAGAAAAAACTTGGTGCTCTGGCGGGTGTTTTTTTCGCCTTGTTGGTTGGGCTGCTTATCAGTGGGGTGCTGGCGCCTGTGGTGGATATGATAGCTGGTTCGTACAAGGTTGACTTAACCGATGAGGCTGTTTTTGCAATCAAATGGATGATAAGCATATGTATATGTTATCTTACTATCAGTATTGTGATGAGGACCAAGGATGATGTGCGTTTTGTAATTCCCTATGTTGAATTTGCCAAGCAGACCAAAGGTGCGAGGCCCCTGATTTTGGATACGTCGGCAATCATTGACGGACGGGTTGCGGACCTGTGTGAAAGTAAATTGTTCGACGCTCCGGTGGTTGTTCCGCGTTTTGTTCTCAATGAGCTGCAGTTGATAGCAGATTCGGCAGACAAGCTCAAACGCACCCGCGGCAGACGGGGACTTGATATACTTCATGAGATGCAGTCAAGCTCTGTAATCGACGTGGAGATTGATGACACTATCATCCCGGAGGTCGAGGAGGTCACAGGCGTCGACCAGAAACTGATGATGTTTGCCAAGAGCAGCGACGGGCGCGTGGCAACGACGGACTATAACCTCACCAAGGTCGCACATGTGCGTGAGGTCGATGTGGTCAATATCAATGATTTGGCCAATTCGCTAAAAACCGTTGCTTTGCCTGGTGAAACTATGGAAGTTAAAATCATAAAGCCCGGCGAGGAGGCCGACCAGGGTATCGGGTATCTGCCCGACGGGACGATGGTTGTTGTTGAGGGTGCTCGAAACAAGATTGGTCGGGATTTGGCCATTAGCATAACCAGCTCGCTTCAGACTTCTGCCGGCAAGATGATTTTCGGCAAGTTCGAAAGCTTTGCGAAGAAAAAGGACAGTGGCCAAAAGCAGACATCATAGAAGCCCGCCACCGCGACGCTTCAGAGAGTAATAGTAACTGAAACTGCAAGAGTGCACAAACCCGCGACCCAGGACTCACGTCTTGGGTCTTTTTCTTGCTATGCTCTTGTGCTCGCTATTTCGGCTTCAACAGGCATTTTACGAACAGTGCGATAGCTGCTAATAGACCGGCAGCAAAAACGGGCCAATAGAAATAGGATTGAAAGTCAGGCTCGGCGATGTGGGGGCCGGGTATGCAAAAAGAGACAACGACAACAACAGCAGCAGCGATAAAGCCAAGCCACTCTATCCGGCTGGCTTTAATCGGCCTGCCGCAGCAGTCGCGATAAAGTATTATCATGGCAAACGCCAAGAGTGTGATTGAGACGAGCACCGGAGCCACAACAGGGCCGGCCCAGGCGACCGGTATTAGAAATAAGATGTCCCAATCCATAATTGAGGCCGGCCAGTTAGGGATGGCTTTGAGACACGCACTGAAGATTTTAAGCCAGATATAATAGAAGATGTCCCAGACTGCGAAGATTGTTAAGAAATAAGCGAACCGCTGTTGAAGATTTCGCCCGAACAGCCACGCTCCTGTGAGTATTAGAACGATTGTTGCAGCTTCTCTGCCTATCTCGGTCAAAAGAAGGGCCTTGTGCTGCAGTATCGTATCGACATTACTTAGCGGGAATGTGAAACCATCGGGATGAAAGATGACTCGAAGGTACACGACCACCGCGGATTCAATGTACGCAAAGGCGATGCTGAAGATAACAGCGATAACAAAACGCATAACTGTTGTTTTCAATGGTTCTGTTGATGTATTTAGTAATTTTTCCTCTGTGCACATAGGTATTATAGTTTTTTCAATTCCTTTAGCAGTGCCGGGATGATTTTGTTTTCCGGTACTGTCGAGATTTTTCTGCCTTTACGGTAGATGTATCCTTTATTTTTTGCTGCACAGACAGCCAGGTCTGCGTCGGCGGCTTCGCCGGGGCCGTTGACCACACAGCCCATCACGGCAACACGCAACGGTTTGTCAATTGCCGGCAGGGCTTTTTCAACTCGCCGGGCCAGCCTGGTTATATCAATCTCGGCTCGGGCGCACATCGGGCAGACTATAAGCTCCAGTGCCGGACGTTGATAAAGGCCGAGCGCAATGAGAATCTGTTTTGCAATTTCAGTTTCCACGATGGGACTACCTGCTGCACTTACTCTTATGGTATCGCCAATACCTTCTGCCAGCAGTGTCCCCAGGGTAATAGCCGAAGGTATCTGTGCATCTTCGGGCAGGCCTGCGTGGGTGAGGCCAAGGTGGATTGGATAGTCAAAGGTCTCGGCAATACGCCGGTTAATCTCGATTGTTCGCAGCACATCACTGCTTTTTGCGCTGAGAACCATTTGGGTAAAATTGTTTTTTTCGAAGAGACGAACGTATTTTTTCATTTCTTTTAGCATCAAAGTGGTGCGTTTATGGAGTGGAACGGCCTGCTTTTTGAGGTCTCTAATGCTTGCTTCGTTAACGCCGACGCGGATGGCGGTCTTGTGCATCTTAGCTGCGTCGATTATTCGCAGGATGCTTTCTGGATTTTTTATATTACCGGGGTTGAGCCGAACTTTAGCGGCCCCGGCCTCTATCGCTTCGATAGCCCGCCTGGGGCTAAAGTGAACGTCGGCGATCAAGGGGACATTTACCTTCCGGACGATTTTTGCAAAGGCGGCGGTATCGGCCCGCGTGGGAACGGCGATTCTCACTAATCGGCAGCCGGCCTTGACAAGCTGGTTTATCTGCCTTACGCACCGCCCGATGTCGACGGTCGGCACCTTCGTCATCGACTGGATGACAACCGGCGCAGAAGAGCCGATTACAACCTGCCCGACCCTGACCTTTTTCGTCTTTCTTCTTTTGACCATACTGAAATTGTAGCTTGTTTTAGACTGGCGAGCAAACTAAAATACCACCAAGTTGTAAAGCCAGCCTGAGACCAGTTGTTGCGATTTTACTTGGCCATTTACAGAAAAAACTATATCAATCAAAAGGACGAATTCTATGTGGCTCGTAATTCTTCTTCTACTCTCTGTCGTTTTCATAATCGTTGCGACAACTAAGCTGAAGATGCACCCGTTTCTTGCGCTGCTCATCTCCGCCTTCGGGTACGGGATCTTTTGCGGAAAGATGTTACTTGCCGATGTTGTCAAATCGGTAAATTCAGGCTTCGGCAGCACCATCGGCTACATCGGTATCGTAATTCTGGCCGGCTCGGTCATCGGTACATTCCTTGAGAAGTCCGGCGGTGCATTTAAGCTGGCCGAGAGCATACTCAAACTCGTGGGACGGAAGAATGTGCCTCTGGCCATGAGCATAATCGGATATATTGTGAGCATTCCCGTATTTTGCGACTCCGGCTTTGTTATCCTTTCGTCCCTGGGCAGGGGGCTTTCGCGCAAGGCGAAGATATCACTGGCGACGAGTGCGGTGGCGCTTAGCCTCGGTCTCTATGCAACCCATACAATGGTCCCCCCGACGCCCGGGCCTATCGCGGCGGCGGGACTGCTCAAGGCTGACCTTGGGCTGGTAATCCTGTGGGGGCTGTTGGTAAGTCTTATCGCGCTTGCGGCCGGCTGGTTGTTTGCCGTAAAGTTTGCGAGCAGGGTATATATTAATCCCGAATCGGAATCCGAGGAGTCCAGTCCGGAAGAGCTTACCGCCCAGGGCCCTTCGGCCATCAAGTCGGTCATTCCCATCCTCCTGCCTATCGTGTTGATTGTGTTGAGGTCGGTTGGTAATCTCGAGGCCCAACCGTTCGGCGCGGGAAATGCAGCAGTCTTCATCAGCTTTATCGGACAGCCGGTCGTTGCGCTGCTCGTGGGCGTTTTCTTTGCCTTGTTGCTGCCGAAGAAATTGACCACCGAGATGCTTTCAACTTCGGGGTGGGTTGGCCAGGCAGTCGTTGCCGCGGCAACTATCATTATCATCACCGGCTGTGGGGGCGCCTTTGGCAAGGTGTTGCAGAACTCCGGAATATCCGATGTTGTTAAAGGATATCTCGGCAAAAGCGCAGGCCTTAGCATATGGCTGCCTTTCATCATCGCTGCGGCACTCAAAACGGCCCAGGGCTCGTCAACGGTGGCCATCATCACGACCGCCGGTATCGTGGGACCACTTCTTGGAGCGCTTGGCCTCGAGGCTCCGACGGCCAGAGCGTTAGCTGTGGTGGCAATCGGCGCCGGCTCGATGGTAGTCAGCCATGCGAATGACAGTTATTTCTGGGTGGTCACCGGCCTTTCTAAAATGAGCGTTAAGGATGGGTATAAACTGCAAACCCTCGGGACCCTCGTGGAAGGCGGTGCTGCGGCCATTGTATTGTGGGTCATCAGCTTGATTGTTCTCTAATGCGAATTAGATGTTGTTTCGTATTTTGAGTTTTGTGTTTTTCTTTGTGCTTCAGATTTTTCCTGGAGAGTCGGTTTTATGAAAGTAATCATTGCAATGGACTCGTTCAAGGGAACTCTGGCCAGCTATGAAGTTTGTGAAGTTATCGCAGCGGCCATTGCCGAATGCATTCCGGACGCCCGCCTTGTAATAAAACCTATGGCCGATGGAGGTGAAGGCACCGCAAGGGCAATGATTAAAGCAGCTAACGGCCAATGGATTCGGCAAACAGTAATGGGGCCTCTGCCCGATATGCAGGTCGAGGCCGGCTTCGCCTGGTTCGGCGACAGTAAAACGGCTCTTGTCGAAATGGCCTCAGCCAGTGGTCTTGAACTGCTTTCCAAAGAGCAGATGATGCCGCTTAAAACGACTACTTACGGAACCGGGCAGCTTATCAAAGCCGCGTTGGAATACGGAGCGTGCAAAATTATGTTAGCTGTAGGCGGCAGCGCAACTGTCGACGGCGGTGTGGGCGCCGCAGCAGCACTTGGCTGGAAGTTCCTCGATAACGAAGGAAATGCAATTGCGCTTGGCGGAGCAGGCCTCGAACGAATCGTAAAAATAGTCAAACCCAGGAACTTCAACTTTTCGTTGGTAGATGTCCTCTGCGACGTTGACAATCCTCTATGTGGCGAGCACGGAGCAGCGAGAGTTTATGCCGGCCAAAAAGGCGCGGGCCCCCGGATGGTAGAACAACTCGAAAAAGGCCTTGCGCATCTGGCCGTTCTTGTCCGGAAACATCTCCAACGCGATATCAGCGACATCCCCGGCGCAGGAGCAGCAGGAGGACTGGCTGCAGGTGCTTTGGCGTTTATGAACGCCACCCTCGTATCCGGTATAGAGACGGTAATGGCCCGCAGTAACCTTCAGGCCGAACTGGAATCAGCCGATTGGATTATTACCGGCGAAGGCTCTTTCGACCAGCAGTCTCTGCGGGGAAAGGTCGTCTCCGGGATTGCAGGAATGGCCTTGGAATCACACACTCGGCTGGCCGTCCTTGCGGGCCAGGTCACCGTGCCGAAACAGGAGTATCAGAAGCTTGGAATTATCACCGCCATCGGCTGCCGAACAAATGACATGTCCCTTGACTACGCGATGAAAAACTGCCGTTCCCTTCTTCACCGTGCCGCACAAAAATTCGCAAAGGAACATCTGTCCCGATAATTCCGGCTCCGTAAAATAGTGATATGTTATTCAGCAGCCGACTTTGATGGTTTTCGTTTTTTTTCTTCCGACCACGTTTCAATTGCAGCTTGTATAAGATTAGCGGGCAAATTAGAATACGCCTGCTGTTTGATTGAAGATTGACCTGTGATTTTTAACTATTGTATGGTTTGTAGTTATGGGCTCGATGCTGACATCCATCTTTGTCGTATTGTTTGTGGCCTATTGGGGCTTGGGTACGATACTTTACTTTATGCAGCCGACCTTTTTGTACTGCCCCGTGCAGGAGATTTCCAACACTCCAGATGAACTCGGTATAGATTTTGAGGATGTAGTTTTTCAAACGGAAGATGGCCTGTGTCTGAACGGCTGGTATATACCTGTGAAAAATTCAGACCTTACGGTACTTTTCTGCCACGGCAACGGTGGCAATATGACGCACCGTTTGGATAGTATAAATATCTTTTACAATCTCGGATTGAGCTGCTTTATTTTCGACTATCGCGGCTATGGCAGCAGCGAGGGCAAAACCAGCGAAGAGGGAACGTATCTCGATGCGAAAGCTGCCTACGAATGGTTGACCAAAGAAAAAAAGATATCGCCGGATGATATTATTATCTTCGGCAGGTCCTTGGGCGGGAGCATCGCCGCACAATTGGCAGCCAAAGTCGAAGCAAGGGCCTTGATTGTCGAGAGCGCGTTTACGTCATACGTTGACATTGGCAGGAAATTTTATCCTTATATGCCCGTGCGCTGGTTTGCAAGCTTTAGCTACAGGACCATCGATTATATTAAGGACGTTCATTATCCGGTGATGATAATTCACAGTAGAAGTGATGATGTCGTGCCGTTCGAGTTTGGTCTTGAACTGTACGAAGTGGCGAATGAGCCGAAAGAATTCGTCGAGATTTTCGGCAGTCACAACGATGGCTTTTTGGTATCGAGTGATATTTACAAGAAGGCCTGGACCGGGTGGCTGAGATTTTTGACAGAAAATAAAAGTCAGGCCGAGCGTCATCAGGCTTCTTAAGGGTCCATGGCGTGTAGTTCATAGTTTTCAGAGTAATCTTTTCAAGGTTCAGCGAGGAGATACTTATGCGACGAAGGATTATTATTTCGGCGTGTTTGATACTTATTGTATACACTCTCAGTGCTTCAGGTAAAAGTCCGTACGTGAAATGGACAAATGGCCCATCACGCGACGCCGGTTTTTTCCCCATCGCCGTCTGGCTGCAAAATCCACGTAAAGCGAAGCAATACGAGGACGCTGGTTTCAATACTTACGTGGGTCTCTGGAAAGGGCCGACTGAAAAACAGCTTGCGGAATTGAAAAAGGCCGGCATGAAAGTCATCTGCCACCAAAACGAAGTAGGCCTCAGACACATTGACGACCCGGCCATTATTGGCTGGATGCATGGTGACGAGCCGGACAACGCCCAGCCGCTGGCAAATGGCAGGGGGTATGGCCCGCCGATTCTGCCGAAAAAGATTGTTGACGATTACAAAAAAGTTCGCGCCGCCGATCCAACGCGTCCGGTACTTCTGAACCTCGGCCAGGCTGTCGCCTGGGATGGCTGGCACGGCCGAGGTGTACGCACCAACCATCCCGAGGATTATCCCGAATATGTCAAAGGCTGCGATATTGCCTCCTTCGACATCTACCCTGTTGCTCACCCGAAGCCACAGGTTTCGGGCAAGCTCTGGTACGTGCCTAAAGGTGTCGAGCGCCTGGTAAAGTGGGCCAACGAGGACAAAATCGTGTGGAACTGTATTGAATGTACACGAATTAAAAATCCCACGAACAAAGCTACGCCGCAGCAGGTCAGATGTGAGGTCTGGATGTCCATTATCCACGGCTCGATGGGGCTGATTTACTTCGTTCACGAATGGGAGCCGAGGTTCAATGAATCCGCTCTTCTAAGTGACCCACAGATGCTCTCGGCGGTTACCGCAATCAACCGGCAGATTATTCGTCTTTCGCCGGTATTGAACTCTCCGACGCTCAAAAATGCGGTGAGCGTCTCGTCAGAGAAAGAAGGTGTCCCTCTCACGGTTATGACCAAGAGGCACGGGGGTGTGACATATCTTTTTGCCGTGGGGATGCGAAACGGCAGGACAAACGCGACGTTCACCGTGCAGGGGCTGGCGGGCGAGAAGAACGTTGAAGTCCTCGGCGAAAATCGAACAATCCTCTCGAACGACGGCGTTTTCAAAGATAGATTCGGGCCGTGGGACGTGCATCTGTACCGAATCACCGAAAGCAACGCAGATTGATTCTTGTTTCGTGTAAGTCTCGTAAAATCAAGGCCTTGTAGTGGGTGAGCCCATCGGGGTAGCAGCCCGCGGGTTGAAGGTTTGGCCGGCTATTGGCGGGTATCTTCTATGGCGGCAAAGTCGGCCGTTGCAAAAACAAAAAAAAGTCACTGAAACGCGGGTTTTCGATAAATTTTCACCAGCAAAATCTACGTAAGAACCTGCAATTAAAGAAGTTAAGCGTCTTTTATGCAACTTTGTCAAAAAAAGAATGCTTTAGCTATTGTCATACATTGAAAATTTTTTCTTGACGAAATGGTGTTTTTTTTGTATAAAAAAGAAAAGTATAAGCGTGTCTTTCTTCGTATTGATGGAATTTTTATAGGTCTTTCGGCTAATTAGCTGAAGAATTATGGAGTGAGGTGTATATCCGGAGTGAGAGGTATGATTGTTACATTTCAATTGACAGCTCGAATCGAGCTTGTGAAAGGAGGTGTATTACACAATCGAGTCTGAGTTGTTTAATAAACGCTGAGTTTGATGAAGATTTTTGTGACTTGTTTTATGGACGTTGTCCAGCACCAATTGAGCTTAGGCTCACGCCTAATTGGTGCGGGACAACAGATTCTTTGGCTTAGATGCGGCCAAGGTAAAGATAATGCTATTTTAAATTTTGAAGGAGGACTGCCATGTGTAAGAAATTGATTTGTTTATTTTGTTTTGTTTTAGTGCTGATGATTGCTGCGCCTGTGTTTGGCGATGACATTCTGGCGCCCGGCGATTTCATCATCGCCATTGACACCGATCCTGGAGAAAGCGGCTCGCCTGACGGCGAACCGGTCACCGAAGCGATCGACCAAATCTATGGGGGTGGTAATCAGAAGTACCTGAACTATGGCGCGCAGAACTCCGGTTTCATCGTTACGCCTGCGTATGGACCATCCATTATAGACAGCTTCACGATCTGGACGGCCAATGACGCCGAGGATCGCGACCCGGCGACCTGGGAGCTCTATGGGACCATAGCTGCGATCGTCAGCGCCATGCACAGTACGGGCACTGACGAGAGCTGGACGCTGATCGACTCGGGTTCTATCAGTCTTCCGAGCGAGCGTAACGGCACCGACACAGGGCCTGGGGGTTACAATGCGACGGTTGCGGTCACGAACACTGAAACCTATGCGTCGTACAAGATGCTCTTTCCGACATTGAGGGGTGCAACCATCGACATGATGCAGTTCGCCGAAGTCCAGTTCTACGGCGTCTCTTATAACCCCTACGCCAGAGCACCGAACCCGGATGATGGTGAATTCGATGTGTCCATAGAGACAAATATTTCCTGGACGCGCGGAGATGGTCCTCCAGAGTTGGACAGGGTGTACTTCGGCACCGACCCCTGTGCTGCGGCTCTGCCCCTGGTTACCACA
>SDBU01004271.1_pt1 | contig 17638 bp, 16 predicted proteins | sample 2277071 | NCBI WGS metagenome assembly SDBU01 (sample SAMN10397929, study PRJNA504765) | marine sediment metagenome | isolation source: marine sediment core GS08_GC12, 126 cmbsf | place: Arctic Ocean: Gakkel Ridge, Loki's castle | collected 2008 | reverse complement strand
CACATCCCCCTTCTGGAGGACCTGGCTGAAACGGTCAAGGATGCCTCCCTGTGCGCGCTGGGCGGCACGGCGCCCAATCCCGTCCTGGCCACCTTGCGCTACTTCCGCGATGAATACGAAGCACACATCAACGAGAAACGATGTCCGGCAGGCGTCTGTCGGGCGCTGATCACCTACCGGATCGACCCGGAGAAATGCACCGGGTGTTTGCTGTGCAGCAAGAGTTGTCCCGAACAGGCGATCAGCGGCGAGCGGAAAGAACCTCAAACCATAGACGAGGAAAAGTGCATCAAGTGCGGCGTCTGCCGCGAATCCTGCAGGTTCGAAGCGGTGGTGGTCGAGTGACGCCGCATTCGGTAGCAGCTGTTTGCGAACTTCGATTCCTTAGGCTGAGGAGAGCGGAAGCGTGACCCTGGAGATTCTTAAACTTCGTCGTTTACTGCTCGTAGCTCTGTGCGCCCTGCTTGCCAGTCGTTCGGCGTGGGCAAGCCCGAGCGGGCTCAACAACATCCCGACCACGGACTACACGCCACCGAGCATCCTGGTCCTGCAATCCTGGACCAACCTGACTGACGACTTGGACCCCGAGTTGTATACGGGATTCAAGTACGGGCTGCTTGAGGGCCTGGAGGTTGGTCTTGATTGGAAAACCGACCCCGATCCGCATTCTCACGGCACCTTCCAGGGCAAGTACACGTTCGACCTCGCGGGCGATGAGTGGAAAGGGGTAGTTGGCATCGCCAACCTGTCCGCTCATCGGGCGCACCAGGGGCATGTATTTCCCTACGTGGCCACGAGCTACGATTTCGAGGTGTTGAGGGGACATCTGGGATACACCAGCCAACGCAACAACGAGGGATTCTTCGCCGGCATCGACAAGACAGTTTCCTTTCTGAATCGGGACCTGCAACTGAAAGCCGACGCGATACAGGTAAACCACATGGATGACGTGCTCTATAGCGCGGGCTTCCTTTATGACCTGAGGCCCCCGGCCGAAAGCCGTGATTCAACGCGAACCGGCCTTGCAGGCGTTTGGGACGTACTCACCAGGGACCTCATCCTGGAAAGCTGGGTCACAGAGCCGACCACAGGCAAGGCGGCGCTGACGGTGAAGTTGAACTACGTGATCAAGTTCTGACGTGGGCGGGCCCATGAAGCTGACACAGGTGAAGGACATCCTGGAGGCCCAGGTCGTGCTGGGCGAGCAGAGCTTGGACTTGGAGGTGGAGATGGCGTGCGGCTCCGACCTGATGAGCGACGTGCTGTCGTTCACCAAGCCGGGCTCGCTGCTGCTGACCGGCTTGACGCATCCCCAGGCCATTCGTACGGCTGAGATCGCGGACATAAGCGCGATTTGCTTCGTGCGCAACAAACGCCCGCGGCCTGAAACGGTCGAGCTCGCGAGGGAAAAGAAGATTCCGCTCCTTTGCACGGCCTTGCCTATGTATGAGTCGTGCGGCCGTCTTTATGGCCAGGGCCTGGCGGGCTGTTCGGGGACATCGGAGAAACAGTAGATGGTCGAAAAGGCACGGCACACGCGCATCCAGGAGCTGGTTTACGAGATGAAGGCCAGTGAAGTAATGACTCAGCGCGTGTCCACAGTTACACCACAGACATCCATGAACGACCTTCGCGAAATCCTGCGCTCCAATCGCATCTCCGGCACACCGGTCATCTCGGATGGTGGCTTGGTCGGCATCATTAGCATCGAGGACTTCATCAACTGGTTGGCCGAAGGAGCACAGGAGGCCACGGTTGGAGAACGCATGACGCACGACGTGATGACCGTTTGCGACGACGAGCCGTTGATTCACGTGGTCAACAGGCTGGATCGGTATGGTTTCGGCCGGCTTCCGGTCGTCGAACGCGACGGCGGAGGGCTGGTAGGGGTCGTGACTAAGGGCGACATCGTAAAGGGCTTGCTGCACAAGCTCGACATTGGGTTCGACGAGGAGCAGATCCACCACTATCGCGCCAGCCATATCTTCGAGGACATCATCGCGGACAAGACGGCACTGACGTTTCAGTACCACGTAGCCGGCCAGGACTTCAAGAAGGCCGGATCCGGAGCAACTCGGCTCAAGAGGACCCTCAGCAGGCTCGGGATTATCCCCAGCGTAGGTCGTCGTGTTGCCATCATCGCATATGAAGCCGAGATGAACGTTGTCATCTACACCGAGGGCGGGGAGATAGTGGCAAAGGTCGAGCCCGGGCTGATCACCATCGAGGCCCGGGACAACGGCCCCGGCATCCCCGATGTGGAACTGGCGCTCACGCCCGGTTACTCCACAGCAGCGGACTGGGTGAGGGAACTGGGTTTCGGGGCCGGCATGGGCTTGTGCAACATCAAGGAATGCGCCGATGAAATGACTTTGGATTCGGTCGTCGGAAAGGGAACGCGGTTGGAGGCGATAGTCTCAGCGAAGGGAAGACCCGAGTGAAAGTCTACGAAGTGGTGCAGCGCCAGGGCCTCCAAGTGAAGGCTGCGGCCGACCACCTGGACACTGAGGTCACTGGCGGTTATGCAGGCGACCTGCTCAGCGGCGTCATGGCTAACGCAAAGGAAGGCGACCTCTGGGTTACGTGGCACGTGCACCCGAATATCGTGGCAGTCGCACTTGTCGCCAAACTGGCGGCCATCATCCTGGTCTACGGTCGTCAACCCGAGGAGGAAACCGTCCGAAAGGCCGAACAGGAGGGCCTCCCGATTCTGGTCAGTGAGCTGGCCGCCTTCGAGATCGTCGGTCGGCTGCACGGAATGGGCATTCTGGGTGCGCACTGATGCTCACGACGTTCCGAGCAGACTTGCACGTCCATACGTGCCTGTCGCCGTGCGGCGACGAAGAGATGCGCCCCGTTGCTATTGTTAGGCAGGCGAAGGAGAAAAGGTTGGACGTTATCGGGATTTGCGACCACAACTCCACCGGGAACGTCGCTGCCGTGCGCCGGGCAGGTGCGCGCCAAGGCGTGGCAGTGATCGGCGGCATTGAGGTCACTTCCGAAGAAGAGGTGCACATGCTCGGCCTGTTCGGCGACCAGGAGAGCCTGTGCGCCATGCAGAGGCTGGTGGACGAGAACTTGCACGGGGAAAACAACCCCGAACTGTTCGGCCCACAGCAGCTCTGCGACGAGTGCGATTCGATTGTCGGGCTGGACTCCAGGCTGCTTATCGGCGCCACGAGCCTGAGCGTGGAAGAGGTGGTGGAAAACATACATCGCTTCGGCGGTCTGGCCATCGCTTCCCACGTGGACCGCGAGAGCTTCAGCATACTAAGCCAGCTTGGCTTTGTGCCGGAACAGTTGCCGGTGGACGCCCTGGAGGTCTCGCCCCTTCGCTCGCCGGCCGAGGCGCTGCATCGCTTTCCACAGATCAAGGGCTATCCGCTTCTGCGTTTCTCGGACGCACACCGATTGGAGGAGCTGGGCAGCATTTCGACCATATTCGCCGCCGCCTCGCCGTGCGTGGATGAGCTGCGCAAAGCCATCCTGGGTGAGGGCGGAAGGAAGGTGCTGAACTGAACGATGGAGGACCTCTCCCTACATGTGCTGGACGTGGCCGAGAACGCTCTGGCAGCGGGCGCCGAGCGGATTGAGGTAAGGATCCTGGAAGAGCCGACAGAGGACACCTTGAGAATCGAGATCGAGGATGACGGCCGGGGCATGGAGGAGCAAATGTTGAGCCAGGCGCTTGACCCATTCCACACGACCAAACCCGGCAAGCGCGTGGGACTGGGCCTGCCGCTGTTCGCGCAGGCGGCCAGAGAGGGGGGCGGCACAATTGACATCCTGAGTGAGCCCGGCAAGGGCACCACCGTCCGCGCTACGTTCCGAATGAGCCACCCTGACCTCAAGCCCATCGGTGATATGCTCCAAACGTTGGCCGTACTTGCTTGTGCTCACCTGCAGGTGCAGTTCGTGTTCGAGCACCGGCGGGGGGGCGCCGTTATTACGCAGTGGAAAAGCGGATCTGCGCAGCCCGTGGGAAAACGAACATGGTGAACCTGACCATCAACGACCGCCCTGTTGAAGTTGAAGAGGGGACGACGGTCCTGCAGGCCGCCGAAATGCTCGGCATCGAGATTCCCACGCTTTGCTATCACAAGGCTCTGAGCGCTTACGGCGGCTGTCGGCTGTGCCTGGTCGAGCTGGACGACGGACGCCGAAAGCGCATCCAGACCGCATGCGTCTATCCCGCCCAGGAAGGGCTGAAGGTCCAGACCGACACGGAACGGGTCGTCAAAGCCCGCAACGTCGTCCTGGAGTTGCTGCTGGCCAGATGCTCGGAATCGGAGCAGATCAAGCGCATAGCCGCCGACCTGGGCGTCACTGAGACACGCATCAAGAAACGCAACGAGGACTGCATCCTCTGCGGCCTTTGCGTGCGCATGTGCAGCGAGCGCATGGGCAAGTCGGTAATGGGCTTTGCGAACCGCGGGATAGAGCGCCAGGTGACGCCGCCTTTCGATGCTGACTCCGAGGTGTGCATGGGTTGCGGCGCCTGCGCCTTCATCTGTCCGACCGGCGCGATAAATCCGGAAGATTTCTGCCAGAGGGGGATCAGTCCGCTGCCGTCGGAGTTCGATTTCGGACTGCGACCGCGTCCGGCCGTCAGCGTGGCCTTCCCGCAGGCTGTTCCCAACACACCCGTCATTGACAGGGAGCACTGTGTGTACTTCCAGACGGGCAACTGCCGAACGTGTGAAGCCGTTTGCGACGCGGAGGCCATAGACTTCGAGCAGCAGGAGCAGGAACTCGATCTGCAAGTCGGGGCCGTCATCGCCGCGCCGGGTTATGAGCGATACCTCCCCGGCAACCGGCTCGAGTACAACTACCATCGCCTGGCGAACGTGGTGACGGCGCCCGAGTTCGAGCGCATGCTGAGTGCCTCCGGTCCTACCAGCGGCCACCTCCTCAGACCCTCCGACGGCAAGGAGCCGGAGCGCATCGCCTTCATACAGTGCGTGGGCTCGCGGGACCTGGAATGCAATCAATACTGCTCGGCAGTCTGCTGTATGCACGCCACGAAGGAAGCTGTCGTTGCCAAGGAGCACTCGCCGCGCGACCTCGAAACTGACATCTATTTCATGGACATGCGGGCCTTCGGCAAAGGCTTCGAGCGCTACTACGAGCGGGCGAAGACCGAATACGGCGTCACCTATCGCCGGTGTCGGCTGCCGCTGGTAGAGGAAAGTGCCAACGGCGATGACCTTGTGTTGAGTTATCTGGATGAGGCGGGGAAACTCCAGAAGCAGCTCTACGACGTGGTGGTGCTTTCAACCGCCCTGATTCCATCCAAGGGCGCAAGAGCCTTCAAAGATGCCGCGGGCCTGTCCCTCAACGCCTACGATTTCCTGGAGACGCACGTCTTCGCCGGCGAGGCAACCAGCCGTGAGGGCATCTTCGTCTGCGGTGCCGCAAGCGAGCCAAAGGACATCCCCGAGACGGTCATTCAGGCCAGCGCTGCGGCAAGCTGTGCGTCCGAGCTTATCGCCGAGGCGCGCGGCACCCTCGTGGAAGAGAAGGAATACCCTCCCGAAAGAGACGTCTCTGAGGAGCCGCCCCGAATCGGCGTGTTCGTCTGCCATTGCGGCATCAATATCAGCGGCGTCGTCAATGTGGCGCAGGTCGTGAAGTTCTCCGAGTCCCTGCCCGGTGTGGTCTACGCTGAGCACAGCCTCTACACCTGTTCGCAGGACAACCAGCAGCGGATCAAGGAGACGATCAACCAGCACGAGCTGAACCGGGTTGTGATCGCCTCCTGCACGCCCCGAACGCACGAAGCGCTGTTCCAGGACACGATTCGCGAGGCGGGGCTGAATCCGTTCCTGCTGGAGTTCATCAGCATTCGCGAGCAGTGCTCCTGGGTGCACATGACGGACAGGGATCGTGCAACGCAGAAGGCCAAGGACCTCGTGGCGATGGCCGTATCGAAGGCCAGACTGCTGCGGTCCCTCTCGCGCGCCGCTTTCTCGGTCAGACACGAGGCGCTGGTCATTGGTGGCGGAATAGCCGGCATGACGTCGGCGCTTTCGCTTGCGGCCCAGGGCTTTGAGGTCCACCTGGTCGAGAAGGAGAAAGAGCTCGGCGGCAACCTCCGCAATCTCCATTTCACGCTTTCCGGCGATGACCCGCAGGACCTGCTGCGCCGCACCATTCAACAGGTCGAAGAATGCGACAGCATCCACGCCCACTTGAACACGCAGGTGCAAGAGCTGTCCGGCTACATGGGAAACTACAAGACCGCCCTCGTCAGTACGAACGGCCAGCCCCACGTGACGGAAATCGAGCATGGAGCCGTGATCGTTGCCACCGGTGCGGCGGAGCATGAGACGGACGAGTACCTGCGAGGGCAATCCGAGAGGGTCATTACGCAGAAGGAACTCGAAGCGAAGCTGGCCGATGAGAGCGAACGCGCGAAGATCGCCTCCGCACAGATGGTCGCAATGATCCAGTGTGTCGGCTCTCGCGAGGAAGACAGGATGTATTGCAGCCGCGTCTGCTGCGCAAACGCGATCAAGAACGCGCTCAGAATCAAAGAACTCAATCCACAGACTAACGTCGTCATCTTCTACCGTGACATGCGGACCTACGGCTTCCGCGAGCAGTACTATCAAGAGGCCCGGGAGGCAGGGGTCATCTTCGTCCGCTATGAGCCGGAGAGCAAACCGAGGGTCGTCCAGGCCGACGGGCAGGATCAGCCCCTACAAGTCGAGGCCCATGACCCCGTATTGGGTCGCGATCTGCGCCTCAATGTTGATTTGCTTGTTCTGAGCACTGGGATCGCTCCGGAGGCCGGCAATGGGGACCTGGCAAAGACGCTCAAAGTGCCGCTGGACGAGGACCAGTTCTTCCTGGAAGCACACATCAAACTGCGCCCGGTTGATTTTTCGACGGACGGAATCTATCTGTGCGGTCTGGCCCATTCGCCGAAGTTCGTAGGGGAGGCCATTTCGCAGGCCCGCGCCGCGGCCGGCAGGGCCGCAACCTTGCTGGCGCGCGACACCGTCCAGGCGAAGGGCCGCACTGCGGAGATCAAGGAACGACTCTGCGCCGGATGCGGCGTCTGCGTGTCGGTGTGCCCGTATGAGGCCAGAGAAATCGACCCGGAGAAGGGAATCGCACAGGTCATCGAAGTGTTGTGTCAGGGCTGCGGCGCTTGTGCTGCTGCCTGTCCCAATGCAGCCACCAAGCAGGTTGGTTTCGCCAAGGAGGAAATCATGGCAGCGGTGGACTCTTTGACATGAGCCAGAGACGCACAATGGAGCTTAGCTATGCCCGAAGAATTTGAACCCAAGATCGTCGGATTCCTCTGCAACTGGTGTTCCTACGCAGGAGCCGACCTGGCCGGAACGTCCAGAATGCAGTATCCGCCCAACGTCCGAATCATCCGACTGATGTGCAGCGGCGGTCTGGACCCGCTCTACGTCTTCCGCGCACTGCTCAGCGGCTGCGACGGCGTGCTGATCGCCGGGTGCCATCCGGGCGACTGTCATTACACGAACGGAAACTACAAGGCCAGGCGACGCGTCGCCGTGTTGAAGAGCATCTTGCGTGAACTCGGCATGGACGAGGACAGGGTCTGGCTTCGCTGGATCAGCGCCAGCGAGGGCAGCCGGTTCGCCGAGACGATTCGCAGCATGGTGGCGGACCTGAAAGAGAAGGGACCGAGCCCCCTGGCCCAATCATGGGCCGTATGAATTCTGGAGAAACGACGGTGGCAATACTCGAAGTGAAGGACGCGAACCCGTTGGCGGCAATTCAGCACCTGCTTGGCTCTATGCTCGAGCGGGGGCTGGTGAGCGCCGTCCTGGTGCCTCAGGAGATCCCTTCGAAGCAGGCGGTGGTTCAGACGCTGGTGCGCAGCCCTGAAATGCTCAACGCCGTTAACCCGCTGGCACCGGTCTTCGGGGTGAACTCGGCCCGAATCATCGCCAGGATGTGCGTGGACCACGCGGCTCGGTTCGGTCTCGAACCGGCCCCGGAGCAGCAAGAAGAGACTGCTCCAAGTGCAGTTGAGAACCCCGTCTCGGAGGAGGCGCAAGAGCAGACAGCGACGGAGGGGGAACAGCATCCCGAAGAAGAGGCCGTGGCGGAGCGAGTGCTTCGGGAGGAGGAGCGATCCGCTTCGGCCGGGGTACCGCTGCCCCCTCCTATCGCTGTGGTACTGAGGCCGTGCGAGAGTCGCGCGCTTGTCGAACTGGTGAAACTGCAGCAGGCGAGCATGGACCCGTTCCTGGTGATCGGCGTGGATTGCTGGGGGACCTATTCCATCAAGGACTATGCGGCCAAGGTGCAGCAGGGACAGGAAGATTCGTCGGTGACGGCCGAGTTCCTGAAGCAGGTCGCCGGCGGAGACTTTCCCCAGGACCTTCGCGGGGCCTGCCGTGGGTGCCAGCATCCTGCCCCGACCTATGCCGACCTGGCAATCCGCCTCATCGGGGAGGACATCACGCGGCAGATCCGCATCCAGGCTTGCACGGAAAAGGGGAAAGAAGCGTTCCAGGCGCTCGAACTGGAGGAGACGCCTGAAAGCGACGAACGGGAGGCCGCCCTCGCTGCGGTAAAGGAAGCCAAGAGTCAATTGGAGGACGACGAACTCGACTTCCTGGGTGTGGTCGCTTCGTTGTGCATCAATTGCCACAACTGCCGGGCCGTCTGCCCCATCTGTTACTGCAAGCAGTGCGTGTTCGATGGGCAAGTGTTCGAATACCCCATGGAGAAATACCTGAACTTGTCCGGCAAGAAAGGCGTTCTGAGTATGCCAACGGACAAGTTGCTGTTCCATCTGACGCGCATGAGCCACGTGGCCTCCTCGTGCGTCGGCTGTGGGCAGTGCGAGGCGGCCTGCCCCAACGACATTCCGCTGGGGCGGATCTATCAAAAGGTCTCCGCTGCCGCCCAGGAGGCCCTTGGCTACGAGGCGGGACGGAGCCTGGAAGATGAACTACCTTTGACTACGTTCCGCGAGGACGAGTTGTCAGTCGTGGAAAGCTGAGTTCAGGAGCGGGCAATGGCCAAATCGAAGGCGAACAAAGAAAACGATGATGCCGAGGCCGCGGCGCAAGCGGACCGGCAGCCGGAGGAATCCGAAACTGAGGAAGCTGTGGTCAGCCAACTTGACCTGGGCTTCCGGGACGAGATCGCCGGGCATCCCGGCGGCGAGAACATCCGCCGATGTTTCGCCTGCGGCACCTGCGCGGCAGGCTGCCCCGTGACTGACGTGGACAGCGAATACAACTGTCGCCGCATTATTCGGCAGATTCTTTTCGGCATGCGGGAGGAGGTGCTCTCGTCCCCTCTGATCTGGATGTGTTTGATCTGCTATCGCTGTTACGTGCGCTGCCCGCAAAAAGTGAACTTCACCGATATCATGCGCGTCCTCCGCTACCTGGCCGTCAAGGAGAACCGCGTCTCAGCCGAGACGTTCGAGCGGATCAACGAACTGGACCGCTTCTCGCAGACGCTGCGACACGACCTGATCCAGACCTTCTTTGACGGGAAGGATGGGACGGTAGAGGAGCTGGAAAACCGCATCGGACAGGTCATGAAGGAATCCCTTGCACAGTAGGGATGGAAGAGTGGGGAAGCAAGAAGAAGAACAAGAGGACATCAAGGGCTTTCAGGACCTCCAGCGCGAGGTGATAGAAAGCGGCTTGTGCGGGAAGTGCGGCGGCTGTGCGTCGTTTTGCTCCGCCGACAAAATGAACGCGCTGGAGTTCGACCGCGGCACCGGGCCTCGACTGATCAGCGAGGAGAACTGCCTCAAATGCGGCATCTGCTATCTAATCTGCCCCCAGATCAAGGCGCTCGACCGCGAGCTGCGCGACAAGTTCGGCTGGCGGCCACCCATCGGCCCCGTTCGCAGGATCAGGTCCGCCTGCACCACCGAGCCGGAAGTGCGAGAGGTATGCACCGACGGGGGAGTGGTTACCTCGCTGCTGCGCTATGCGCTTGATAAGGGCCTCATCGACGGGGCGCTGGTCTCAAAGAGGACCGGTCCGTTCGCTCGGCAGCCGTTTCTTGCCACCAGTCCGGACGAACTGATCGAGGCGGCGGGCACCCATTTCGACGAGGTCGAGCACCTGGGGGAATTCGGCAGGAACTACACCACCTATTCTCCCACCATCCACGAGATGAAGATGGTTGGCCGGGGACGCCTGGACCGCATCGCGCTGGTGGGGACGCCGTGTCAGATCTACACCGTGCGCAAGATGCAGGCCCTCAGGGTCGTGCCGGCCGATGCGATCGTGTTTACGATCGGCCTTTTCTGCATGGAGAACTTCTCTTTCGATGCCAAGGCCCGGAAGACTCTCGAGAAGAAGCTGCGCATGAAGATAAGCGATGTGGCCAAACTCAACATCAAGGACGACGTGATCTTCACGATGGCCAGCGGCGATGTGGTGCACGTGCCCTTTGAGGCGGTGGACCAGGTCGCGCGCCCTGCATGCATGGCCTGCCCCGACTTTGCTAACGATTTCGCGGATATCTCCGTGGGCGGACTGGGCTCACCCGACGGTTATACGACCACCGTGATTCGCAGCAGCATCGGACAGAAGCTCTACAACGGTGCAAGGCACGACCGTGTGCTCAAGGAGCTTCGCTTCCACAACAAGGACAAGACAAAGCTGCATCGGACGGAGCTGATGGCGAAGATCACCGCTTTTACCCGCCTCAAGAAAGCCCGCGCCCGGGCAAGACTCGCGTCAACCGGCGCGGCATGAGCGGGAGGGGACGGAATTGGATCACAAAGCAGCAATGGTCATCGGAGGCGGAATAGCCGGCATCCAGGCGGCCCTCGACCTGGCGGAGATGGGTGTCGAGGTCTTCCTTATTGAGCAGAAGCCGAGCATCGGAGGAAGGATGGCCCAGCTCGATAAGACCTTCCCAACCAACGACTGCGCCATGTGCATCCTGTCCCCGAAGCTCGTCGAGGTCGGCGGCAACCCGAACATCCACATCATTGCCAACGCCGACGTGCAATCCGTGGAGGGCGAGGCGGGCAACTTCCACGTGCGCGTGCTCAAGCGCGCCCGCTACGTGGACGAGACGCGCTGCACGGGCTGTGGCGTCTGCATGAGCAAGTGCCCCGTGCGTATCCCGGACGAGCACAACAAAGGGCTGAACACGACCAAGTGCATCCACATCCCGTTCCCGCAGGCGGTGCCCGCCGTGCCCATTATCAGCAGGGAACACTGCATCTACTTCCAAAGGGGCAAGTGCCGCATCTGTGAGAGATTCTGCGAGGAAAAGGTCATAGACTTCGAGCAGCAGGATGCCGTGCTCGAACTCGAGGTCGGAAGCGTCGTTCTGGCGATGGGCTCGCGTGAGTTCGATGCGAAGCTCAAAGACGAGTATTGCTACGGTACTTCACCCAACGTGCTGACCAGCATAGAGTTCGAGCGGCTGCTCAGCGCCTCGGGGCCGACGCAGGGCCACGTGACGCGGCCCTCCGACCAGAAGGAACCCCAACGGCTCGCCTTCCTGCAGTGCGTCGGCTCGCGCGACATGCAGGTGGGCGAAGCGTTCTGCTCGGCAATCTGCTGCATGCAGGCGGCAAAGGACGCCGTGATCCTGGCCGAACACCTGCCCGACGTCGAGGTCTCCATTTTCAACATGGACGTGCGTGCGCAGGGCAAGGACTTTGACAAGTTCATCGATCGCGCTCAGCAGGAATACGGGGCGAAGTTGATTCGCGCACGCGTCTCCTCGGTGGAGATCAATCCCGCCAACGACAACCTGCGCATTCGATACGACCCCAACGACGGCCCGCTGCGGGAAGAGGAATTCGACATGGTCGTCCTCTCAGTGGGAATGCATTCGTCGCAGCAAGTAAGGGCGCTGGTCGAGACGCTCGGCGTCGAACTGGACGAGAGCGGGTTCGTAAAGCAAGACCCCTTCGGCCCTGTGCTGACTTCTCGGCCCGGGGTGTTCGCCTGCGGCACGCTGACCGGCCCCAGAGATATTCCCGAGACGGTGATGCAGGCCAGCGGGGCGGCCAGTGCCGCAGCATCGTTACAGGCCGACGCGCCGGCCAGACGGATCAGCACCGACTACCCGGAGCCGCGCGATGTGGGCGGCGAGCCACCGCGGATCGGCGTGTTCGTGTGCCGCTGCGGGATCAACATCGCTGCCACGGTGGACGTAGCGAAAGTGGTCGAGCATGCCGCCGGCCTGCCGTGGGTCGAGCACGCAGAGGAGTTGCTGTTTGCGTGCGCTCGCGATTCGCAGCGCATCATCTCCGAGACGATCCGGGACAAGGAACTCAACCGGCTCGTCGTCTGCGCCTGCACGCCGAGGACGCACGAGCCGCTCTTCCAGAGCACCCTTCAGTCGGTCGGTCTTAACCCCTATTTGTTCGAGTTCGCAAACATACGCGAACACTGCGCCTGGGTGCACCAGAAGGAACCGGAGCAAGCCACAGAGAAGGCCAAGGAGCTGGCCGAGATCGCAGTTGCCAAGGCTGTACGTCTGGAGCCGCTTTCGCGCATGACCATGCCTGTGAACAGTGACGCGCTGGTCATTGGCGGCGGCGTGGCTGGCATGACGGCAGCGCTGGAACTGGCCAACCACGGCTGTCAGGTGCACCTGGTCGAAAAGGAAAAAGAACTTGGTGGGAACTTCCTGCACGTCTACTTCACGCTGAACGGGGCGCCGGCCCAGCATTACCTGGAAGCCCTTACCGAACGCGTCACAACGAACCCGAACATTCACGTTCACTTGAACTCGCAAGTCGCCGAAACGGCCGGGTTCGTTGGGAACTTCAAATCCAGGATCCAAAGCAACGACGATGGCGCAGAAGGCGCGGAAGTGGAGTACGGTGCCGTCGTCGTGGCCACGGGCGCGCAGGAACTCGATACGGATGAATACTTAAGAGGCCATGACCCGAGGGTGGTCACGTTGCGCGAATTGGAAACAGCCCTCGCCGGGAACGGCTCAGACCTGACGGAAAGACTGGATGAACTGCGCTCGGTCGTCCTGGTGCAGTGCGTGGGCTCGCGCTGCGACGAGCGCCCCTATTGCAGCCGCATCTGTTGCAACAACTCCATCAAGAATGCTCTGAAACTCAAGGAACACAATCCGGAAGTAAACATCTACGTCCTCTTCCGCGACATGCGGGCCTACGGCACACACGAGCTGGCCTATAGGGAAGCGCGCGAAAGGGGAATCATCTTCATTCATTACGAGGACGATGCCAAGCCGCAGATCACCAGCCAGAACGGGGCGCTGACGGTAGACGTGTTCGACCCCATTCTGCGTCGCAGGCTCAACATTGACGCCGATCTGGTCGGGCTGGCCGTGGGCATAGTCGCACCCCCTGAGAATAAGGCCCTGTCCCAGATGTTGAAGGTCCCGCTGAACAGCGAAGGGTTCTTCCTTGAGGCGCACGTGAAATTGCGGCCGGTTGACTTTGCTACGGACGGCGTGTTCGTTTGCGGGCTCGCGCACTACCCGAAGGACGTTTCCGAGTCGATAGCCCAGGCCAGGGCCGCAGCCGGCAGGGCTATGACGGTCCTTAGCAAGGATACAATCGAAGCGGAAGGCAAGGTCTCTCAGGTCCGCACGGACTGGTGTGTCGCATGCGGCGCCTGTGTTGCGGTGTGCCCTTATGGCGCTATCGAAATCGATGAGGACCTTCGCGTGGCGGTAGTCAACGAAACCCTGTGCAAGGGATGCGGCGCGTGTGCGGCCACCTGCCGCTCCGGGTCAATGGACCTGCGCGGATTCCGGGACGAGCAGGTCGTTGCGGCCATCGAGACAATCACGGCATGACCATGGCAGAGCAGAACAAACAGGCGTGGAGCCCCAAGATCGTGGCCTTTCTGTGCAACTGGTGCTCTTACGCCGGGGCGGACCTGGCCGGCGTAAGCCGGATGCAGTACGCCCCGAACGTTCGCGTCATCCGCGTGCCGTGCTCGGGCCGTGTGAACCCGATGTACATCCTCTCGGCCCTCATGCGGGGCGCCGATGGAGTTCTCGTCTCCGGGTGCCATCCCGGTGACTGTCACTACATCAGCGGCAACCTGGTGGCCAGAAGGAAGTTCAGCATGCTGAAGAACTTCCTGGAACACGTGGGCATTGAACCGGAGAGAGTTCAGTTCTCCTGGATTTCGGCGTCCGAGGGGGCCCAGTTTGCGAGCCTCATGGAAAAGGTCGTGGCGGATGTCCAGCGCATAGGACCTGCGAAGAAGCCGACGGCAGAGACGACATGAACACCGTTCAAGAAGAAATCAGAAAAACGGCGGCGGAGTTACTTCAGAGCCACAAGGCTGACCTTGTCATCGGCTTCAGCGAGGGCACGCTGCCGATGCGGGCCACGCCCTGCTTTGTCAGCGACCCGCAGTCCGCCCAGCGACTCGTTTGGAACTCCTACTGTGCGAACAATCTGGCAGTCTACTTGCCGAGCTGTTTTGCTCCCGATCCGCGACTGAGAGAGCAACCGCCGTCTCCCACGGTGGCAGTCGTTGTGAAGGGCTGCGACGGCCGGTCCGCTGTGGGTTTGATCAAAGAGCAACAGGTGCCGAGGGAGAATCTGATTCTCATCGCCGCGCCATGTGAAGGAATGCTCGATGCGGCGATCGCACAGAAACTGGTCGGGACGGACGAGATTGCGGCAGCTGAGGAACTCGACGGCGCCGTCACCATAACAGATGAGACGGGCAAGGAGACGACATTCGACAGAGACGATCTGCTGGGCGAGGCGTGCCGATTCTGCACCCAGAGGACGGCTGTCGTCTATGACGTAGCGGTCGGAGACATCACCCAGGGCGAAGGCCCGTCGGGAGAAGAGGGCTTCTTCGAAGAGTTTTCAAGAAAGCCGCTCTCGGAAAGGTGGGAACTGTTCCGCAGCGAGATCTCCAAATGTGTGCTCTGCAAAGCATGTCGGTGCGCCTGCCCGAATTGCTACTGCAAGACGTGCTTCGTAGACCGCACGCGCCCCAAGTGGATCGAGGGCGGCGATGGCCTGGCAGAGGCGATTTTCTATCACCTCGGGCGCATGTTCCACCAGGCAGGCCGATGCGTGGACTGCGGCGCATGCGTTCGGGCGTGCAGCATGGGAGTTGACCTGAGAACGTTCACCTACAAGCTCGTCAAAGATGCCGCGGAACTCTTCGGCTGTACGCCGGGGCTGGACCTTGAGCAAGTTCCGCTGCTTATGGGATTTGACGCCGACGACCCGGAGAACTTCATAACCGAGCCGGAGTAGGCTTCGTATGGCAGATGGCAAGATTGCAAAGAACCGTTTGGCGGAACTCATAGACGCCGTGTCCGAGGAATACGAGGTCTACGGCCCAAAGGCTGAGGCCGACGTCCTCGCCTTCGGTGCCATACGTTCTGCCGATGAGTTGATGCTGAGCTATCGGAATTCGGTCATGTCCCCCAAAGAGCTGTTCCTGCCCAGGGAGGAAGTGGTCTACGAATTCGACGGTCGGGATTTCGTAGATGAAGTCGTGCCCGACCGGAAGCGCGTCATCTTTGGCATGCGCCCCTGCGATTGCCGCGCGCTGACGCTGCTGGATCGGGTGTTCGACACCGAAGATGTCAAGGAACCATTCTACCTGGCGCGCCGGGCCAACACCGTTGTCATTGCGCTGGGATGTGACCGGCCTTTGAGCACGTGCTTCTGCACCTCGCTGGGAGGCGACCCCTTCGGCGAGGAAGGCGCGGACATCATGTTGGCCGATCTGGGAGACTCGCTGGCCGTTAAGGCCGTCACGTCCGAAGGGAAGGATTTCCTGGCGCACTACAGCCAATTCTTCTCCTCCGACAGCTCAAATCAATGGGCGAAACGCTCCAAGCAGGCGAGGGGCAAGATCAAGTCCGACCTGGCGATCGAGAATATCAAGCCCCGCCTGGACGAGTCATTTGAGGACGACATCTGGGGAACGGTCTCTCGCAAGTGCCTTGGATGCGGCGCTTGTTCTTGCATCTGTCCGACGTGTTACTGCTTCGACTTGACGGACGAGAAGATAGGAAAGGGAGCGAAGAAGGTCCGAAAATGGGACTGTTGCATGTTCGCTCTGTTCACGCTGCATGCCTCCGGCCATAATCCGCGGTCCGTCAGTTCGGCCCGCCTTCGCCAGAGGGTCATGCACAAGTTCAGTTATTACCCCGAACGCTACGGCATGAGCAGTTGCGTGGGGTGCGGGCGGTGTGTCCGCAGTTGCCCGGTTAACCAGGACATTCGGCAGCTTCTGGCTCAGGTGATGGAAGCGCCGGATGCCGCAGCGCAAGAAGCGGAATGATTGTGAGGAATCCTTACCGTCCGATTTTGACGACGATCGAAAACGTCACGGTCGAGAACGACGCCAAAGACCTTAAGACGTTCCGGCTGGCTTTCTGTAACGACGAGGATGCAGATGGCTTTCAGTATCAGTGCGGCCAGTTCGCCGAGCTTACGGTATTCGGCGTCGGCGAATGCCCCATCGGCATCGCTTCCTCGCCGATGGACGTGGGGATTCTGGAGTTCACCGTGAAGCGCTACCCGGACGGCCTGGTGACCAACGCATTGCATAACTGCCGCGTCGGCGACCGTATCGGCGTGCGTGGGCCGCTGGGGAATTCCTTCCCCATTGAACGCATGGAGGGCAGCAACGTGGTAGTCATCGGCGGAGGGTTCGCTCTCACCACGCTGCGTTCCACTGTCCGATACATGCTGCACGAAGACAACCGCGCCAAGTTCGAGAACATCATTGTCGTTTACGGGGCGCGCAGCCCAGGCGAACTCCTATACAAGGAAGAACTGAAAGGGTGGGAGGCCCGGGACGATATTGAAGCCTGCATCACCGTGGACAAGGGAGACGAAGACTGGCAGGGGCGCGAGGGGTTCGTGCCGGCTGTCCTGGAGGAAGTTGCGCCGAGCGCCGAGAACGCCATCGCTTTGGTGTGCGGGCCGCCCGTCATGCTCAAATACACTCTGCCTGTCTTGAGCAAGCTGGGCTTCTCCCCTGGTGAGATTGTCACATCGCTCGAGATGCGAATGAAGTGCGGAATCGGTCTGTGCGGTCGCTGCAATATTGGCAGCAAATACGTCTGCCGAGATAGCCCTGTATTCACATACGAGGAACTGATGGCGCTGCCCGCCGAGCTGTGACCTGAGCCGCTATGAGAAGGGCGGCGCGACCCACCGCTCGAAGAGATGACGGGCTGACGGTAAAGGAGACCTTGATGAGCTGGCTGTCCAGAATTCGGTCTTTACTCCCGCAAGAGATACCCGGACCTGTGGCGGTGCTCTATGAGAAGGTTACAGCGCCCGGACTTGCCGCCTTTCACGCTCAGGTAGCCTCCGAGGTGGCTTCTTCGGTCGGCCGTGGGCGGGTTCTGGATGTCGGCACCGGCCCGGGACATCTGCTGGGTGAGATCGCCCGGCGCAATCCACACCTGCAACTGACTGGGATCGATCTGAGCAGCACGATGCTCAGGATCGCAAAGGACGTTACTGAACAGGCGCCGAATGGCGACGCAGCCCGTAAGCCCATCCGCTTAGTCCAAGGGGACGTACGGGATCTTCCCTTTTGCGATGGCGCCTTTGATCTTGTGGTCAGCACTCTTTCCCTGCATCACTGGCGCGATCCCACGAGGGGAATCCGGGAGTGTTTGCGCGTGACGGCTCCGGGCGGGCAATGCTGGATCTATGATC
>SDBU01004270.1_pt1 | contig 17638 bp, 20 predicted proteins | sample 2277071 | NCBI WGS metagenome assembly SDBU01 (sample SAMN10397929, study PRJNA504765) | marine sediment metagenome | isolation source: marine sediment core GS08_GC12, 126 cmbsf | place: Arctic Ocean: Gakkel Ridge, Loki's castle | collected 2008 | reverse complement strand
GTTTCCCAACTCTACCCTAAATTCAATTTCCTTCTGGGTCGTTCTTGCTGGCTCTAAAAATCGTGATGGGTCTTTTTGATTCATAATTTACGTCCTGCTCTTTTGCTTAGCCGATTTATCATAAAATTCATGACTTTGATAAATTCTTCTTATAACCGCATGTTCTTTTTGACTTAATGGCGATAAATCACTTGACACAATATTTTCTTTAACTTCTGTAGTATTCATCATTCCTGGAATTACAGTAGATACCGCATCAAAATCCAAACAAAATCTTAGTGCGGATTGCACAGGGGTTTTATCATTATACAAAAATGAAAAAAGATCAGGTGCGTCTGCCCAGCGCTTCAATTGGTCTTTCGGCCAGTTTGCCCGATAGTCAATTCCCTTAAATTTTTCATTCCCATCAAGTTTGCCGGTAAGATATCCAAAAACTAACGGTGTTCTAACAATAATTCCTACTTCTCTTTCCTTCGCCAGAGCAAATAATCCATTTTCAATAGCTCTTTGGTCAATCATGTTAAAATTGACCTGGACCACGGAAAAATTATATTTCTCTATAGCAACTTTCCCATCATCGGGGGAACGAACCGAAATACCATACGTCCTGATTTTCCCTTGAGTCTTAAAATCTTCCAGGGTTTCAATAACGTCATTTTTTTCAATATCGTTAATTGTTGGGCTGTGCAGTTGGTAGAGATCAATACAATCTGTTTTTAAGCGTCTTAAACTTCCCTCAAGAGCATTTTCTAAATACTTAGCTGAAAAATCTTGAGGCATCTTAAAGCCGGTATGAGGAAGAGTTCCACCTTTCGTGGCAATGATAACCCTATCCCGAACGTCTTTGAAGACCTCACCCAGAAGTTCCTCGCTGTGTCCAGTACCATAGAGGTCAGATGTATCATAGAAATTTACTCCCTTCTCGAAAGCAAAGTTAAGTGCCTTTTTCGATTCAGTACCATCAACCGGACCATAGGAATTGCCCCCAAGTCCCCATGTTCCGAAACCGATTTCGGAAACTTTAAATCCGGTATTTCCCAATCTTCTATATTTCATAATATCCTTAAAATCTATCGCGGTTTGGACTTACTATGCATGCGAATGGATTCCGGATTATTCTTATAGGTATCACAAAACCACTTTATGGTCTTTTCCAACGCAACCCGAAAAGGAGTATATTTAAATTTAGAGAGGGATACAAAGCATGAATTGTCCGTATTTTTGCGATAAATCCCACTGGGCTTCGTGGTATCAAAAACAATACGCTTCCTATTAATTCCAAGGATATCAGCAATCATATAGGCAATGTCTTTAATGGAATTTTCTTCAGTAGTGCCAATGTTCAAACACTGAGTGTCGTCATAATTTTCCAGCGCCCACATAAATATTCTGGCAATATCCTGGGAATAGGTATATTCCCGTAATGGAGTACCATCACCCCAGACTACAATGTCCGAATCATTATTTCGGTTTTCATAAAATCGCCTGATAAGGGCAGGTAACATTGAAGCATCATCATAATTGAAGTTATCATGTTCTCCGAAAATTCCGTTGGGTATTAATCCGATAACATTAATTCCAAACTCTTCTCGGTAGGCCCTTATAGCCGGATCAATAATACGCTTGCCGAATGAATAACCGTAGTTCGATTCGTGGGGATAGCCATAGTGAATATTTACCTCATTAAGTGGAAGTGGAGCATTATGTGGATACATGCCTGTGGTGAGGGTCATCACTGTTTTCTTCACATCACATAGTTTTGCAGCTTCAAGCACACTGAAGGTCATTAAAACAATATCTCGAAGCATTGAAGCATGATGTCTCATGCTAAGCCCAATTCCGCCACTGACGGCTGCTAGATGTAAGATGGCATCCGGTTGGTATTTCTTTACAATTTCCAATGTTGCTTTAGCATTAGTTAAATCACAATCTTTTGATGTTAGGAAAATGAAGTTACTTTCAGGATAATTTTTATGTATATCTTTCAACCCTGAGCCAAGAACACCTGAAGATCCCGTTACCATTATTTTTTCATACACCATGTTTTGATTCCTTATATGTTCGCATATTGATTTCTCTTAATAATCCTGTAACCCTTGATCAATTCACTGATTCCATCTTGAAGTGAAAAGATGGTTTTAAATCCTGTCGCTTCAATCTTTTCATTGCTAACCATATAGTCACGTTTATCAGGGTCTTCTCCCATTTCGGATTCTGAAATTTGAAAATTGGGAAGTTGTTTTTTGATTTCCTCACATAACTGTCTTTTACTTATGTTCGCATCACTTAGCCCAACATTGTAAGGCTGGTTCTTCATTCTGCCAAAATTGTCTAAACAATGAATAAATGCTCTTGACGCATCACGAACATGAATGTAATTTCTCATAAAATGAGCTTCGAATAAGACGATCCATTGTTCATTAACTGCACGATAAACAAAATCATTTACTAAAAGGTCAAGTCGCATACGAGGACTCATACCAAAGACGGTCGCGAGCCTTAAAGTGATAACATTTCCATCGTTCAATAATTCCTGTTCTATTTCAACTTTTAATCTCCCATACAAAGATATGGGATTGAGTGGTGTTTCTTCGATGCAGTATGTTTCATCCTGTCCTATTCCATATCCACTGTTGGTTGTGGGAAAAATAATCATTTGACTCTTGCTCCGAAGCTCCAGAATCATTTTTACTGCATCATAGTTAATCGATTTTGCTTCAAGAGGCATTTTATTACATATTGGAGCCCCAACAAGAGCTGCCAGCGGCATAATTGCATCAGCAGTTTTGAGTTCCTTTGAGACGAGAGATTTCTCTCTAACATCTCCATTGATTATATCAAAGTCATCACTACAGCAAGAATCCAATAGGGGGGTTTGATTGTACATAAAATTATCAATGACAGTGACTCTATGCCCTCTCCTTAACAGTTCTGGCACTAATATTGAGCCAATATAACCCGCCCCACCTGTTACTAATATTTTCAAATTTTCCTCCTTCGCTAATAAATTATTTCCACCATTCCAACACCGCTTTTACAACACTGTTTTTATCAAGACCCCGTTCTCTGTGAAGATTGCTTCTTGCGCCATACGCGTATAATAGAGCATCCGTAATGGCGAATCGTTTCAGCGGAATTGTTAAATTAGCATCTGCCAACAATTCAGCAATTATGCTTCCCAGTCCCCCGTGTATCGTATGCTCCTCGAAAGTGATTATCTTTTTAATTCTTCTAATAGCTTTAATAATACCTTTGCTGTTTAAGGGCTTTAATCTGTAAACATCAATTACTTTTGTTTGAATCGAATGTTTTCTCAATTCTTCTGCAATTTCAACAGCAATATGCACCATAACACCTGTAGAGATAATACATACATCATCGCCATCTTCAAGAACAGAAAAACCTGAATGAAAATTCAAATTTTCATCGGATAATACCGGCAGTTTGTCTCTGTCAAGCCGGATATACATTGGAGATTTTGAATTTAATGAAATATCTACAAGTAAGGCTGCCATATAAGAATCTGAAGGACTATATATCTGCATATTAGAAAGAGCTCTCATAATGGCAATATCTTCGGTAGCATGATGGCTCGGACCATCAACACTGTATGAGTAGCTGGCTCCAACGCCTAATATTGTAATGGGAAGATTCATAGCGCACAAATCAAGCTTTATTTGTTCATAGCAACGCAAAGTAATAAAAGAAGCTATACTGTACACAAAAACTTTTTTTCCGCCTAAGGCTAAGCCCGCAGCCACTGAAATTATATTTTGTTCTGAAACACCTGCATTAATAAATTGTTTCGGTAAATCTGCTCTAAATCGATCTAAGCTGATAGCTCCCTGGTCATTGGAAACGAAAAGAATACTTGGGTTATTCTTCGCAACCGAATAGAGTTTACTGATAAATGCATCGCGCATCTGAACATTAGATATTTTCATTTCCATTCCATAGCAGCTCTTTTTTAGCACGTTGAATATTTTCTTCGCCGGTTAATGCTTTAACATGCCAAATCGGATCGTTCTCCATAAAAGAAACACCCTTGCCCTTAACAGTCTCAGCTATTACCACTATTGGTTGCTTGGAATCTCTCGACCGAGCGTATCGAAAAGTGCTAAGAAGTTCCTCAAAGTTATGCCCATTGACCACCCGAACTTCCCAACTGAATGCTTCCCATTTATCCGGAAGAGGATCAAGGTTTGTATAATTTTCTGTAAAATCAAGAGAACCAATATGATTTCTATCAACAATAGCAACTAAATTGTTTAGCTCATGCTTGCTGGCAAACAAGGCTGCTTCCCAAACGGAACCTTCAGTACATTCAGCATCACCCATCAACACATATTGAAGATGTGACTCTCCATCCATTTTGGCTGCCAATGAGATCCCTGCTGCTATTCCAAGGCCATGTCCTAGAGCGCCAGTAGTTACCTCGACGCCTGGTATTTTTCTATCAGGATGTCCACCTAAACGGCAATCTCCCTGCCGGTAGCTTGTTTCAATCCAATTCGATGGGAAGAATCCTAAATCAGCTAAGACAACGAACAGACCGGTTTCTCCATGTCCCTTGCTTAAGATGAAATGATCCCGTTCGTCCCATTCAGGATTCTTCGGCGAAATTTTTAGAATGTCACCGTAGTAGAGTGCAACCAAAATTTCAACACAAGAAAATGATGAAGCAATATGTCCTCCATTCTTAATAGCCATGTCAATAATCTTATTGCGTATTTGATTTGCTTTCTTTTTTAATTCGATTTCACTCACAAAAATTACCCTTTTTATATGAAAGTATTGAGTTTGTAGTTAAAACAAAATATTTCTGGGATGAAAAAGCATATGAGAATATACCATAGTCAGTTATTCTTGATGTATGTAAAATGTTTTTTGTGATTTGTCTACAATATGGTTCCACGATTTCCTTTTGTATGTTCGTTTAGTGAGAACTTTTAGTATGATGATCCTTTATTTCTAACTTAGTGCTTCCGTTTTCCATTGTAGCTTAGGCCTTACCACTCCTAGCCATTGTTGATGTAATTCCTTTATTGATCCTAATTCATCAGTAATTGTAAAGTTTAAAATCAGCCCTGGCATCGCTGCATGCTGGGTGATATTATACTGAACAATGACGTCAATTCCATAATCACCCGTATTAAGATAAGACCTGGGTATAAAACATCTTGTTCTGTATTTACCTTTTGGGAATGGTTTATTAAACCATGGGTCCCTTTCAGGTGTTAAAGAAGGTAAATTAGCTGCTGTAAAAACTATGTTTTTGTTCTCGTCATAAACATGTAGGTAAAAACAAAGCTCGTTCCCATTTTCATAATTTGTGAAGTCAATTTGAACAGTTATGTCTTCATTTACGTCAAAAACACCTCTAACTTCACCACTATTTAATAGGCGGATTCTATCAATCTTAGCGCTATTGTTGCCTTTTTGGAGTATGTCGCTGAGGATAACTTCACCATTTAATGATCTTATATCATCATTATTTCTTAAATAAAAATCAACTACACTTCTGGCTTCATCTATTTTTACAATTCTTCCCTCTTGTAGTAATATCGCCGAACCACAAAGATTACTTATTGCTGCCATATTGTGGCTCACGAATAATACCGTCCGTCCTTCGCTTGCTACTTCACCCATCTTCCCCAGGCATTTCTTCTGAAACTGAGCATCTCCCACTGCGAGCACCTCGTCCACCAGAAGAATCTCCGGCTCAAGGTGGGCAGCCACAGCAAAGCCCAGGCGAACCAGCATACCACTGGAGTAGCGTTTGACTGGAGTATCAATGAATTTTTCTATCCCGGAAAAATTAACCATGTCATCAAACTTCTGGCTAATCTCCTTTTTTGTCATTCCCAGGATTGCACCACTTAGGTATATGTTTTCCCGACCGGTGAGCTCAGGATGAAAACCAGTTCCAACCTCCAGAAGGCTTCCCAGACGACCCTTTATCTCTGCCCGGCCTTCAGTGGGCTCTGTTATCCTTGAAAGCACTTTCAGAAGTGTACTTTTACCTGCACCGTTTCCGCCGATAATACCGATGACCTCGCCCTGCTTCACCTGGAAGGAAACATCTTTTAGGGCCCAGATGAAGTTAGCTGATGGCTGATCGCTCATGGCTGATGGCTGATGGCTATCGGTCCTTGGATTACTGCCTACTGCTTGTTGCTCACTTCTTACTCGTAAACGACGGAAAGGAGCATGCATAGCATCAGTCAAAACATCTCGCAGGGCCCTGTACTGGTACGCTCCTCCAACGTACTGGCCGATGCGATAGCGTTTACTTAAACTCTCGACGCGAATAACAATATTAGACATGGCTTATAGCTCCCAATTTGACTTGACAAGGGTGTTTAGAATTTTGTTATTTCTCATCTTCTTCTTTCAGTTTCAAGAGATAGCTGTTTAATATACCCCTTCTTTTCAAGATACAATAATATTTTCTGCACAGCCTGGTCAGAACTTAGATAGGATGTATCTAAGATTATCTCAGGATTTTTGGGTATTTCGTAAGCATCACTTATCCCCGTAAAGTTCTTTATTGTTCCTGCTCTGGCTTTAGCGTATAGTCCCTTACGATCCCTTTTCTCACATATTTCGATAGAAGTAGAAATATAAACCTCTATATATCCTCCAAACTGTGAAATCAACTCCCTATTATACTTTCTTACTTCTTCATAAGGGGCTATAGGAGCACAGATAGCTATGCCTCCATTTTTCGTTATTTCATTTGCCACAAAACCAATTCTCCTAATATTCAAATCTCTATGTTCTTTTGAAAAACCTAATTCACTGGAAAGATTTTTCCGAACGATATCCCCATCAAGCAGTGTAACTGGACGCCCACCCATTTCCAAAAATTTCCCCAACAATATCTTGGCAATAGTTGATTTGCCAGAACTTGGTAACCCGGTAAAGAATATGGTGAAACCTTCTTTGTCTCTTGGTGGATATATTTTTTTCAATTCTTGCACCACCTCTGGATATGAAAACCATTCTGGAATATCCAATCCCTCGGCCAGGCGTCTTCTAAATTCTGTCCCGGAAATAGTCATATACTTTTCACCTTTGGGGACCTCATCAATGGACATAAACTGATTCAATTTCTGTACATAGACCATCTCTTTAAAAGCTACCATCTTGATACCTATCTCGGGTTCAAATTGTTTAACCAATTTCTGAGCATCATAGGAACCGTTAAAAAGTCTCCCTGAAGAATCAAGACCTACACCCGCATGGTCCCTACCAACGATAAAATGTGTGCATCCAAAATTCCTTCTTATAATGGCATGCCATAACGCCTCCCTCGGACCCGCCATCCTCATAGCCAAAGGAAGAAGGCTCAGTATCATCATGTTGGGTGGATATTTCTTGCTGATTCCTATATAACAACGCACACGAGTATAATAGTTGATATCCCCCGGTTTGGTCATACCCACCACAGGATGAATTAGCAGGTTTACGTCAGCATCTTTGGCAGCTCGCAGTGTCATTTCCACATGAGCACGATGGAGTGGATTCCTTGTCTGAAACGCGACTACACGCCTCCAACCGAGTTTTTCAAATGTGGCCCTGAGCTGGGATGGCGTATGCCTAAGCATCTTAAAATCATAATGTATTGGAATTGTACCCCTTCTATTTCTCCTCCCACGTAGTAGTCTTGAGTATTATGATGGAGAAAATAAACCCCTGGATGTTCATCATTGTCTGTTCCGAACACCTTAATTGCTTCTCTTTTCTTATCCGCCCTCCATATATCTCTGACATTCAATACGGCGAGCAAGAATCCTTCACTGTCGCGCAATGCCACTTTACCACCAATTTTTATTGATTTCGCTACCTTTCCTGAAATATCCAAAGTGATCGGTATGGGCCATACGATTCCATCCTTTAGTCGAAGCTCGTCCAGAACACTATCATGATCTTCTCCAGTCATGAAACCTTCCAACGGGGAAAAGCCACCATTAAGTAGCAGCTCCAGGTCGCACTGCTGCCGATTAGTTAAGTCTATAGAGGGATATCTTATGGATTCTTTTCTGAGCTCTTGAGCTTTTTCTCCGGAAACTAACAAATTACAAAGTGATCCACCATGTGGGCTAATTAAGTAACTCATATCTCCCGGGCACCTGTTCAAAATTTCTTCTGATTTCGTTCTTTTCAGCGCTGCCATTAGTTCATCCTTCATACTTATATTAGAGGTCTCTGGTCCATCTCGTTAATCTCGTCTATTTGGTTTGTTTAGGAAAACATTAGATAATGTCGGCGAAATATTTTTCTGTTTTCCGGAAATAGATTAGTCCGCAGAGGAATATAACTACTGCTATTCCCATCGAAATCCCAAGACTCCCCCATTCAAATGGTTTGCCTAAAACTGCCGAGCGATAAGCATCTATAATCCCGGCCATTGGGTTGAGCAAGATGAGCCAACGCCAGTTCTCAGGAATGATTCCGGTGGAATAAATGACAGGCGTTAAGAACATCCAGATCTGGATAAGAAATGGGAGAATATAACGGAAATCCCGGTAGGCAACATTCAAAGCACTTATAAGCATACCCACTCCCAAAGCGGTGAATATCGTCGCCAGAATCAATGGCAGTACCATAAAAATTGAGAGCGTGGGGACGACATTGTAGTAAAGTATTAAGATGACCAATATTATAAACGATATGGCAAAATCTACAAGACAAGCTCCAACAGATGCGATAGGTATAACAAGTCTTGGGAAATAGACCTTTTTGATGAGACCTGCACTTGCCACAATACTTTCGCCACTACGAGTGACAGAACTGGCAAAAAACTGCCAGGGAAGAAGCCCCGCATAGAGAAAAATGGGGTAGGGGAACCCCTCTGAATCCATCTTTACCAGGCCGCCAAAGATAATACTGAAAACCACCATCTTTAAGAAAGGTTGAATAATGGCCCACAGGAATCCAATTACTGTCTGTTTATATCGGACTTTTACATCGCGCCAAGTGAGAAAGTAAAGAAGTTCACGATATTGCCATATATCTCTCAGCTTAAGAGATAGCCAGCTGCGAGTCGGCTGAATGACGATGGTGGGTAATGCTTCAGCCTCGCCTAACTCCTCCTTATTAGCTAACGCCTGATTTTCCTGAACTTTCCGATTTACTTGTTTTAGATCTCGCATTTACACATTCAACCTTTTGGTTATTCTAAATATCGGAGTAATATAGCATTCAGGTCCACTCAGCAAAACTTGAAGCTACTGAAATTACTGCACGATCTATCTGGCTAATCAGGCCATATTGTTCATTAGCAGGAAATCTTTTGCTGATATTACAAACGGACTAGAGATACCCCGTCTTCTTGCCAATTTGCCCTCTCTTAACCTTTCTTTACCTTCTCTGGTTTATCACCCTTATTCTCATTCCTAACCCCCGGCGCCAAAAAAATCAGTGTATAGTCCATCTTTTTGCATTATTACATCTATTTCTTTAAATCATTGAAAATCCTATACGGCCAAATAGCTCTTTCTCAACTAAATAACAGATAATATGCCCAACCATGATGTGAGATTCTTGAATGTGTGGAGTGTCTCCAGAGGGCACAGTCAATAGATAATCAACATTTCCATTCCTTTTCAGTTTTCCACCCGATGTCCCAGTAAAAGCAATTGTTATTGCACCACAACGTTTTGCTTCTTCGATACCCTTAATTACATTAAGCGAGTTACCGCTTGTGCTGATACCTACAACAACATCCCTGTGATTAGCTAATGCTTCAACTTGCCGTGCAAAAACTTGATTAAAATCGTAGTCATTTGCAATTGCAGTCAATTCGGATGTATTCGTCGTGAGGGCTATTGATGCAAGTGCTTTTCTTTTAAGATAAAACTTGCTCACTAACTCACAAGCAAGATGCTGTGCATCTGCTGCGCTTCCACCATTGCCAAACCAAAGCACTTTGTTTCCTCGTTTGTAAGCCTCAACGACTTCTTTTGCAATTTGAACAATTACTTCTACTCTGGCTTTTAGTAGTTCTTTCTTTACTTGAATACTCTTTTCAATATAATCCGATATAAGATTCTTTTTTTTCATATTTACTCACTCCTCGCCAAACTGCTTAAAATAGCCCTTCAAGCTGTCACTGATATAAACTAAATCGTCATCGTTTAGATATTGATGAATACCAAAGTGTAATCCATTTTCTCCTACATATTCGGCTATTGGAAATTGACCATATTTATGGCCCAAAAACTTGAATGCTTTATGCTGAGTGGGTAAACTCCCGAATAACGTTTTACATTGAATGCTTTTAGATTCCAGGTAGTTGTGAAGTCTATTTCGGTTATATTTTTTGTCTTTTAGAACTAACGGAAAGGCGTGTGGACTTACTTTTTCATAATTCTCCTCTTTGATAAAATAAAGATAATCTGATAATTCTTCAGTCAATTTCAATAATTTATATAAATTATTTTTCCGTTTATTAAAGGTTTTGTCGAAATGCTCGATGCTTTCGAGCCCGATAGCAGCTTCTAAATCATTCATTCTCGAGTTGTAACCGATGCGTTGAAAATCAAAGTATATGCTGCCAGGAGGACGTCCGTGCGATTTTATCGATCTGATCATATCAGCAATTTCATCATTATTGGTAGCAACCATTCCGCCTTCACCACAAACTATCAGATGAGCAACGTAGAAACTAAAGGTTCCCATATCGCCAATCGTACCTACAACTTTGCCTTTATAGGTGGCCCCATGTGCCTCACATGCATCTTCTATAACCTTTAAATTATTAGCATTGGCAATTTTTGAAATAGAATCCATTTCGCATGGTTTTCCCATAAGATGAACAACCATAATGGCCCTAGTTTTATCAGTGATAGCTACTTCTATCTTAGATGGATCAATATTAAGGGTTTCCAGTTCAATATCAATGAATTTAGGGATAAATCCTGCGGCTAAGATTGAATTGGCTGAAGCCACAAATGTTAATGCGGGGACAATAATTTCATCTCCCCTTTTTGCACCAAAATCATATAATGAAGTGCAAGAACAAATATCAGCATCTGTACCTGAACTCGTAGCAATAGCATGTTTATACCCGAAACGGGCAGCGAATTTCTCCTCTAATTCCTTTACATTATCTCCTTCTGAAGCCCAATTCTTATCTAAAACGCGCTGTAAATATTTCTTGGCAATGTCTCCTATTACCAGCTCACCAAAATTTATTCGCATTTTTATCTGCTATTCAATTTGATATTTGATTATATTTGAAAGTATCGCTTTCTAGTAGATCAATTGCTTTTTTGTATCTCTCTGGTGTCCCGATATCTATGAATTCACCTTCGGTCAAAAAGCCATAGCATCCATTATCAACGATTTTTGGGAAGAGGTCATACTCCAGAGAGAACGTGTTCTGCTCAGGCATATAAGAAAAAATGTCCTTTTCCATAACATATACCCCGGCATTTATTAAGTTCTCCCTTTTGGCAATAATCTTCTCGTTAAAGCTAGTTATTCTCTGTAAATCATTGAGGGTGACGCTTCCGTAATCTCTAGCGCTTCTTGAACGTGCCAAAACGACAGATAACAAGGCCCTTTTCTCTACGTGGAAATGAATAAGACTTCTAAGATTTACTCTACAGATTGAATCCCCATTCATGGCCATAAAAGGATTACTTCCTACTTGTGATTTCGCTTTCTTTAACGCCCCACCAGTCCCCAAAGGTTCTTCTTCTTCCGAAAATGTGATAGTATAATCATAATTCTTGTCACAATTAAGATTAAAGTGGTTTTTGATCTGCTCTTTCCGATAGCCAACGCTTAGAATCATATTCTTGAACCCTTACACTACAAGACTGTGTATTAGTACACCCAAGAATGTCTTTTCCCCTATTTTTGCTAATGCTTTCGGCTGACTGAAAACGACTGGTCTCAGCCTCTTACCCAATCCTCCACAGAGAATAACGGCATCAATCTCTTGCAAGTTGGTGGACATGTTATCAAGTCATTAAAAGTTATTTGCTGGCTGATAGTAAATTATTTGACTACCTAGATTCTCAAATTTGAATGGCACACATAGTAACTTTTTCAATTCTTCTTTCACTTTGGGCTGGAATTGGGGTTCCACAGAAAACAGAATGAATCCTCCACCTCCCGCACCTAACAATTTTCCACCCAAAGCTCCCGCTTTTATCGCTGTTTCATAGATTTCATCTATGTATGGAGTGGTAACTTTGTTGGTTAAACTTCGCTTAATCATCCAGGTTTCATGCATAAGCCTACCAAAATCAGCTAAATGCAAGCTCTCTCCATTAAGAATACTTATGGCTTCATCTGTTATTTCCGCCATCCTCTTTAACTCGTTTTTCTTCTCTGTGATTTTTTTAATCTGCTCACCAGCGATTTCAGAAGCTGTCCTCACAAAGCCTGAAAAAAATAGCATTAGGTGTTCTTGAAAAAGTTGGATTTTTTCTGTATCTAAAGTTATTGGCTTAACATGTATATGTTGCTCACCACCGAATTCAATCTTATTAAATCCTCCGAAAGCAGCGATCGTTTGATCTTGTGACCCAACATTTTCTTTGATTCTATCTTGCTCTATATGTATTGCTTCTAAGGCTAATTGCCTTTTGGTTACCATCTTGCCTTTTAGGGCATACAGTGCATTAAGTAGTCCTACAGTAAATGCCGAACTGGAGCCAAGACCAGTCCTTGCAGGTAAATCACCGTCATGATGCATTTCAACTCCATAGTCCCAATTCATAAACCTGAGCGTTTCCCGAACTGATGAATGTTGTATTTCAGAAATATTCTTGACTGTTTCCCGCTTGGAATAGACTATGCGATATTTGTGGTCGAAGAATGGCGGAAGGTACCGAAGAGTAATATAACAATACTTATTTATTGAAGTAGCAAGTACTCTTCCTCCATACTCATTATACCACATTGGATAGTCTGTTCCCCCGCCGAAAAAAGATATTCGAAATGGCGTCCTACTTATGATCATATAAATCCCCTTCAGAAGTTTATTCTAGACGAGCTTTTGGTGAATTTCATGTTTAAGCATCTCCTTAATGTGTTGCACAATTTTAGAGCCAAACTTTTCTTTGATAATTTCTATGTACTTTGCATTCCTGAAATATTCCACAAAGGCTTTGTCCCTAAAACGCAAAACATCTGCTGCTGACAGATATTTAGTTGGTCAAAATAACGTTTCTTCTGAATACTGTGCATATCCGTGCCATTTTTCAGATAACTTAATACCTTTTTGCAAGGCATCATTGTATAACTCAGAACGCGGGTAAGCCATAGCTGCATAAAAGTTTACATATTCAAAATTAAACTCTTTCGCCATGTTCAGGGTTTGTTGCATCGTTTTAAAATCATTTTCGGGAAGGCCGAATATGAAACTCCCAATGATGCTAACCCCAGCGGCACAGGTCATTTTCACATCTTTTTGTATTTTCTCCTGGGCAATTCTTTTGGAAACATCCTGACGAACTTTCCTGTTTGCCGATTCAATCCCAAAAGCAATCCAATTAAAACCCGCTTGTTTCATTTTCTTAAGTAAGAATTCATTAATTCCGCAACTCTAATAACATTTTCACAGCATCAAAATTAACAATTTTTGCAGTGATAGGATCTTTCTCACATAATGGCGCTCCTGTTAAACAGGCAAGTGGGAAAATCCCATCCATATTTTTCAAATATTTAGAAACAAGTTTCTTATCTCTTGCACCTCCACGAATAACAGTTAGTTTTTCATCATGACAACAATCTAATAATGAAGCCTGATTGTATATAAAGTTATCTATAACTATTACTTCATGCCTTTTTTAAAGCAGTTGAGAAACTAATATAGACCCAATGTACCCCGCCCCTCCAGTCACCAGTATTCTCATTAAATATTTTCTCCTATGGGCTAGAATATAAATCTGCTACTTCTATTAACAAAGTAGATTTTTCATCCTTTCTATTCAAAGCATACTTGTATGCTGTAATTATATCTCTGCTATGAGTTAATTTTATAACTTTCACATTCTTTAACATATGCTTAAGCCCCTCTGTATAGTCCGAGCAATGCTGTAATCCAGGATAGAGCGGTTTAGTACTCCCGGTTGCAGTTCTTATAATCACTTTGGGCCTGAATTGGCCGCAAGACATTTCTTCTATCTTGTCCAAATGGTTCACTAGTTGATTCATGGCTATTATTAGAAAATCTATTCTCGGATAGATGGAAACCGGTATATATCCTTCTAAAGATAGCCCCAGCGATATTCCCATTTGCGCATCCTCAATTAATGGAAGCTCTATCTTTTTTGAATTCGGTATTCCCTGAAGCGATGAAGACATAATACTGCCTGAATAGACTATATTTTGCCCAAGAAACATAACTCTCTTATCCTTGGCAAGTAATTTCATAGCCTTTGTTAATTCATCTTTATATGCCATTTAAAATACCACCCATACCCCACACCCCTGGTGTGGATATTTCCTCTTATATTTGTACCTTATAATTTTTGGTTTAGATTTACTTTTGCCCCACACCTCTTGTGTAGGCGTGTTAACACTTAATCCATTGTCTTCCACTACAAAAATAATTGGTAAGTTATGTCTTGCTGCATATTTCGTGCATTCATGAAATATTCCCATTTCAGCAGTCATATCACCAACAAAGGCCCATGCCTTATTCTTTACTTTCTTTCTCTTTAAAGCCATAGCTACACCAATTGCAATTGGCAAAATACCGCCCATTATAGCTGATGTGAAGAATCTATGTTCCTTATTGTATATGTGGATACTTCTCTTTTCCAGTATTTCTTTCTTTAACCATTCTCTATCTATACCTTTAATTAATGCGTGGTAATGACTTCTGTGTGTTGAAAATACCCAATCATCTTCTTTCATTTTTTTAAATATATCTGCCAGAGAATCCTCACAGCCAACTGCTAAATGAACTGGAGCCTTTATTTTTCCATCAAGGAACAACTCTTTTATTTCTTCTTCAAATTCTATTAGATATTCTCTATTCATATTCTTCCTGTTTCTCTTTAAATCATTCATACGTTCTTTTTATTCCCTCTGGCAAAGATGTAAACCTAAAACTACCTATCATATTAAACAATTTGTCATTACACAAATCTTTTCTATATTGACTATCCGGGGATGATTCATATTATCTATAATACCCCCAACCTTTGCAGCCAGATGTATGACGTTTGCAGACCTGTACTTCTCAAACATTGCCTTAAGTTCGACCTCTTTTGTTAGATCGTAGTCTTTTGAACTCACACAAATTGCGTCAGGCCGTACTTTTTGTAAAGCATTGCCCGCTAAACCTGTTCCTCCTATTACTAAGAATTCCATGTCAGTCACACTCTAAGGATCTCAATGCTTTGCACAATCATATATCCTTGGGCCTTTCCTCTTGGCGTAGCTTCTTATACTCCTCTTCCTTAGTAAGTCCCAATTCTTCGACAATGCCTAACTGACAAGTCAATTCCATCAAAGAAGCATAAGCAAGTCGTGAAAAGTACGCCTGGTTCTTCTGGCTAATAAACCATTACCATCCTCGTGTGATGTTCACATTGAGCAATAGTAAGGTGATAAGAGGTATTCTCTAAAATCCCAAAATTAGAGCTGATGGACAAGGCTCATTTTCTGGGTATTCATCACTCACTCACCCATTCATTTAGTTTTCTAGAATTTTCTCAATAGCCTTTGCTATCTTTTTGATTTCTTTTTCTTTTAGTGTTAGCCCCGAAGGTAAATATAATCCCTGTTTAGCTATCCTTTCAGCTACAGGATAAGATTCATCAACAAATAACCCCATCTTATGAAATACTGGCTGTTCATGTATGCCTAAAAAAAATGGGCGAGTTTGAATTCCATTTTTTGATAGTCTCTTTCCGAATTCCACAGCGTCCATTCCCTTCTTTTCATCCAGAACAATGCCATACATCCAGTAGATATTCTTTACCTCCTCTTTTTCTACAGGTAATTGAAGATAAGGAATGTCTTTAAGGAATTCGGTATAAAGTTTTCCAATTTTCCTTTTTATATTAATATGTTCTTCTATTCTGTCCAATTGGGCAAGTCCTATGGCTGCTTGAATGTTGGTCATTCTGAAGTTGTAGCCAAGCTCCTCATGGTAGAATCTGCGTTGAGGGATAAAACCTAAGTTCTTTAGTCGTCTTAACTTTTCAGCTAATCTGTCATCATCTGTTAGTACCATTCCCCCTTCGCCGGTAGTTATTGTCTTATTGGCATAAAAACTAAAACAACTTACATCTCCAAAACTTCCACATTTTTGGCTCTTGTATTCTGCTCCTATAGCTTCAGCAGCATCTTCAATTATATATAAATTATAGTTTTTGGCTATTCCTATCAGTGAGCTCATATCTACGGGATGTCCATAGATATGAACCACCATAATCGCTTTAGTTTTCTTAGTGACTTTCTCTTCTATTTGACTTATGTTCATATTCCAGGTGTCCGGCTCACAATCAACTAAAACAGGTTTGAGATTGTTATATATACAGGCTAAAGCACAGGAAATTATGGTGAATGTGGGCATTATCACTTCGCTTTCTGCTGGTAAGCCTAAAGCTCTAAGAGCTAATATTAAAGCGTTTGTCCCATTATTTACCGCTATTCCGTGTTTTTTGTTAATATAAGCAGCAAATTTTTTCTCAAACTCTGTAATAAACTTTCCTCCCGAGGATATCCAGCCTGTTCTCAGGCATTCATTAACATATTCAAACTCCTTTTTACCTATCAAGGGTTCATTTACTGGTATCATTTTCTATTCCTTTAAATAATTCTTTATCACCCTCTTTGCCTGAATATGGACCTTGCTTAACTTCTATCATTTTAGTATCTTCGAGCATCTTGAAGCCATGGCCACCGCTACAGAGGAAAATTATATCGCCTTTATTTAGTTCCCTTGAAACTATATATTTTTTATCCATTGCATAAAGATTAACTATTACCTTTCCTTTTCTTATGAAAAGGACTTCCTGTGTAAGCATTATTTTCCTATGAATCTTTTTATGGAAATGGGCTCTTATTAAGTCACCCTTCTTATGTGGAAGATAACCAAGTTGTTGTGAAAAATCAGAAGGACTGAAAAATACAACATTATCTGAAGTATAATTTGAGCGCAATATTATAGCGATGACTTTTCCATTATGCTTAATCTCTTCGTATGCTTTGTTATCCATTATTATTTTCCTCTTGGCAATTATGGACAGAAACAAGAGATTCGGCTTAAGGATAAGACTGAGACCAAGTATTCATATAGTATTTTTCTTAACCCTAGCTACGAGCTTGAGCTATGTTTTTTCTATACCAATCTATTGTCTTTCTTAAACCTTCCTGGAAATCTGTTTTTGTCCTAAATCCAAACTCTTTTTCTGCTTTTGAGGTATCTAAACGCCTTCGAGGCTGACCGTCTGGTTCAGAAGTATCCCAGGTGATTTTTCCTTTAAAACCGGTTAATTTGGCAATTAATTCAACTAAATCTTTGATTGAAATTTCAAATCCTGCTCCCAGATTTAGCGGCTCACTTTTATTATATTTTTCTGTTGCTAACAATATTCCCTCCGCAGCATCTTCTACGTATAAAAAATCTCTGGTTGGCTCGCCAGTTCCCCACACGGTA
>SDBU01004269.1_pt1 | contig 17643 bp, 22 predicted proteins | sample 2277071 | NCBI WGS metagenome assembly SDBU01 (sample SAMN10397929, study PRJNA504765) | marine sediment metagenome | isolation source: marine sediment core GS08_GC12, 126 cmbsf | place: Arctic Ocean: Gakkel Ridge, Loki's castle | collected 2008 | reverse complement strand
GCGAGCTGTTATTTCATCGGTTGTACGTTTCCAATTCTTGCGCCTTAAATCAACACTACCAACTTGCGATATATCTTCTTTGCGCTTTACATCTTCGCCTTCATCATATAACCGTCTCATCATTTGAGGCTCGATTGAATCGGCAAGTCTCAATGTATATTTAAATGGCTTGCTAAGTGATTTTGATAATTCGACAACTCTGGTCGCCACGGTTATATTCAAATCGCTATCGGTTATTGTAATACTATCGCCGACATCTATGTCATAATCATTTTCCTTTAGATATCGCCAGTCAGGAGTGATTGCATAATTTACTCGAGGGGAACTATTGGCATCGAGATAAGCTTGCGCCTTCGTTTGCAGGAGCGTCTCCGCAGTCGTTATATATGAGGTCGGCATTGTAATATCAGTTATTACAAACAGGTCGCCGAGCTTCTGATGTAATGTTGCGCTTGGTAATACATCAGTATATTCATCTTGATATGGTATGATTGTAATGGTGTGATTTGTTGATTGGTAAGCAATCATTTCAAATTCATACCCAGCCAAGTCGCCTGTTGAAAACCTGAGCTTCGGGGAAATACCATCAAGCTGATAATTATTAATATTGAAATCAATGCCGGTCGCTTCCAATGTTGTGTATGTGTTCATTGTTGCAACTGAAGTGATTGTATTCACACGGTGAGGATATACATCATCAAATATCTTTGTGTGTTCAATCGTACCGTATAAAGTAACATTGCTTTCAAGATACGGTACTGAACCTGCACCCGTCTTGAATTTTAAGCGTCTTGCAAAATTCCGATAATCATTACCAAGATTCCGCTCAGATCCGAATGCAATAAGTCTTGTGATAATATTCCGGGAGTCGACTGCCTGCCGTGTTATTCCACGCAATCCACTATAATAAGATACCGTTGGCAAACTGGATGCGCCGCCGACCGTATCGGTAAAGTTAATCGCCTGCGTTGCAAAATAATACTCACCGGAGAATTCAGTGGTTAATCTTTGTAAAACCGACATACAGGTCTCAGAATTGAAATGTATTAATTTAGTTTCTGTATCCGATTGGTCGGTTGTGCCTCTGCTCCACCCGGAATCTATACGATTCATATTGGCAATGAGTAAATCAATAGCCCCGTCCAAATCGGTCATGAGGTCGAATTCACCCTCTGCATTAGTATAATCGTATATTTCGTATGTCTCCGTATTCTCCATTATATCAGTGTCAAGTGTTACATCAGTCCCACTATTGCGGACTGTTATTAAAGCGTATGTGTTGTCAGTCGTATTCTTAACTTGTTTCCCGACATCATCGGCTACAAAACTCGCACCGCCGTCTATTAAATGATCTGTTGTCGTTGTTGTTGCTGATCCGAATTTATCAACAACCGTAAATATGAATTGTGTTTTACCGAGATTATAATAAATGCCTTCAAATATTACATTATACTCAAAATTAGTTGAGGAGTTTTTGACAATGGCGGGTAAATTATTGACATAGTAATTCCTGCTATCATGGATAACATAATCTCCGATGGCAATATCTACAATGTCATGTGATGGGAAAACGGCTCTGATAATATCCTCACCGAGAAGCCTTTGCAGTAACCGTGTGCGTTCATCGATTTCAACAGTTACATTGACTGAACCGCCTCTGTATATATCAAGTTCCATTATCAACTCTTATATTAAATAAATAAGGTTTGGGACAGTCTTTCAGCATTGCCATACCCTTTAATTTTATTACAAAAACAGGAAACACAAATACTGATTTTGCCGGATCGACATTGGCAATATCCTGTTGAGCACAATATATTTCTATGCAATCATCTTCATTTGCCCTTATAAATGCCTCTTCAGTAATTTGTGATTCATAATGTTTTTTGACTTTTGCCCGCTCTTCTTTTTTCATTTTGATTCTCCCTTTAATATAACCCCTGAAGCAATGGTGATATTTTGTTTATTATTAAATTTATATGATATAAAATACTAACGGCTGTTAAAAATGCAAAAAAGACAATAACGCCAATATTCAAATAAACACGAAACATTTTGACTCACCCCTTTTTGAATTAAGTATTTATAGTAACCGTGCAACCGTGATCATCATTGAGACTTACATAATTTGCATTGAGAACACCACCTGTGGGTATAGCATTTGTACCGCCAGTCAAATTGATAATTGCATTTGTTAATGGAACATCATCCATATCCTCTAATAAATTATCAATATGAGCAACTGTGGAAACAGCACAGCCCTCTATAGAAAAGGCTTTGATTGTTGCCGGCATGGTCGTGCCCGTGTAAGCATTCACCCCTGAATCCTTTGCATTAAACGTTATAATCCCCGTTGCGTTGTCGGTTATATCTTTAATATCACCAGTGATTGCAGTTTGTTCGATAATAAAACTTGTAAGATTGACTAATAAAACTGCGTCTGCCAGTGTACCCGTAACTTGAGTATATAGCAAATCGAGTATGATTAAACTCACTGGCAAACTTGTCATCGAACCCGTTATTGCCATAGTGGCATTTTCAAAAGCTGTCGAAAATGTTGCAAGACTTGTAAGTTTAGTCAATGAAGATAAATCTCCAGTAATTAATGACCTGCCGATAGCGATATAAACTAAATTTGTTAACTCTGAAAGCGATGATAAATTACCACCAAGAGAAGTTGCTTTGTAAAATTTAAGATTTGTTAATGTACTCATGTGTTTCAAAGAGGCAATATCGCCTGTTATGCCGAGCGTATCCCCTCCATATAATTCAAGTTCTTTTAAACTATTAAGTTTTCCTATGGTTCTTATATCGCCTGAGACGGTTGTCCAATCTGCTGAGAATTCAAAGAATGTCAACTCGTGCAGATTTTTCATGACAACTATTTGATAAGTGCCCGCTACCGTGTAAGTGTGTGCGAATTCTGTTTCTGTTACGGCTGCCTTTTCTGTCGAGCTGCCATCGCCCCAGTAAACCAATATAGTATTACTGCTAATGGCAGAGAACTTCATTTTTAATTCGGCCGGAGTTGATTGATCAGTCTCAAATTGAACCGTCTGCGGATATGGTTCACGCAATTTTATAGTAAATCTGCCGACAAGTTTGTCTGTACTCCATTTCGGAGGTATTACCGGCGCACCGTCTCTGAAATATACATAATGTATATCGTCAAGGCGGGCATGTTTAAAGGTATGCAATCCGGAACTGTTCAGCATATTTTCAAAGTTATCTTTGTATTGTAAAAAAGTAGCCTTTGTACTTGCCTGCATATAACAAACAAGTGTTATATCACGTGCTTTGAATCGTATATCGTCGGCATCGGTAAAGGGTTGCGAGCCATCTTTATCATCCCATTCATATTCGGTTGTTCCTTTTCGTTCGAGCATATCATAGATACCACGTGTTCTTTCAATCCTTATCCCATACGTTGTATAAAGATCGTCACCGTCAATTTCATATCCCATAATGTTCTATCCTTTTAATTTGTTCCCGATGCTCTCAGCATTGAAGTATCGTTTAAAGTTAAATTTAGACTGCCGTTTTTCAGCGAACTATCTATACTTGTAAGTCTATTGTTCATGTGTTCCAAGTTCACCGTATGCTCTGATATGATTTCAGTGTTATCGGCTGTTCTTATATTAGCCTGGAGATTGCTCATGGCAGTATTCAATATATCCATATTAACAGGTTTAATCTCTTTTAGAATATCCCATGCGCCTTGTGTATAACCTCCAATATCCCAATTAGCTAATCTTATGTCATTTAACATGACTTTCTGGTCGCTTAATTTCAATGAAATAGCTTCACTGTGTCTTAACGTGCCTCTTGTCCACCCTCCAATTGTCCACCCTGAATGCATTATCTCATTAAGCATATTCTTCTGGTCACTTAGCTTCTGTGAAATAGCCAGTGTATGATTCATTGTGCCTTTTGTCCAGCCACTTGTTGTCCAACCTGAATACATAATTTCATTGAGTATATTGTTCTGGCTCGACATCTTCTGAGATATTGCAAGTCCATGAAGTTTTAATGTCTCCCACGTTGCTTTTGTATAGCCTGAGATTGCCCAATTTGATATCATTATTTCATTAAGCATATTCTTTTGTGTACTTGCCTTCTGGGATATAGCCAATAAATGTGCATTGATTAAATCAACAGCCTCGTCTTCACCGAGAAGCCTGTCTCTTATTTGCCGGACGTCTAATCTCATTGCGCCGAGTTGCCCTGCGAGTATGCCGGCTGTCCTTTCTGTGATGCCCCTGATAGCTCCTGCCATGCCTGTTCTTGTGGCGCTGACACCATCGGCTTCTTTATCAATTAGACTAATGCCTATTTCTTCCATAAACCTTTTCATGCCCTCAAATGCGCCTTCAATAGCATCTGATATTCCGGGTACATCAAATTCACCACCCAGCTTTCCCTTTCTTTTAGTGCCAAGCCACATTATTTTTAATTCATCAATTTCCTCACGTGTTAATCCACCCTCAGCCAATTCGGCAAATTTGTCAAAGAACGGGTCTAATAATCTCATTAATGTTCTGGTTTCAAAGGCGTGCAATAATGCATTGCGCATTAAATCTTCAAAAGTATCTGCGAATACCTGCGCCGAATCCAAGCCCTCCATGAGACCATCAGTTATTGCGGCAGCGATTGATTCGGTTGTTGTGCCGGTTAATACTTCCTTTAACTCTTCTCCATAATCAATGAGAGATAATTGTGCTCTTTCTATATCGTCAATTAATAAATTAATCATGTCTCTTGTTTCTTTTGACATTACAAAGAAATCGCCACCAATTTCTAATGCGAATTTTGTTTTTGTGAATTTACCGCCGGCGAGTATTTTTTGAACATCTTCACCAAATATATCGCCGAGTCTTATTAGGCTCTCGCCAGCAACAACTTTAATATCCAATAAATTCTTTTTGTTTAACTCTAATTGTTTATTAATAGCAACTAATAAATCATATCTTCCCGCCAACTCCTCTTCACCTCTTGCTCTGTGAAGTAAATTTATTTGTTTTTCGATAAGAGAATTTTGTTTTTGCATAGCTATCAATATTCTGTCATTAGAAGTATCTGTCTTCTTAAATATTTCATTCATTATATTGATATAACTACTGGCAATATCTAAACTTGATGCAAATTGCAAAGCTATATTCTTACTTTCAAGGGCTTCTTTTAATTTTCCCGCTTCTCTTACTACATTAGCAGTACGGTTTATTACATTGCCGAGTTTAGAATCAAATTCACCTATTAAATTACCAAGCGATCTTAAAGCATCTGAAATGTCTTGTATTGATTCTAATCGTATATTAGATGTTTTCACTATTGCTTCGTCAATTTTGCCCTGCCAATACAGATACAATTCTACATTATCTACAAATTTATCTCTTTCAATCTCCAATAATTTAATATGTGATTCTATTGTTTTAATATTCATATTTTGAATATTCTTGGCTAATAATTTTTGTTGTTTTTCTGTTAATTTAAGCGCATTTTCTCTAAGTCTCCTTAATTGTTCTTCCCGTTTCTCAAGTTCATCAATAAGACCCCTTTCAAAATTAGTACGTTCATCGTATAATTCCATTTGAGATTCAATATATTCTATTTCATCTTCTAACATTTCTTCATTGTTGCTTATTTTAAAGTCTCTATAATCTTCATCAAGTTTTCTATTTCTTGTATCTTGCTTTTCTCTCAATAGAGTCATTTCAACTGTAAAATCTTCTTGTCTTTCCCGCTCTCTTTCTAACTCCTCAGTCATTCTTTTTTCATTTTCTATTCTATCAGCAAAGGTTTTCTCATATAATACTTTTATTTCTTTTGATTCTAATGCCTTTAATCTATTTTTCCCTTCTTTGTCGTCAACAACACCTCGTAATTCAGCATAATGCGCCCGTATCTCAGTGACTTTTTCCTCATAGGTTTTGGTCAATTTGGCAGCTTCACGCATCAGAGCTGCTCTTTTTGCGACAAACTTTGCATAATCTTCTGGGTCGTCCTTAAGTTCTTTGGGGTAGATGAGGGGGCGAGGCGGGGCGATATATCCTAATAGTTGCTCTCCGATACTTTTTAATTGTTGTTCTGTAAATAAGCCGGAAGGTTGTTCCCTTCTTGTCGTAGGAAATTGTTCTTTTCCTGTTACGGGAAGTTTTTCTCCGCTTATAGCCTCATTAAAGTCAAGTGCTTTTTTGGTTAAATCATCTAAAAAGAAATATATATCATCATACCATAATCTGAATGCTGCACGGCTTTCCAATTCAACAGCTGAAATTGTTCTTAAGAAAGACAAAAAGCTATTGGTTTCTTCGGCTACTTTGCTGCCAATATCGACCATTGCATCGCCGTATACTTTCAGGTCAGCTATTATATTATTAGTCATTATCTTGATTTTATTCGTTGTGCTCTTGGCCATTGTTTCAACGGCTACATCCACATCTTTAGTACTTTTTGCTATTTCTTCCATAGCCGCTGAAAGTCTATTACCCTCATCGGTTGCGATTGAAAGCAAACCTGTCAAGCCTCTGATATTCGGGAACATTTGAGCCAACAAAGCTATATCGCCTTTTGTTAATTCCATTACCTTTTTCAAAAAATCAACGTATCCCATTGAGCGAGCCGTTGCTATATTAAATTCAAATCCTGTTTCACCGGTAACTAATTTCAAATCTTCCATTAATTTTATTGTATCTTCTGTAGGTTTCATTATTGCAGTTAACAGGCCTCTTATGCCAGTCATGGCCATCGGTGTCTTGAGCGTCTTAACTGATTCGGCAACTATAGCAGACAACTCTTCAAAGGTCATACCAGCCTGAGCCGCAAGACCCGTGACCATTGTTATATGGGGACCGAGCTCTGCCATTGTCGTCTTGCCAAGTCTTACTATTGTAAATAATTTATCGGAAACTTCGGCAGCCCCTGAAACAGAATCGGTATAGGCATTCATGACAGAGGTTATGGCATCGGCAGCAATAAAGGTATCTGTTACCGCAGCGGTAGCCAGCTTTGTCGATTCTCTTAAAATATCCAGAGCTTGCGCAGTATCATAACCAGCGGAGACTATTTGGTATAAACCTTTAGTAAGTATTAATGCACTTTGCGGAAATTGTCTTGATAATTCCATAATCTTTAATGACATACCTTCAAAATCGTTGGAAACTATCTTTGAAATAGTTGCAACTTCCAGCATGTTTTGTTCAAATTCTTTTGAGAATTGATACATTGCCTTTGACGCTTTTGTAAACGCCAATCCAGCAGACACGCCGATTGCAAAAAACACATCCGTTTTAGTAATAGAACTCTTTAACCCTGCCAGAATGCCTTTAGATTTGGTTGCGCCCTTTTTCAGTCCGGCAGTATCTATTCCGGTCTTATAATACAATCCTCTATCGCCACGTATATTAAGAGCCATTATGCGCTCCTTTTCCTTTGAATGCCATTGCCCTTCAAATGTTTTATGCATCCGGAATCATTGAATATATCCCACCGCAACGGCAATCTATTTTTATTAAGTTGTATTCCTATATTAGTATAATCGCCTGCCTTCTTATAATTGCCATCTTCAAAACTCATAATAGCCAAATAGTTTAATATTTCCGGCATAATCACTTCAGTATTAGTGGAGCAAAGTTGTTCAAATGGCTCGGCATCTTGTTTATAAAGTAGATAAGCTTCCTCAAATAACTCCCTTGCTCTTTCCTTTTTCTTTATTTGCAGATAATATTGGCCGAGAATCAAATATAATGATATTAACTTATCGCTGTACCTCTTTGACTCTTTCAAGATACGCTCTGCATTTTTGCCGTCTTTGACTGCTGTATATGCTGAAAGCAGATTAGCGAATACTTCCAAATAGGCATACCAGCCTTTGTGATAATCCACCTCACGCATTAACAAAATCCACTCCTCACCTAATTTTATAACATTTTTATATTCACTACATGCGTAATAGGTTTTTATCAGATGGGTTAAGACGTGTAAATCTTCCGGGTGTTTGTCATATTCAGCTTCCAGCATCGGCAATGTACGTTCTTTTTTCTTGAGAAATAAATCAGCTCTTTGGAATAAATATCCATAATGATTAAATACCACCTTGTCTTGAAATAAATAAGGCGGGTTAGCACTCGGCTTGTTGTGTATTGCAAAATCATAAAGAGGCTTGCCGGTATTCTTAAATATTCTCGCTTGAGTTACATCTGCAAATTCGTGTGTTTGCATAGCATAAAAATTATGTAATTTTACGAATATTGTATTGGCATCTGTATATTGTTTCAAGGGGTCTACCAAGACGTCCATTAATAGGTATAGACTTTCTTGAGTGAGTTCTTCGTCAGCATCGACAATAAGAATACGTTCACCCTGCGCCATTGCGATTCCATAATTTCTGGCTTTGGCGAAGTCCCATGGGATGAACTCTTTTATTTTTACCTTAGAGGTAAATTTCTTGGCGATATTCACAGTCTTATCAGTCGAGCCAGTGTCGACAATTATTAATTCAGTCAACGGTTTAAGAGTATCATCATCTTTCATATTGATAATCGGGAGAAAAGAATCAAGGCAGCGTTGCAAGTTCGATTCTTCATCTTTAACGATTAAGCACATAGATACTTTATATTTATATTTCATTATTTTCCCTTTATGTTTAACCCCATAATTGCTTCAAATCTGTCATTTCCTGTTTGTCTTTTTCATCCTTCTTTTCATATTTCGGAATCGACAACATCAACATTTGCAAGTTTTGCCATGAATATTTCCACAAAATATCATCCCATGAGAATCTGAAATACTTGATTAAACCTCCTATCATTTCCCACCAGTTGACAAGGGTTGTCTCTTCTTTGCCGTCCCCATCAGATTCATTCGCTTGATCAAGACGGAAAGTGCCAAAAAATCCGTTACCCCCATTTGTGCTAATCCTATCTGAACCAATTGCAAAAGTTCGTTTGTTGATGTATTCCAGTTCAGGAATCGTTTTAATCTCCACTTCTGTAATGCTAAATAAGGATTATTTATTTCTCTATTCATAATAGCCAATGCAATTATATTCAGTATTTTATCCTTATTAGCTACGATATTTCTGAGTCCCGTCTCGAATAAGTCCTCACTGTCTAAATCCTCAAATTTTTCCATTGTGAGTATTATTTCTGATATATTTAAAAGAACACCTGTGCAGATAGGATATATTTTGAATATGCGGATTTTAGGCAGGATTTTAAGACGGTGAAATATTGAAGGATTATTGACTGTTATGTCAAAATCGATTCCCTTTTGCAATAAAGCGTTGATAATCTTGGGAGCGATTATCTCCTCTTCTGATTTTTCCGGTTCTTTGATTTCTGGCTCTAGTACTTTCTTAGACATACAACTCCCCTTTTGTTTTGATATTAGCGTTTTGTGAAATGCCGATAAGGCTTTGTCTTCACCTCTTCTTTTTTGACTTCCTTCTTAATCTCTTTTGTATCTTCAGTCTCTTTCTTTTTCTTTTCATCTTTCATAATATTTATCCTTTTTACCTATTTGAGGTGTGCTGACAGTAGTAAAATTATTTATTAATGATAATAAGTTGCTATGGTTTGACCTTGTTCATTCATTACATAAATATTCACATTTTGCGCAAGATAATTAATCCAATCACCTTCCGGATTCTGAATACTTATTTCATAAAAGGGAATACGCTCTTCATTTTCAGATGGGGGATTAATAATACGTTTTGCATCTCCCTGAGCCTCTTTTTCCCAATCTTTGTATGTTTTTACATACTTTCTTACAACATGACACGTCATTGCTTCAATAATTGTATCATTTATTACACTTGCTTTCATTCTAACAAATTTAATTGTTAACATACTACTACTCCTATTCTACTGTCAGCACATCAATAATTAGACCTGCGTTATCACAAACGGCGGTATCGCAGTCGAACTGTTCGGCATAAGCACATTGCAGGTAAACGCCAGAGTTCCTGAATCTGTCTTAGCAAATAACAAATCGCCGCCCGCCTTAACAGAGGCTCTCGGAATTTCCACCTTGATCTTTGTGCCATTAATAGTTTTTCCCTGAATCTTAATAGCCTGTTCACGGTAAACCGTGTCGGTTGTCGATGCACTCCATGCGGCACCGGCAGCAACGCCCCCGAATGCTTTCAATAAAGTCTGCGTACCCATATCACGTGTGCCGAATACAAAATATTTTTTGCTCGGGCCAAAGAGTTCAATATCAGGAGTTTCTTCTTCTTCGATATAGATTTCATTAGACACGGGTTCATCAATCATGAAATGCGCACTGTCAGGCACAACATTACCAAGAGTTGAAAAACTGGCAGCAGTGCCGGGGAATGACCCTGTTGATCTGACATTGGCAAATTGTATCTCAGTTAAGCCAACAAGTCTTACATTACTTCGTATATCACCCATATTGTTTCACCTCATTTCTTATGGTGCTTTGTATTGTATCGTATAATTAATTCGTATTGATGAATAACTTGTGCCAGCTTGGTCAATATCTTCAAAAACACTTTGGCTCACTATCTCAAGATGCAAATATTCAGTCGATGAGCTGTACGCCTCTAATACTGCCAAGACAGCTGCTGTCATCGTGTCAAGATTAGCATCGTCGAGTATGCCAGGGTCAATATCTTTGGCAAAACAGTTTACAATAATAGTACCGTCTTGCAAATCAATATCAGTCCCGCCAGCAATCAGTAAATTGAGTATTACAATATCACGTGTTGTCGAATCAATTGGTCTTGCATTTCGATATACCCTGCCGTCAAGTGTGGTCGTTACCGAACCTACATTGACAACCGGAAATATTAAATCCATTACATCAAATGTTGATTTCATGTGAATGCAATCCCCAGTTCAGCTTTCATGAAACGCATTAACTCTTCAGCTTTCACCGAACTGCCGGAAATAACATCATATCCTTTTGATTCAACAGCAGCGGCATATTCCATACCCGCCACAACAACGAGAATCATTCCGGTAGGGTACTGATGCGCAAGTTCTTGAATGATTCTTGCGCCCTCGTCTCTACCAGTTTCCGTTGCCTTAACACGCTTTTTCTTATGACCGGCACTGCCGAAAGTTGAAACACTGGCAGTTTTACCGCCGAAGTGTTCTTTTTTGACAACACCATCATAAATAATTGCATAACCAATTGAGCTTGTGAGATTGCCAGACTGGTCTCTATAACCATGATACTGTTTAGCATAATTAACAGCCTCGATTCCAACATAAGACAAGACTTCGAACATTTCTTTTAAAGTATGTCGTTGAAATGAATCAATATCTTTGCTAATATCAGCTAAAGTAAACTGTGGTATGAGCCCTAATCCTGACATTTAATCTCCACATGTTTTTGATGATTAAACAGTTGAACAATGATATGCCGAGCCGAGAAGAAAGACAGTTTTGCATCTTTTGGAATACTATCCGATCCAGTAAATAACGGTGTGAATACCTTCCAATTATAATTCAAAACTGCCCCGCCTTCGCCAATGGCATATCTATCACTTGCCGGTTGTATATCACAAGTTATTGTTAATGTATTAGTAGTGCCGGGAGTCCAAACGCCTACCGTATTGTATGTCCCGGCACTTAGCCATGATAATGTCGCCGTATGTGGATACATTGCAATCATATCATATCACCATACAGCAGGATTTGTAGTGACATTGCCTATTCCCGGAGTCGTTATAGTATCATCAGACGGCAATTCATCCCACTTGCGCAGGATTTCACGCCGTAATGACAATAACGCTTTCTTAGAATAGTCAATAAACCTTGAATTTTCCTTAAAGGTCGGATGCGATGTAAGAATGAGATATATATCAGCAGCGGCCATTTCAACTAATTTTTGACCTGTTTTCGTATAGGTCGCCGCATAATTTACACTTCTGTCCGTTAAGGCCTTCATGAGTAAATCATCATTCTTATATTCTAACATCGCTTGCAATGCTTCAAGGTTAGTCATATCATCAAATCCTTATGCCCATATGGAAGCGTGTAATGTATAAAGATTTATACAATCACTCACGGAAGGCCAGGAAGGCCAGGCATTAGCTTCACCCACCGTCCATTCAGTCACAGGATTAGTTTCCGAATACTTCTGTATTAGGATGCCTTCCTGTTTTGTGAGTACTGACTGTTTAGGTGGATTCAATTCCGTTGCTATAGGCCCGAATAACATATCGCCAAGATTTATCTGGGGAATGAATAATACGTGGCCAGTCACCCACGGAGTCGAATTCGATTGCGTATTATCTTTATCTTCAGCAACAAGTGTCTGATCGATAAGAATAATAGTCGGCAATCCCTGACCAGCAAGCATGTTATTCGCTTCGGCAAGCGTCGGGGCTAATCTGATTTTAGTCCCACCGTAAAGATAACCGAATGAATAATTCTGAACCTGAGTTGAGGTTTGAAAATAGCCCCAGTCAGTATAATCCATAAGTGCATATTTCAGGGCACCTCCCAAGCCACGGGCTTCTGTTTGAGCAGCGATGAAGTCAGTGATCGGCGTAGTTGTTCCAACCGCAGCAGACCAAATGACAGCAGCCGTATTCTTATTAGCAGTCGGCATCTGATAATCAATATTCGATGTGGTTATAATACCCGTATTATCAGTTGTTGTGAGAGCAATATAAGTTTGCGATAAAGCTCTAAGCGCAAGCCATTCAAGCTTTGCTTTCACGCCATCGAAACAGAACTTAGGATCGGCAAACACCAATTTCATGATTGCTTTTTCGCTGGTATTTGCCAACGATTTTAGAATACCATAAGTATTCAAATCTGTCTCTTTCATGAATCTGCTGATTCTGATAGGCGGTATATCGCCCTTCAGTGTGGATACTATCGGACGCCGTTTAATAGGAGCCTTTGAATTATATGCGACAACATCGGCCATTACCGGCTTTCCTTCCGATCCGATAAGCGTTTCAAATGTTAGAAACGGTGTATCTTGTGAAGGAAAGAAATCAGGCCAATAGTACTTTTTGATACCACGATTTGAGAAATAGGTAGTCAAGTTCTTCTTGTTAATTTCACTTAATAGTGAATATTCCATCTGATTTCACCTCCTTATACGAACCGGATACGGTCGGTTAATGGTGTTTTCACAGCTTCGGCAGGTGCACTGAATGGCATACGTGATTCGTTAATCTCACCACGTGTTACTGCGCCAGCGTGAATGTTATTGAGAGTTGTTTGGTCATCTTTCCTGACACGGATCGAATCACGGAGCAGGCAATTTGCTGTATACAACGGTGCTGCTGCTGTAGTTACATCATTGTCTGCTTGCTGTAATTTAGTTCCGGTAATAGCAGTTGCATTCAATCCGCCTCCGCCAGCCGTGAAATAAATTATATCAGTACCGACGCCATTGGTCTTTGTACCGATTGTAATGGATGCGATTGTTGCAGCCGAACCTCGACTGTCAATCATTACCCATTCGCCAACCTTAAAGTTCTGACCAGGAACTCCTGGAATATTAGCACTGTAGACATAAATCGTCACTACCGCAGATGTGCCGAGTGTACGTTTTAATGTCATAGTCTTAACGGGATTATATACCGCATCTGTTGATGCGTTCTTGTGAAGCGGCGTACCCGCAAAGAGTTCGAGTGTAGCGGCCGGTATATCAGTTGTTATGATAGTCACGCCGCCTTCTATATCACTCAAAATCTGTCTAAAAACTGGGTAATATACAGCTTCACTTTCAGCTACTATGTCTAAAGACATAAATCATTCACCTCTTTCATTTTTTTTCTATTGCTAATGCTTGTTCGGCAGCAAGTCCCCCTGTTTCCGCAGTCATAGTTTCGCTCTTTGCGAAATCAGCGATTGCGCTTTCTTCAACAGATTTCCCGGCAGTACCTACTTTGCCGAGAGCGAGGTCTCCCGCCTCTAATTGTTTATCAATATTTGCTTGCGCATGCGTGTCCACATCATTTTTTAACTGTAAAACCGCACTCGCTATTTGTTCAGGATTATCCCCCACGACATAAGAGACCATATTCTCTTTCAGGCCTGCTTCTTTCAGTGCTGAAAGTTTAACCGATTCAAGACTCTGTGCAGTGAAACTTGTTTTAAACCCCTCAACTGTTTCTTTGAGTGAATTAATAGTTTCTTTTAAAACTGCCATTTCCTTTTGATCCGTTGTCATAGCTGATTGTTCCTTTTCCTTCGCAGCAACTTTAGTTTTATTTTTCAATTCATCATCAGTTGCTATCTTGAGTTGATCCTTAATTGCCTTGACAACATTTGTTTCAAGAGCTTTTTGCACTCTGCGATCGGATTCGCTATTCAGATGCTTTAAATAAATATCTTCAAGACCCGCCTCTTTCAGAGTTTTCCGGAACTCCTCATCTGTTAATTCTTTTACCTTGTTCTCGTCTTTGTCCATAGATGTTTTGAGTATTGTTACCGCATCCTCAATATCTTCCACTTTCTCAACTTTGATTTTGTCCACAAGGTTCTCGGCGAGACCTGCTTTAAGCAGTGCTGCCTTGATTTCTTTCTCAAAAAACATTTTGTTACCTTTCTTTATTTAATTATTAGTATGGTGTCCATGTGCCTATTTCAGTAACCACAAACCATGTGGTAGCATTTGCGGCGATTATTTTCAAAACCCCATCGGTTGCTGAAAATACTTCATAGGCATTTGTAAGGTTTTTTATTCCGTTAGTAGTATAGCCGTCAATAAGCAGGCTATCATTATCTTCCACCCAGAACGTAAATTCAAGACCTATTGCGGCAGGTGGAAGGGTATATCTCCTTTTTGCGGCTATATTCGTAACAACAAAGAATGAGCCACTCTCGGCTACGCTTAACGTTCTGTCAGCATCAATATTAAGATATGTCCTGCGTTTGTATCCGATAACACCGGTAATAACACTGTCAACAGCCACAGCCGCATGAAGAGCAGCAAGATTGTAAGCGGTAGTATCCTTCTCCGCAGCTTTTCGAAGGTCATTTGTTTTGACAGAATCTGCCTCTGCAAAGATTCTAAGAAAATTGACTTTAAGGCTCTCGGCTTCCGCAGCAATACGCAGATTATTTATAAGAACTGTATCAATAGCAGCTAATATATGGAGGTTATTCACGCCGGTAGACTCGCCCTTTACCCAATTATAGGTTGCGTTAAAGTTTAACGAGTCATCACCAACTCTTGTGTGAGCCTCGTCCCAATCCAAATATTTATTCGACCAACTTAACCATGTATCATTATAATTGGATGTATCCCTCTCAGCGGCTATTCTGAGAAAATTAACCTTTTCGCTATCCGACTCTGCAAATATCCGCAAGAAATTCGTTTTAACTGAGTCATCTTCTGCGAATATTCTGAGAAAATTAATCTTAACAGAGTCAGTGCCAGCCCATGTATGTATCCATCCAATCGAATCACTTATCGCAGCTTTATTTTGAGAGGATACCGACCCCAATTCAATGAGTTGCGATTGTGGTTTTTGTATAATTGATATAAGCAGTAATATTACAGTAGGAATAACAAACCATTTTAAACGCTTCATCAGTTCCCCCCCACAAGCTTGGCGATATGGGTAATTGTCGCCGCAGTCCCGCCTGATTCAGATAACCATTTAAAGCGTATTGAATCGGCAGTTGCTGCATGCGCCCATATAAATCCATAATCACCATTTGCCGTTTGTGTTACCGTGCTTTCAACAGTTGTCCAGTTCTGGTCTCCTACTTTTGCCTGTAATGCAACAATGACATTGGTATTGATAGCAGCCACAGTATAATACCATGTTATTTTATCATATACCTGACCACTGATATATACAGCATCTGAATTGCCAGGAGCTGTCATTGCCACCCTGGTAGTGGTTGTCACTCGTATCTGTTGTGCGTAGCCGACTAATGCGCTCATTAAAACCAGACTGACGATTATTAGTATTACTTTTTTCATATTACCCTCCATAAAACAAAAAAGAGCTGAAAATGATTATTTAAAATCACTTCAGCTCGGTTGTCCCGCCACTGTATATGTTTTACTACTTGTTTATATTATTTTAATAGTTCCCCTATATTTTTTAGTGACCAAACCATATATTTTTTAATTTTTGAATACGTGATAATTCCATTTTTTTATAATACATTCTGCCAGTTATATTATTAAAGACAAGCTTATATTTAGCAATACATTTCTGTGTTTCAATATCATGTATATCTATATTATCGTGCTTGACATTGCGTAATTTAACATAATCCATAACAGCATTTTCAGAACTAAACTCCATTAATTTACCATTATGCTTATAGTCTTTTCTTAAGACGGCTTTTATTTTGCAGTGTTTATGATAACCATAATATATATATGCAATTAATTTCATTTTATTATATCCACTAAAATTAAACCTGCTATTATTGCCCATCCGACAATAACCATTATAGTAATTGGAACATATTCACCATATTTCCATACTAAATCCTCAAACCAGTTCATTTTAAAAATTCTCCCGATAATGTTATTATTAAACCCACAATGACCAATAAGATAAATATTGTTATTTTGGGATAATTTGACAAATTTCTATCAAACCAGTTCACTTTATTATCTCCTTAACTTCAACATGTGCAATAACCCCATGTGTAAAACAAAATGTTACCGTGCCAAAATAAGGTTCTCTTTTATCTGTCATCTTAATATAATAACAGTTATCCTCTTTAATTTGTTTTATAAAATCTTGAATGTCAAGTGTTTTTTTACCGTTAGCCATTATTTTCTCTTATTTTTAATATTAATTTTTCCTGTTCTTTTCGTTTATTTCTCGCACTTTCGTCTTTATACCAATATAAGACTTTGTATTTTTCTTCAATTTCGTCATCTGTCATTGTTGCCCTTCTGTGTTCCCATTCTGTATTGGTTTTTATTACCATTTCTGCCCATTCTTTATCTCTTTCTTCTGGTGTTTTGTTTAACCATTCAGTACAAAAAGGCATATCTTTTTCTAAATCAACATTGCCAAAGGGATTTGTGGCATAGCAATATCCCATATAATAGGCAATGGCACATATAATGATCGTCATAATTATCATTAATTCATCCATTATATTTTCTTCATAGAAATAGGATTCACGCCCCAGTCACCATCAAGACTCGGCTTGTATGGTGCTGTCTCGCAGATTAAACGGAATCTGTAATTATTATTAATATTAAGCTGTGGATTGAATATATATGCTATTAAATCAATACACGCTTCTCCCGCTGTATCGCCAAGAGTTATTTCCCATGTGAGAATAGGTAAGGATACTATCATATTATTTAAATATACAATAGCATCCACATGAGCATCAAGCCACGTCTTTTGACAGTATTTTTTCATTTCTTCTGGTTTATTATCAAGCCATGCTTTCAAGAAACTATTCAGAACTTTTTCTGCTGCTTTTATATGTTTTGTTTTCATTTCACCCCTTTTATTTTAAAATGTAATTCTATTTTATTACCATTTTCATCAAGTATTAAATCATTATTTTTATCAGCTTTATAATATTTATATACTGGTACTTTTACTTCAAAACCACAGCTGTGCCATATTCTTTCGCCAACTTTTTCTGTGATAAAGTGTAAATTTTTTCTTTTTACCTTTCTTCTTATTAAACATTCATCACATAGAAGATAAGT
>SDBU01004268.1_pt1 | contig 17646 bp, 17 predicted proteins | sample 2277071 | NCBI WGS metagenome assembly SDBU01 (sample SAMN10397929, study PRJNA504765) | marine sediment metagenome | isolation source: marine sediment core GS08_GC12, 126 cmbsf | place: Arctic Ocean: Gakkel Ridge, Loki's castle | collected 2008 | reverse complement strand
GGCCAATGACCGTCGCCAGAGCTTCCTGGGAGGCAATTCCGAATGTTCCCACGGCCACAGCGATTGCCAGCTCAAAGTTGTTGCTCGCGGCGGTGAATGATTGGGTGGCTGCCATCTCGTAAGAAAAATTCCTCCAGCGCGACAGGGCGAAAGAAACCAAGAACATAAGGATGAAATAAACCATCAGCGGAATTGCAACCTTCACCACATCCAGGGGGTTGGCCAAAATCATATCGCCTTGCATGGAAAACATGACAACGATAGTGAAAAGCAAGCCAATCAACGCAGTAGGGCCCAGCTTCGGGGCAAAAATAGTGTCATACCACTCAACTCCTCTTCTCTTTACCAGAGTGAGTCGGGTGAGCGCTCCTGCAAGTAAGGGGATCCCCAAGAAGATTAACACGCTCTTAGCAATATCCCACATGGATATCTCAACTATCGTCCCTTCAACGCCTAACCACTCTGGCACCACACGTAAGTAGAAATAGGCCAAGGGACTGTACATAACAATCTGGAATACCGAGTTCAATGCGACCAAAACTGCGCAATATTCACTGTCTCCACCTGCCAACATATTCCAGATCAAAACCATGGCGATGCAGCGTGCAAGACCCATAATGATCAGGCCGGTTCGATATCTAGGGAGACCCGGCAAAAACACCCAAGCCAAGATGAACATAATCGCTGGGCCGATCACCCAGTTGAGGATCAGCGATACCGTGAATTGCTCTTTTGCCTGGGCGATCTTTCTAAGTTCCTCATACTTGATCTTAGCAAGCACGGGATACATCATCCAGATTAGTCCCACCGCGATCGGTAGCGACACTGTCCCGATGCTTAAAGCATTGAAGAGTTCCTTAATGCGAGGAAGAACCGCTCCTAATCCTATTCCGATGGCCATTGCAAGGAATATCCACAATGGTAGCAATCGATCCAAAATAGAGAGCCGCCCTACTATTCCAGTGGGTTGCGCTGATTCTAGTGTCATGATCTCCCTAAATCCCTATGCCATGTTCAACAATATACAGTTCTCAACTATGGGAAACCATTGATCAAGATCATATTGTTGTGATGATCATCCACAAGTTCCGGTGAGCGCCCATGCGAGTCTTGATCTGTTCCCCGATCACCCCTCACCCCATTGACCCAATAACCTATTTATGGGTAAATGTCCCAACCCACTCCAAAACCACATCCACAAATCGAAACCGTCAGAATTAACCATTCTCCCCGTGCTTACTTTCAGAATCGATACCTGAAATTAACGGGTGTTTTACGCGTTGAACACAGTTAGTGATTGAAAATGTATCTGGGTATAATCACTTTTGTGTCGGCAGGAGACTTTCGATAGTGAAGATAGGAAAATTTTGTTTTCCCAGGCTCTTATCACTGGCTTTGGTACTTTTACTCCTCACTGCAGCATGTGACTTAGCTGGATCACAAGTCACTGAAGAGGATAAGGAAAGAGCTATCAATGTCATCAAATGGAACCTTTACTACGCTCAAGCGGAGGATTTGGCAGGATATATGCGAACGTTTCATGATGACTCACCTGGCAGAGCTAAGACACTTTCGGCGATGCAGCTAGCCTTCAATGAGTTCAACCTTTCCTATTCACTCGTGGATTACCAGATCCTCTCTATCACACAAGATACTATAGATATCAGGGTTATACAGGATACTCGAAAAATTTCAGGTGATTTACCCTTTAACGACAACCGATTGACCACCGTACACACACTCAAAAAGACCGCTGACGGCAAGTGGAAGATATACTCCTCCGACTTCGAGGATGTGCAGTTCCTTAACTAACATTTTGTATATGTTCCCCTTCAGAAATTAGATCTGCGCCAGTGCTGGTTATCGCTCTCTCCAATTCACATTCTTGCAAGCCGAGCACAATAGAGGGACAATTACCCGAGTGCTTTTATGCACACACTCTGAGTTGAGATGACGATGCAATAGGATTTACCTCGCTGGATCATGTGATCACAAATCGGGGTATGTGGCAAAACGCACCGGATAGTCCACATCAGAAAAACGGGGGATCTATATGCATGTAACCATTATGGCACTGGGCTCTCGAGGCGACGTGCTGCAGATATGAGTGAGAAAATCTGGGAGGAAGATGGGGTGAAAGCGGCAGTTGAGGTGATCGAAGATCACGCGGCCGGATGAGGGAGGCTTATGGTATGTCTTATAATTTGTTCGGAGGTGAAAGTGAAATGACTCACCCATTGGTAACCCAATTGCACTTCGCCCGAAAGGAATTCATTCGATGTCTGGATGGCGTTCTGCCTGAGGAAGGTCAGATTCGACATGACCCTATGAATTGTCTCAGCTGGATCGTTGGACATCTAGCCTCACAGGAACAGTATCTGTGGATCGAGAGTGCGCAGGACAGGCTAATCGACCCGGGATTGGAAAAGCTGGTCGGATACGGACAACCCCCGAGCACACCACCTTGGGATCAAATGTGGGCGTCATGGCGTGCGATCACAGTAGCAGCGGATGAGTACCTTGAGAGCATCACGGATGAAACTTTAGACGAGCATCTAGTTTGGGAAGAAGAAACGCTTTCGGAGAGCGTCGGCACATCACTGCTCAGAAACATCTATCACTATTGGTTTCATCTCGGCGAAGCCCATGCGATCCGACAGGTTTTGGATCATACTGGTTTACCCGATTTCGTCGGATCGATGGAGAGGGTGCGATACTGATCTGAATACTCATTGAAATAAAATCGGGTGGGATGGAAACCCGTCCTACAAGTAAGAAACGGGCCGGGCCCCGGATGTCCTGCCCAATTCATCATCAACTTGTAGAGACGCCCCATGGGGCGTCTAACTTGAATCAGTTGGCAATAATCTTCCTACCCCTCCAACACCTCTTTCATCTCCAACAGCTCCGCCCTAGCCTTCTCATCCACCGTTGGATAGGCAAGCCCCAAGGACCTCATAGTCTTCACAATTATCTCAGCAACCTGAGCCCGCATATACGGCTTACTATCCGCCGGGATGGCGTACCAGGGCGCCCAGAGGCGTGAAGTGGCTTGCAGTACTTCTTCGTATGCATGCATGTAATCATCCCAGCGGGAACGTACCTCCACATCCGATGAGGAGAATTTCCAATTTTTCTCCGGCTCCTCGATCCGATCGAGGAAACGCTGGCGCTGCTCCTCTTTGGAAACGTTGAGCCAAAATTTCAGGACGACCATTCCATTGCGAGCCAAATGTTTTTCATGGTCACGAATGGATTTGAAACGCTCCTCCCAGATATTCTCAAGGTCAATGTCATAGGGCAGCTTTTGGTAGCCCAAGAATTTCGGATTCACCCGCACCACCAGGACTTCTTCATAGTAGCTGCGGTTAAATATCCCGATACGTCCTCGCTCCGGGAGCCGCACCGTCGTTCTCCAAAGGAAGTCGTGATCGAGCTCTTCGGGCGTGGGTACTTTAAAAGAAAAGACCTGAACGCCGGCAGGATTCACGCCACTCATCACCGCTCGAATGGTGCCGTCCTTCCCGGCAGCATCCATCGCTTGGAAGACGAGCAGCAGTGAATACTTATCATGCGCGAAGAGCATGCGCTGAAGATCTCTCATCTCGTCGATCATGTCTTCTAGTTGCTCTTTGTTTTTTTTCTTGCCCGGAGCATCTTCAGGGGGCTTTGTCGCCGCCTCACCTACTGAAAATGCGCCGTCAAAGGGGACGAGATACTCGTTTCCAATCGCCTCAAACATTCAATGTCCTTTCCTGAATTTATTCTTCTACTGTTAACGCAGATCTGGTTGACAACTCTTGCGCTCTTCGCCATCGTGATCCACTCAAATCCTTGCCTCAATTCGATCACGTCGCCAAACAATCTTTCATCTACAATTGTAGATAGATTTTCATTACATACACAGGGTTATATACTATTACTCATAAGCGACAAGGGGTGCAAATGGAAATTCGTGGAATAAATATTAAACAAAAACTATCCCTGTTCACAGAACAATGGTCACCCAAGATCATCGCCCAGATGAATGACTATGTCTTCAAGTTGGCTAAGATCCAGGGTGATTTCATCTGGCACAGCCATTCAGAAACGGATGAAGCCTTCATTGTGCTGGAGGGCAGTTTGGTCATCAAGTTTCGTGATGCTCGAATTGAACTCGAAAAGGGGGAGATGTGCATTGTAGCCAAGGGTATCGAACACAAGCCTTTTGCCGAAAGGGAGTGTCACATCATGCTCATCGAGCCTACCGGCACCGTTAATACTGGTGAAGAGGGAGGGGAGAGAACGATCGAAGCAGAGTGGATATAGCTGCATTAATGAACTATTTCCGCGCACGTTGGCCTGGCAAATCACGGTATTATTAGACGTTAACTCAATCCTTGGAAAACTTACCCTTCGCTGTCTGAGACGATATCTCTTGACCCTTAATCGGGCGAGTGGCGGAGTGCTGAAGGTGCACATGAGCGAATTCATTCTCGATAAGATCCCTTTCCAGATTGATTTATCGATCCTTATCGAAGAGCTTCGGCTCGATATGGATAAGTTCGATATCGATCCTATCCAACGCCTGGCTATAGAAGCGCAGGCGATTGCCAGACCGAAGGCCTTTTACAAGGTCGCGCCGGTTGAGGCCAGAGGTGACGATTACGTCGTTATCGGTGGGATCAAGCTAACCAGCCGAGTCCTTCGGGTTAATCTGGACACGGAGCAACAAGTTTTCCTGTACGCCGCCACATGTGGGACGGAATTAGAGGGTTGGTCCGTATCAGTGAAAGATGGTTTGCAAAACTTCTGGGCCAACGAAATCAAGGGAATAGCGTTGCATTCCGCCATCCAGGCTTTGGATGAAAATATAGCGACTTGCTTCAACACAGGTCAGATCTCATCCATGAGCCCGGGCTCATTGGATGATTGGCCGCTCGAAGAACAACGAGGGCTCTTTACGCTGCTAGGAGATCTAAAGGATGTTATCGGAGTCCAGTTACTTGATAACTTATGGATGGTTCCATCGATGTCCGTGTCAGGAATCCGGTTCCCATCAGAAGCTGGTTTTGAGAGTTGTCAACTTTGCCCACGCGAAGTATGTTCAGAAAGAGCGGCGCCATACGACAATGAGCTGTACGACAGAAAATTTCGTCTAAAGGCCTAAATTTATTGAGTTTTTCGTGCCCGACTGAGTTACGCCCCCTGACCGAGATACTCCAGGATTACGGATTCCATCTCACCAGGGTCATTCCACTGCTGGCGTAAGAGGATCTGGCCGTCCGTTCCAATGACATATGCCATGTTGGGCCTGCGGCCATAGGTACACAAGAGAGACTCCCCTCGTTCCCACGCAGGAGCATGGGAACGAGATAAAGCTTGGAGAGCTTCGTTGTTTCCCACGTGGGGGTCGTTTCAGAGGATGCTCGACTGTTAGCTAATTAAGTAGCCCAGGAGGGATTCGAACCCCATCCTACATAGTAGGCCTGCACAGTAGGCCTCATCTCTCGTTCCCACGCTCCCGCGTGGGAACGAGAGATGAGGCCTAAATTTATTGAGTTTTTCGTGCCCGACTGAGTTACGTCCCCTGACCGAGATACTCCAGGATTACGGATTCCATTTCACCAGGGTCATTCCACTTCTGGCGTAAGAGGATCTGGCCATCCGTTCCAATGACATATGCCATGTTGGGCCTGCGGCCATAGGTACACCAGAGAGGGTTGTCGATTTCATCTACCAGCACCGGCATCTCGATCTCAGCATCTTCAATGAACTTTAACGCCATTTCAACCCGCTCTTCATAAAACATCGGCTGCTCGATGGGATTTCCCTCCTGATCGTAGCTGTATTGCATTGGGCGTCCTGAGACGGGATGGGCCTCGTTCGTGTAAATGATGAAGAAGTGGACCTGATCGGCGTAGATCGCATATAGGTCATCGTTGGAAGCACACTGCTTCCGGAATGGCGGTCAGGTATATGAGCCATAGATCAGTGCAACCGGCTTCTTTTGCAGCAGCTCCGATAGGACATAGGAATTTCCGTCCACGTCCATCAGGGAAAAATCAACTGCCGGATCGCCCGCCTGAAGATCGGGATCGGTGCCATCCCCGCGATTGCATCCGCGCACCAGATCATTGGACAACTCGCGCGTTGCTTCATCGGTTGGTTCAGGGATCGCGGTTGAGGGGATGGGCGTTTCAGGCAGTTCAAGTTCAACCGGCTTGGACCCTGCTTGCGTTGACTGCACTGTAGAGTTTGCTTGATTTATCACTTCTGTTTGAACTGATGTTTGTGAGCATGCTGTCGCAAGCAGGACGAAGAATGAGAGAAGACAAATCGATTTCTTTTTTATCATTACACCACCCCAACTGCCTAATTCTATTGATCATTATGTCTATGCATAATCTATCGCTGTAAAATATTTGTGTAAAATTGCGAAAAAGAATGTAAAAAATATTAAGCCAATTTTACAGGAGAGGACGAATGGGGTGAAACTCATATATGGGACCCTGGCGATCACGTCGTACTGCGCGGAGTTCGGCGCGGGAAAATGTGGTTCGCCATCGTGGCGACCGTCGTGCAAGATGCGCCTGACTTGATCGCGCTATCCCCTCATGCCCACGCGGGAGCGTTGGCACAAGAGAAAATCCCCTCGTTCCCACGCTCCCGCGTGGGAACGAGATAAAGCTTGGAGAGCTTCGTATTTTCCCGCGTAGAGGATCGTTTCAGGAGACGCTCGACTGTTAGCTAATTTATGGAGTACCCCAGGAGGGATTCGAACCCACAACCTAAGCTTTAGGAGAGCTTCGCTCTATCCATTTGAGCTACTGGGGCTTGGGGCGATTATACTACGGGGTCTCTTCTTCCTCATCGGAGATTTCTACTAGATAGGCTGTAACCGGTTCCTGGCGACCTGGAAGGTGAATTGGTTCCAGCTTTGTCCCCATGACCCCGCCAACCTGATCGCAGGTTGCCTCGCTGATCAATATTTGACCCTCTTCGGCGGCCTCTTGCAATCGTTTTGCGACGTTCACAGCATCCCCAACGACGGTGTAGTCCATCACAAAATCGGAGCCGATGTTCCCAACCACCGCCTCGCCTGAATGTAAACCAATTCCCAGATCCAATCCTTCTAATTCGATTCCAGAGCTTTCACGTAGCGTCTTAAACAACCGCTGCATGGCGAAGGCGGTGTCAACCGCTCGCTGAGCGTCATCCGCCTCCGAAATCGGGGCGCCATAAAAGGCCATGAGCCCATCCCCCAGATATTTATCAAATGTCCCTCGATAGGCAAAGATAAGGTTGCTCAGAGGTTTAAAGATCCTGTTCAGGGTTTTGATAACTTCATTGGCCGTATGAACTTCGGTGAATTTGGTGAAACCACGAATATCGGCGAAAAGCACCGTCACCATGCGAGTCTCACCACCCAATTTGAGATGGTGCTCGGGATCATCCAGGATGATGTCCGCCAAATCGACGGCGACGTAGCGATCGAGCACACGACGTAGAAGTCTGTTGCGCGCTTCAACGTCGTCGTTTAGTTTCTTCAGCTGCAGCAACGAGCGAACACGCGTGAGCAAGATGATGGAGTTATAGGGCTTGCTGATAAAATCATCCGCCCCAGCATCGATGGCTTTTATCTTCTCCTCATCCGTATCGAAGGCAGTGACGACCACTACCGGCACGAAGCGCGTCTCCGGCGTTGATTTCAGCGTCCTGCAAAGCTCAACTCCGTCCAACCTGGGCATCTGCACGTCAACCAGGGCTAGGTCCGGCGGCTGTCGCAATGCCTGCTCCAGAGCCATCTGCCCATCGATGGCGACCATCACCTCACATCCTGAGGAGGTCAGGTAAGTTTTAAGCAAATCGCGATTCAGCCAATCATCGTCTGCGATGAGAATGAGCGGAGGACGATTAAAAATCGTCGTTAGGTCCATAAGACGTCAATCAATGTTTACCATATCCAAGGTGTAATGGAACATCTCCCCATTACACCTTGTCACTACGCAACCCTTTCACCAGCAATTTCTACCTATTCCACCTTACCCGTAGTGATCGCCATTTTTACCTCACCCAACGCTTTGGTAACCTCGATATCGCGCGGGCAGGCATCGGTGCAGTTGTATATATCATGGCAGCGCCAGATCCCCATCCGGTCGTTTAGTGCTTGCAAACGTTCTTGCGCCCCCCGGTCACGGCTGTCATAGATGAAGCGGTGGGCCTGCACGATGGCGGCCGGTCCCACATACTCCCCGCTGGCCCAAAAGGAGGGACAAGCGGTGGTACAGGCTGCACAGAGGATGCACTTGGTCGTGTCGTCGAAGCGCGCCCGCTGTTCCTGGGTTTGCGGCCGTTCTGATACCGGCTCCGGTTCATCATTGATCAAATAGGGCAAGACGGAACGGTAACTTTCGAAGAAAGGTTCCATGTCGACGATCAAGTCTTTGATAACTGACATCCCCAGAATCGGTTCGACCTTGATTTTCGAACCAACATCTCTTACCAGAACCTTACAGGCGAGGCGATTGACACCATTGATACGCACAGCATCGGAACCGCAAACACCATGCGCGCACGACTTGCGGTAGGAGAGCGTGCCATCTTGCTCCCACTTCACTCTATTCAACAGGTCGAGCACTTGATCGGTGGGCTCAGCCTCTAATGTATAGTTCTCATAGCGAGGGCGTTTGTCGGTCTCTGGGTTGTAGCGAAAGACACGAAGCTTGACCTCCATAGATATTCGCCTCCTAGTAAACCCGTTCTTTCGGTTCGAAACGGGTAATAGTTACAGGTTTGTACTTGAGCTTCACCCCATCCGGTTCTAAGAACGCTATGGTGTGCTTTAGCCATTTCTTATCCAATCGATCTGGATAATCCTCTCTCGCATGCGCCCCGCGACTTTCCGTGCGCTCAAGCGCAGATACGGTTGTCACTTCGGCTGAATCCAATAAGCAACCCAGTTCCCATGCTTCTAACAAATCCGTGTTGAAGACCATCCCTTGATCTTCAACGCGAATACCATTGTATTTCTCTTTCAACTCCCGGACCACCTTGAGCGCCTGCTCCATCCCTTGCTCGGTTCTGAATACGCTCACATGGTCGAACATCACTTCCTGCATTTCTTTGCGAATCTCGTGAACCTTGGCAGACCCATCTCCATTGCGTAAAGCGTCCAGCTGTTGACGGACAAATCCCTCCGGCTCATCTGGCAGATCCGGGAAGGAGCTCCCTTGAGCATATTCGGCGGCCTTAATGCCCGCTTGCTTCCCGAAGACGATGATGTCGAGCAGCGAATTCGTACCCAGACGATTTGCGCCGTGCACGGAAACACAGGCCACCTCACCGGCAGCATAGAGCCCGGGCACGAGGGTGTCTTTCTCATCGGCAAAGACCTCGCCGAACATGTTCGTTGGAATACCCCCCATGGCGTAATGTGCGGTGGGTTGAACCGGCATGGGCTGGGTGATGGGGTCGACCGCCATATAGGTTCGGGCAAAATCGATAATGTCCGGAAGCTTAGCGAGGATTTGCTCCCCGGTTACTACGTATGGTGTCCCGTCCGGGTTCAGACGACCATCGAGTTGGGCATATTTGTTGACCGTCTCCGGTCGAACGTCCAAATATAAATACCGATTGCCACCAATTCCTCGACCGTCGCGCATCTCCAAGTACATAGCCCGGCTCACAATGTCTCGAGAAGCGAGATCTTTCACCGTCGGTGCATAGGTTTCCATGAAGCGCTCGCCGAGATCATTGAGAAGGACCCCACCCTCCCCACGCACACCCTCGGTGATCAGAATCCCCATCTTGTAGATCCCGGTTGGGTGAAACTGGAAAAACTCCATATCTTCTGCCGGAATTCCCCGACGCAAAGTAATAGCCACTCCATCACCGGTGTAGGAATGGGCGTTGGAAGTAATTTCCCAAACCCTACCATGACCACCAGTCGTAAAAATGACCGCTTTTGCATGAAAGACGTGGATCTCTCCCGTCAGCAGCTCGGCCGCCACCACACCTGCAGTAACTCCGTCTTCAATCAATACATCGAGAACTTGAAATTCGTCGTAGAACTTGACCTTGTGCTTTATGCACTGCTGGTAGAGGGTTTGAAGGATCATGTGCCCCGTGCGGTCCGCGGCGTAAGCTGCGCGCGTCACAGGTTTTCCGGTGAGGTTGTTGATGTGGCCCCCGAATGGTCGCTGCGCAATTTTCCCATCTGGTGTGCGGTCAAAGGGCAGGCCCATGTGTTCCAAATCGTAGACCGTTGGAACAGCCTCCTGACACATGAACTCTATCGCATCCTGATCGCCCAGGTAATCGCTTCCTTTCACCGTGTCGAACGTATGCCACTCAGGGCGATCCTCCTCCAGGCTACCCAGAGCCGCACCCACCCCACCTTGGGCGGTGCCTGTGTGCGATCGGACAGGGTACAGCTTACTCAACACAGCGGTTTTGGCACCCTTAGAGGCATAGAGCGCCGCCATCAAACCGGCCCCGCCGCCCCCAACGATGACGACTTCATATTGATGATGCATACGTCTGCTCCGAGAAATTCAAAGTTCGTTATGATGCCAGGATCACATAGATAGCGGTAACCATTCCTCCACCAAACAGTAGGAATATTACCGCTCGCAGCAAATAGACCAAGAATGGTCGATCGATAAAGTCCTCAAGAATCATTCTAAAACCGTTCAAACCATGCGCTGCGGCGAGAAAGATAAACACCGTGCTGAAAACTTGCCAGAATGCATTGGACCACCCTGCGGTCACATCTGGAATATCACTGTTGATAACGTGGTTGGGATTTGGAAAGAAGGTCCAACGGTATAGGGCCGGCATTTCGAGCAATGTGCGGCCTCTCATAATGAATGCAAGTGCCATGCTGACTGCCGCAAAGATAATCATCGCCAACCCGGAAAGCCTGGTAAAGAGCCACATACCATATTCAAAGGTTCCGGAGGCGGGCCGTACCTGACGTTTTGAGATACCCATACGATGCTCCTTAGTTCCTTTAAACGCCCAGAAGGGCGTTCTGCACCATGATGAAGGATGGTAACAGATAGAGGGGGATGAAGATGATCCACTGGAGCCAGATCAACTCATTATGAAATCTCAACAGGGATGGGAAGAGATCTTCAAGTGCGATGCGTGCACCATGGGCTGCATGATACAGAACACAGAAATACACCACCAGTTGGAAAAGCCAATTTTCATAAACCGTCGTTACGGCAATGGAAACATCGTCACTAAATTGTTGGAGAAAGAATGCGGCAACAACGTGAATGCCTACAAACACAAGGATTCCAAGCCCCGTTATGCGGTTGAGCATCCAAGTGATCATCCCTTGTCTGCCCCGATAACGAAGCCCCGCAAAAAAGTTAACTCTCCTCTTCAGTGGTTGAGCCGGCATGAGGTTCCTCCCGAGGGCTTACTTGTTGGAGTGGAGTCAGATGGTATTATACCGACATCATTCTTTGGTGGAAGCATTTCCTTGATTTTCTGTCAACTTTAAGAAGAATTTCATCATAAATACCCTTCATTTGGCATAACGGATGCGGGTTACAATTCTCTTGTGATTTACTGAATGCGGATTGGATGGGATCCCTTCTCAAGATTTGGTGAAAGTTGTGGGAGTTGCCCCACAGATACAACCCCGCAAAAGACAGTAAACTTGATCGCTACCACTCTTCAGGTCGCTTTCAGGAGGACTTCATGACAGGATCCGCTCATAAATATGGTATCGATCGGCGAGGTTTTGTAGCCGGAGTGGTCGCACTTCTGGGTGCAGCCATTTCGGCCATCATTGGCTTGCCTGCCATCATCTACTTGCTATCTCCAGCGTTAGAGAGATCCAAAGGGTCTTCGGACAATTGGGTCCCACTTGGCCTGTTAGAGGAAATTCCACTGGACGAACCTACGCTCTTCACCTTCACACAAACCAGGCAAGTCGGTTGGGAGCGGACAGCACAAAGCTTCGGCGTTTACGTGGTTAGAAAACCAGGAGGAAAGTTGGACGTTTTCTCCAACGTTTGCACCCATTTGAGCTGCCGCGTTTCCTGGAAGGAAGATAGGGATAGTTATGTTTGTCCTTGCCATGATGGTTTTTTTGCTAAGGATGGCTCAATCATTTCCGGCCCACAACCCCGCCCTTTAGATATGTATGAGCATAAGATTGAAGAGGGCGCAATCCTGGTCCACATTCAGGAGATTTGATATGGCGACACGCATCTTTTCCTGGCTGGATGAACGCCTCGGTTTGAAAACCATTTACGATGTGGTCCTGGACCGAAAAGTCCCCAAGGTCAATTGGGCTTTCACATTAGGGAGCGCAACGTTGTTCCTCGTGGTCGTCCAAGGGGTCACCGGTGTTCTACTGAGTGCCTATTACGTCCCTCACCCCGAGCAAGCCTACGACAGCATCCAGTACATTATGAACGATGTGACCTTCGGCTGGCTGATTCGGGGCATCCACCATTGGGGCGCCACGCTCATGGTGATCGTAGTTTTCCTACACTTGCTGCGCACTTTTTTCTACGGAGCCTACAAATACCCTCGAGAGATCACCTGGATCACAGGCGTTCTGCTGCTATTGGTTACTTTAGGCAGCGGCTTCACAGGATACCTGCTACCTTGGAACCAGCGCGCTTTCTGGGCGACGATCGTGGGCACATCCATCGTCGAGACTGTGCCAATTCTCGGACCCTTTCTGACAGAAGCGTTGCGCGGCGGCACAAACTTGAGCACACTCACCCTGGTGCGATTCTTCAGCGCCCATATTTGGATTCTCCCTGCGGCATTGGCCGGTTTAATTGGAATCCACCTGTACTTGGTTGTTCGCTTAGGGATCTCTCATATCCCCGAGAAGGATGAATAGGAGACGCGCCGTGGCTGATGACCCACAGAAAATCTACAAAGCACGCTATGAGGCTGCGAAAGAAAAAGGGGGGCATAGATTTTTCCCGCATGTAATCTATTCCGACCTGATTGTCTCTTTCGGAATCTTCATCCTGCTCATCGGTCTGGCAACGTTCGTGGGTGTGGCTAACGAACCCCCTGCCGACCCAAGCGACTCAACTTACATCCCCCGACCGGAATGGTACTTCCTGTGGCTATTCCAAATGCTAAAGTACTTCCCCGGGACGCTCGAGTGGCTCGGTACGACGGTTGTTCCCATTGTCCTGGTGCTCATTCTGTTGCTGCTACCCTTCTACGACCGAAGGCCGATACGCCATTGGCGACGCCGTCCCATCGCCATGATTTCCATGATGGTTGGAGTGGTTGGGATCGTTGCCCTTACCGTCATCGCCTCCGTTACCACACCACCTAATCCTGAGGTGGATGTATTTTCTTCGGTGACCGAATCAATCGTCGCCGGTCAGGATCTGTACTCATTGCAGTGTGGCGAGTGTCACGGATCGGAAGGAGAAGGTGGAGAGATCACCACGGTTGAGGAGCTGGAAGGGGTGATTGTGGCGCCCTTGAACGCACCGGACTTCATGTACACGCGCACGGACGATACCAATTTCAACATTATCGATTACGGTCAACCTGATCTTGGCATGGCGCCATTTGGACTGGCGAACGGCGGTGAACTATCACGCGGAGAGATCCAAGCCATCGTTGATTTCATGCGCTATACCTGGGACGACCGTGTGGAGATCCCCGAAGATGCAGCTGCTGCGGGCGCAGTGCCTGAGCTGGGTCCGGACGAGATCCCCACTTACGATGTGCACATTTCCGCCATCATCCGCCGCACCTGCATTTCCTGCCACCGTCCTGGCAAGAAGAACGGTGAGTACCTGATGCGAGATTACGATGAGATCATCAACAGCGGCGATAACGCGCCGAACCTGATCGCCGGTGATCTTACAAACAACCTGATCCTCATGATCCTGCGCGAGGAGATCGACGCTGGCGGAGCAATGCCGCCCACCAAGGAGCTCAAGCCCGAGTGGGTCGACGCCTTTAAGCGTTGGGTTCTGGCTGGGATGCCGGAGACGGCGGAAGACCTCCCCGTGGAGGAGACCGCCGTGCCTGAGGCTGTGCAGGAACCCACCCAGGAAGTAGAGGCGACGCCGACGCCTTAGTGACGCTGAATACTTTTATCAACCTCCCGGATGTTTAAGCGAGCTTTGTTCGCCCGATCTCTGGGAGGTTAATTTAATCCACATAAGGCGCTTAGGACCTAAAGAAATTAAGACTCCTCCCCCCACAATGCCGGTCCTTTTCACCCGATTGACCTTTTTTCAGTGAATTCATTAATGTTATTGACAAGAAAACAACTTATTGTTTCGAGTCATAATGAGGGCATTCGTGCTACTCTATCCATACTTGAAATACTAGTGAATGAGATGAGCAAAATCTTCACACATAAAGAAATTATCTACGAGCTGAAGGAAACTCAAGGGTTTTACTTTTGCTTGGTACATGCTGAGGGGCAAAAAAAGTTACTGTACCAGACTAAATATTTTGGTTCTGCCCAGGCAGCGAGATCAGCAGCCGTTGGTTTTATTGAGCATTACGATACTCACATAAAAAGCAAGCAGAAGAAAAGTAGAGCTCAACGCCCCAAGCCAAAACAAGAAAAGAGTAAGACTGAACGTTCAAAGCTGAAGGAAGTGAGGCGTATGGCTCCGATCCCGAAGCCTACGGATAAAAAAAATAGAGCTCAACGCACGGAACCGAAACAAAAAATCACCAGTACTGAACGTACAAATCTTAGGGGAGAGAGGAGCAGAACTCCGCTCTCGAAACCTGAGAAGGAGAAAAGCAGAACTCAGCGATCGAAACCTCAAGACTCCCAACAAAAACGGAGAGCAGGTATTTTTCCGGTGCTGCTATTAGTTGGCGGTTTTCTCTTGATAATGACGCTAATTGTCTATGGTTATTCAGAATTTCTTGAAAGCGAAGATCGCCAGAATCAAGTGATACCCTTGATAACAGGGACGGCTATACAGGGTCTAGGGATTACTCTTCCTGAACCGAGGGAGACAATGGTACTCCCTCAAGTGTCTCAGTCCCAAACTCCTTCAGCAACAGTGACTCCGACATTAACAATTACAATTACGACTACAAGCACAAGTTTTTCTACGCAGCCTCCAAAAATAGCTACTCATACCCAAAGACCGACTGATCCTCCAAGTCTGACCAACACCCCTACACCGAGTACTTCTTCTAGTCCAACCAACACCGCAACACCGACTACTCCACCTAGCCCAACTAACACCTTGACTCCTGCTCCCACAATGTCACCGACACCAACTCCGACACCCACAACGATCACGCCAACCGCGACAATAACTCCTTCGGCGACCTCTTCTCCGACACCAGGAACATGATTGCTGCGATATATTAGCTTGTATTTAGTCAGAATGAGAAAAGTACCTATTAATTTTTTCTGAACCCACTTAATCCCATAGATTTATGAAATGGTACAGCCATAAAAATTTTAGATTCAGTTTCCCCCAGGTGCGCCGAAAGGTAGTCGTAAAACACCACCGATACCCTCAAATGTGCGATCCCAGTCGCCACTGATCCCTCCAGAGAATCTTACTGGGGCCACCATTTGGAGCAGATAGCCGTGTTTTCCTTCACTGCAACGCCGATCCTCGACACGATCTCCCCTAAAATCTGTGCAAAAGAACGCTGGACCTCCTGCGTTTGACCATTGCCATTGGGCATTTCGTAATTGACGCATATTTCCGAGCCAGATAGTCTCCGCATGACCAAATGGAAGTGTGCGGTCGCACGGTGAATAAGTGTCTGCACATATTTCTTCAGAAGTACTGATTAATTGAATTGATTGGAGTATGTTCGGATCACCTGACATGAAGTTCATCGGATTTGTTACAACTACTTGTACTGGCGTCGACCAGACATTTCCTACCTGACCACCAAAGTCCCAAATCTCTATACCATAATCACACACACTGGCAATTGACCGGTTTCTTCCGCCTTGTGTCTGACCGGGGCAATTTTTAAACAATTCTCCGGTATCGGCCAAATAATATACTTCTGTTAAATTACCCACAGTATCTTGTGACCAAAAGCCAACGTCGTGAAAACGATCCGTGAGACGCGATTCACTCCATGATCCCTGGTGTACCCAAAATTGCATATCCATGTCGGGGTTTACGAATAAGCGTTCTTGTGTGTCCCAACCAGTACGCTGACCTCGAATGTGAGTAAAGACTTTATAGCCCTCATGTTGTCTAATCAAATGGAGTTCGCCAGCATGGTATGCCGGAAACCCAAAGTAAGGTAATGGAGCTTCAGGATGAGGGGGATCCCCATGCTCGTGAGCAAAACTGCAGAGCTGGCTCCCAGGAATGGAAGGATCGAGTTTGACAGTTATCGGGTGCCACGTACGATAAGAATTTCCATCTGGCCCGACAACAGCAAATCTGTTGTGAACATATTCAGGACAATCACCCAGAATCGATCGGGCAACTGCAGGAAAAGTATCTGTGTCTATCTCAGGAATCGCTGTTGGTGAGGGGGGAATTGTTTCTGCTCCGGTTTTCGGTCGGCACTCAGCGACGCTTGTCCCATTCTCATTGACGCTGATTAGTTCTTCGCCCTCACTACATTCTGGTGAGGGTGAGGAGTCTGAGGAGGTCACCGGAATCCCCAGCAGGTCTTCTGCTTGTGCTATCTGAATTCCATCCCTGAGTGCTTGTGCTCTCTCGACCAAAGTCGATGTTGCAATAGTTTCAAAGGTATGGGTTAGAAGACTAACTGCTGCGGTATTTACCTTTTGTGATGAGAGTTTGCTTGGAACAGAGCGCCTTTGTGGAACATCAGATTCTGGCACGACAAGCACGAAAGTCATTGTGCCTAAGGTTCGATAAACTTCGACATCCCGAAAATTTTCATGACTTTGTGGAATTTGAAATAACACATTTATACCATTCCCCAAGATCCATCGTGACAAGAATGAACGCAAATTGTACAAGGACGTCGTGCCCAGGAAATCTCCTTTAATGCCTTCAGGGATTTCCTCTCCGATAACCTGGATGAATGGGTCTTGCTCGATCGGGGTTTGAAGGATGGTAATCTCCTGTAAAGGTACATTAAGCCGGGGTTCCAGTTGAAAGGCAGGCAAGAATCTACCTCTCGGATCCGCGGTCTCGATCATGTACGATGCTCTCAAGGCATAAATTGTTACTATGACTCCACTTGTGTCTATTGTTCCATCACTATTGAGGCGAATCGAGACATCTTTACCACCGACGATTGTCTGGTGCGTCCTTCCCTGATTTACGAACACATAGGAAAAGTTGTATTCAACAATTGGTTCAGGAGTTTCAACAGGCGCGCATGCAGATGCGAGCATTGAGATGAAAAGCAATCCAAATATCAACCTATACATTTACGTTTCCGATCAGATATTGCGCCATGATCTACCATTCAATGATGAAAATGAGGTCTGCCGAGGTTGGAAATCAAATTCCTGTCGATTAGACCATCACCAAGAGAGATGCGAATCGTTCGCGTAAACTTGCGGATTTTATTCTCATTGTACGGACAACGTGAGGGTAAAAAACAAACATTTAGCTTAAAGCTATGGACCTACGCGCAATGGCGCAGATGCTTGGAAAAGTTGCATGTCGAGATATTTTTATTTTATTGCTGTTTTGTGATTGGAACTAGACGAGTTGCTGG
>SDBU01004267.1_pt1 | contig 17646 bp, 18 predicted proteins | sample 2277071 | NCBI WGS metagenome assembly SDBU01 (sample SAMN10397929, study PRJNA504765) | marine sediment metagenome | isolation source: marine sediment core GS08_GC12, 126 cmbsf | place: Arctic Ocean: Gakkel Ridge, Loki's castle | collected 2008 | reverse complement strand
GACCCAGGCGTCGCTTGCGCTCCACCAATTGTTTCTCCAGGCGATCCTTGCCCAGCACCTCATCCAGCTGAGCGTCCAAGCCGGTCGCCTTCATCTCCACGTCTGCGTCGGCGCGATCCAGGCGGGCGCGGATCTGCTCGCCCAAACGCGCGATGTCGGAATCGCCGATTCCCTGCAGATCGTCTAAGGACCGGATGGTACGGGCAGCGATCTCCTTGCTCTTGGCCAGCTCAAGCAGGGCCAGCAGGTGTTCCCGCTCCTGCTTGATGATGGACAACTTGGCTTCCAGCTTGACGCGGGCCCCGCCGAGCTTCTCCGCCTCGATCTTCTGCTTCTCCCACTGCTCCTTGTACTCCTCGGCCAGTTCGGCCTTGGAGTTGTATCGAGACTGGGCAGCCATGGCCAAATCCTCTTTGCCCAGTTTGAGCAGCCGGTCGATATCCGCGTCCAGCTGTTCGGCCTCCGCCTGGAATAGCTTGTGCTTCCGCTCCAGGGTCTTGACCTGCCCTTTCACCGTCACGAGCGCATCTTCCAGATCATCCAGGTTGTTTTCGGCTTGGCGGATGTACTCGTCGAGCACCGCCACCGAATTGGCCTGAAGAGCCCTGTCCACCAACGCATGCAAATTGGCTGAAACCAGGGTCTGCACCTTGCTAAGTAATGAAGCCATGCCGTGATACCTCCTTCTGAGATGACGACAGTCCGCGCCTGTGTGACACCATGATACCACAACGGGATTTCAGATCCCAATCCTGCCGTCCCGCATGCTCACGAAGCTGGCCGGTCTCCCTGACACCGAGGGCAGTAGTAGGAAGTGCGGCCCGAGACCTTGGTCCGCCTCAGCTCGCCACCCTCAGGACATTCCCCTCCCTTCCTCCGATGAGGAATCAGATAATGGCCCGGGAACTTCCCGAATTCCGCCTGGAGATCGACGGCCGTCCGCAGCACCTCCTTCATCGCCCCAAAAATCCGCCTCAATGCCTCTCCATCCAGTTGTGACACCCTGGTCTGGGGATGAACCCCGGCCTGGAAGAGGATCTCGTCCGAGTACAGATTCCCGATCCCGGCCATCAGCTTCTGATTCATGAGGGCCGACTTCGCCATGGCCCTCCGCCCCTCCAATGCCCTCCCGAAAGCCGCGAAATCGAAATCGGGATCGAGCACGTCCGGCCCCAGGCCTTTCGTCGCCAGGAAATCCTCCTCCCGATCCGCTAAGCTCAAGCGGCACAGTTTTCGCTGACATCCGAACGCCAGATGAGAACCGTTGGCGAAATCGACCATCAGGCGAACGTGGGCGGGGGTCTCCTTCGTCCGCTCGAAATGCCGCAGATAGCCGGTCATTCCGAAATGAAGCGTGAGCCACTCCCCTGTATCCAACTGCACCAGAAGGTGCTTGCCGTGCCGTCGGGTCGATTGAAACCAACGCCCTTCCAGCCGCGATCGCAATTGGGGCGCCGAGATGCCCTCCAAGATCTCAGGACTGGGCAAGACCACCCTCTCGATAACCTGCCACAATGAGGTAGACTCCAGATACGACCTGAAAGTCTCCACTTCCGGCAGCTCCGGCATGGCCACTCTCCCCTGATCTAGATTTCAGAACGAACCCATTTTACCTGAAACCAGGAACTGAGATTCGATCGTCTCCCTTCTCTTGACACCGCGTGATCTTTGCGAATATACTCGACGCTACACCACGACCTTTGGAGGAAGCCATGCAGCGCCTTCGCAGAGAAGGAACCCTGAAGTACGACTTCGACTGGAGACACGAACCGGTGCTCCGAGTATCTGCAGGAGAAGCCTTCTTGGTTGAGACGGAAGACGCCTCCTCCGGGCAGGTGCGCTCAACAGATGTCATCCCCTACATGGACGATCTGCCCTATCGCCAGGGAGAGCCAGGCTTGGCCAATCCGGTCACCGGCCCCATCTACATGGAAGGCGCACACAAGGGAGACCTCTTGGAGATCGAGATCCTTTCCGTGGTCCCCGATGCTCAGGGCTACACCCGTTTCGGCCCCAACGATGGACCTCTGCGCGACTCCAAGCACTGGGCCCAGCTGGGCGAGCCTTGCGTCGAGATCATCAAACACCTTCCGGGCCCCAGCGGAACCACCCGAGACGGGAAGGGATTCATATCCGACCGACTAACCTGGGATCTGCACCCCTTCATCGGCACCATAGCGCTGGCTCCGGAGCGCGAGGTCATGAGCAGCGGCGGAGGACAGGGGCCGTCTGGAGGAAACCTGGATTGTCGCGACGTCTGCGAGGGGACCAAGGTTTACATCAATTGCCGCCACGACGGCGGACTCCTCTTCCTGGGCGATGTCCACGGGAGTCAAGGCGATACAGAGTTCACCGAAGCCGCCGACGAGACTCGCGCCGAGGTGACGCTTCGCTGCCAGATAATCCCCCAGAAGAGAATCCCCTTCATGCGCCTGGAGAAGTCCGACTCGATCATCTCGCTCCACTGCTACCGTCCGATGGAGGTCGCCGTCGAAACCGCGATCACCAACCTGATGGACTGGATGGTGGGAGACTACGGCCTGACCCAGAAAGAAGCCTACCTTCACGTGGGCCTCAATCCCGATTTCCGCATCCACGTGTACCAGATGGCCCGGTGCGACAACCTGGAATTCACCGTCGGGGCTGAGCTGCCCAAACGCTATCTGCCAAACCCGCAGTAACACGGGCCTCGTAGCCGCCGCAACCCATGACGCGCACCCACGGATCTCATTTGCCCATGGGCTGCCTGATCACCGTCTTCAGCCTCTCCGGCGCGGTCCTGTTGGGATCGCTCAGGTAGATCTCGTGGTGCTTTCCCGCCAGCTTGTACCCGCCCTCCTCGATGAACTTGTGGAGCTTCTCAATGGTCGGGCGCTCGGCGGAATAAGGGCCGATGTGCATTATCTGAGCCGAAAGCCCTTCATGGAAGCTCTCGAACCTGAGCCGGGAGAGCGCAGGTGGATTCTTCTTCCTCTCAACTTCCTTCGTGGCTTCAGCCACGATTTCCTCCGTCACCCGGCCCGGCTGCATGAGCATCAGGGTCCACTTCCAGGCATCCTTGTCATCGATGCTAAACTGACCCATGTCGTCGGTCCACAACAGAAACTCCAAGGGCATCACCACATAGTCCATTTCCCGCTTCTTGAGCATGAACTTGGCTGTATAGGAAACGCCGTACAGCACTTCGATAGCCTCCTGGAACTCCACTGCCGTGTTCGGGTCACCGCTCCCATCGATCATCAGGAAGTTCATGAGCGGCACGTCGACGACCGAGCTTTCCCTAGCTGAAGGCTTGTACAGATGCTTCATCTCTCTCTTGAGATCGATCTTGGCCATAGTTGTCCCCCCCGTCTAGATCCTTCCCACCGCCGCCATGTAGATGGTTGTCTCCTTCATGCCATCCGCGCCGATGATAGCGTTGACCGCATCGTCCAGAAACGCAGCCACCCCACAGCAGCCCAGCCCCAACGCCTCACAGGCCAGGTACAGATTCTGACAGATATGTCCCGCATCGAGGTAGATGTAGCGATAAGCCCTTTGGCGATACTTCCACAGGCTGCGCTCCATCACGGCGCTCCAGATGAAGGCCACAGCGCCGCTTCCCAGCATCTCCTGCCCCAGACCCGCCCGTACCGTCTCGTCGCGGAAGTCTCCCTCCCCAATCTGCTCCAGAGCGTGTTCCTCCGGCAGATACAGATAGACGCCCCTCTCCATCTCCTCGACGCTGTTGACGACCACGTACGTATCGTCGGGATACAAAGCCCCCGCGCTGGGAGCCGTCCGAAAAGCGACCCCCCCGGCTCGGCGAGTCACCCCTTGGCAAGCCCACAGCAGCAGGGAAAGCTCGTCCAGAGCCAACGGCCCGGGTGCGAATTCCCGCCGGCTCCTTCGCACTTTCAACAGCCCCCACAGATCCCTGTCTCCCCCCCGGGAGAGATCGGGCTCAAGAAGGGGAACTCTCCTCCCCGTCTCCCGCCTTGGGGTTGCCGACATCCCAGCCAGATACTTGGTCTCCTCCTGGAACCTCTCGCCTATCTGCACCGGATCCCTCCCCTTACCGCCGATCCCTGCGGCATCGCTCAGCGCAGAGCCGAGGTGGTGCCCTGCCCATCGCCAGACGACTACATGAACCGCTCGAATCGGTCCCTCTTCGCTTTGCATATCGGGCAGACCGGGGGCGGATCATCCCTGGCGCAAAGATATCCACACACCCGGCATCTCCACACAGGACGCGCAAGTTCGAAAGGCGCTCCCTCTGATGGAGTGGATTCTACCCTCTTCTCCGGCAAGCCACGACGCTCGGGGATGGAACGGGCGCTTCTCTTGCCCTCCAGCACATCCTTGGTGACATAAAGCGCGCAGTAACACTGATCGTATTGGCTCAGATCGGGATCTCGATAGTCGCACGGACATATGATATCCAGGTCCTCTTCCCTCGAGCCCGAAGCAAGCCTACAGGGGCAGGCCCAATATCCATATCTTCTCTCGTTTTCCAGCAACCCCCTGACCAGATCCTTGGCAAACTCCACATCCGAATTGAGGTGATACCCGAAATCCTCCGCCTCGCGGTTGAGCCTGTCGTAAAGTTCCTCGACTTCCTGATCGGTGACGGTCGACCCGTTCACATCCCCAATTCCCTCCTTATCCTGGACTCATCGAATCCCACGATGCTTATCCTCTCATCGATCACCACCGTGGGGAAAGACCGGCTCGGATTCCACTTCTGCACCTCTTCCAAGAGAACCTCTCGCTCATCCCCCTCTGCCTGATCGATGTCTACATAGCGATACTCGACGCCCAGCTCACTCAGCAACGCCTTGGTCCTCTTGCACCACCCGCAAGTGCTCAAGGCGTAGAGCATCACGTCTCCCCTGTCTTCTCCCTCAACTTGTACGACTCCCACCGCTGACAACTCCTTTCCCCGTCGGCCGTCACCCTCCGATGAGCAGATAGAGCGCCACTCCACGCATCAACCACCCGACGACGCGAAGCTTCGCCGAAGCCTTGTTTCCATTCATCCCACCTATGCGGTCTCACCGGCGATCTCGACACCCTCTCCCCAACGACAGCATCACACCCCCAACAGTTGCGGCCTCGCTGGCGCTCACGCCCGCACAAATTCCCTACTCGACGGCCACCCAGATGGCCCCTTCTTCCACTCGCGTGTCCAAAACGGGCAAAGGTTTAGCCTTCGAGAACAATCCCAGCACCCGTCCCACACCGGGCGGCCAGGGAGCCCACGCCTTGACCTCCCCGGTGAGGAGATCGAAGGTGCTGCGATGGCGCGGGCAGACGATGAAGCCATCATCCGTCATCTCGGCTTCCTCGAGACGTTGGCCCATATGAGGGCAGACGTTATCCACAGCGTAAATCTTTCCTCGCTCATGAATCAGGAGGATCTCGCGGTCGCCGATCTTCATCACGTGTCGTGCTCCCTCCGGAAATCGCTCTTGGGAAACAGCCTTGACCCAGTTCATTTGTCATCTCCTCCAGCGGAAACTCGCGATCTTGGCAACTGTTCCAGCTCCGGGCCAGACAAGGTATCGCGCACCTGCCACCCCAATGTGGCAATCTCCTCACGCAGAGAATCGGCGACAGCCCACCGGCCCTTGGATCGGGCCGTCTCTCGCTCCTCGATCAACCTCAGAACCTCCAGCGGCGGTTCAGGAGCCGCTTCATCTACCCGGGCATTTAGAGCCCTCTTCCAAACCTCAGAAGGTATGCCAGCCTGTGGATCAGGCATCCTGAGAGCCCCCAGCTCGGCTGCGGCGAAGGCTTCTCCGTGGGAAAAACTCCGGCCTTCTCCATCTCGCAGCAACGTGACGCCCCCCTTGCCCATCACCCTGCAAATCCCTGCTCCCAGGTCCAGGATCAGGATCGTATGCTCGTCGATGCCCACCACGTTCACCCCGATTGGCATCATCGCCAGCAACCGCTGAAAACGAGCCTCTCCCATGTAACAGCGGCTGGTATCCAGATTGGCTCCGCCCTCGGTGTTGTCCCAGTGAGGTATGAACACCAGTGAAAGGCCATACGGGCCGAACAAGTTCAAGCCCCGATGCCAGTGCAGATCCTCTCCAACCTTGTAGATCTCGTACACCGGCAGCGCGTGGACGCCGGCCGCGATGGTGGCCGCGCTGGCCATGACCACCGCCTTTCCCAGCCGGTGATGAGCTATCAGCGTATGCCAGGCCAGGCTACCCTCAAGTTGTCGGACGGCATAGGTGGGACTGCCCGGCCCCAAGAAGATGACTTCGCTTTCGTGGAGAGGGGCCACGACGTCGGGATCATCCGGACTGAAAGGAGTGCCGCGTTTGCGGGCTGGAATGACAGTCACCTGCGGCATGTAGTTCTGCAGACGCTTGCGTAAAAAATCCGCCACCTGCCCGGCCACCCAGGCCGAGTTCGGCTGGAAGCCGGCAGGAGTCTCAAGCAAGGCCACGCGAACGGGCGGGGACAGGCCTCGAAAAAGTCGGTCATAGACCTTGCGTCCGCTGGCCGACGTTTCCCCCGAACCGAACAGGACAACCGGACCAGGATGCTGAGACACAGGTTTCACCCCATCATTCTGACTGATGCGCCTCGCTCATTCCAGTCGTGAGGCCGGCGACCACGCTCAAAAGCGATCGAGGTATGTCTTGACCCGATTCGAGCGACCCCTCGATCAGAAGTCACTTCAGGTCCTCCCATCACCGACGCTTCCGCCCCATCTCGCTACCGCAACACCCACAAGCTGACAGCCATCACCATCATTCCCAGGACCACCCCCACAATAGGCAAATGGTCCTCCCCCAATGAGCAAGCGGCCGGGATCAGCTCATCAAGCGCAACAAAGACCATGATGCCTGCCACCGCCGCTAGAGCGAAACCCAACACCGTTTCGCTCAGGAACGGCATCAAAATGGCCGCCGCCAAGACCGCCCCGATGGGTTCCGCCACGCCCGAGAGGAAAGACCACAGGAACGCCTTGCTTCGGCTGCCAGTGACAGCGTAGATGGGCGCCGACACGGCGATCCCCTCGGGAATATTATGAAGCCCGATGGCCATCGCGATGGCGATTCCCAAGGAGGGATCCTCCAACGCACCCATGAAAGTAGCGATTCCCTCTGGGAAATTGTGTATGCCGGTTCCCAGCGCGACGAGCAAGCCCGTCTTGAGCAGCCTGCCGTTCGGCGTGCCAAGTGCAACGCCATGACGCTCAGCTATATAATGATGTGGTACGAAAGCATCGATCAGAAACATCACCCCCATCCCACCGAAGAAAGCCAAGTGGGCCGGGGCGAAGCCGACGGCCGCGATCCCTCCCTGCAACAGCTCGACGAATGAGACCAGGATCATCACGCCGGCGGAGAAGCCCATCGCCATCGATATGAAACGCGGCCCTGGCTTGCGGAAGAAGACTGCCACCAGGCTCCCCAACGTGGTGGACAGCCCAGCAAGAGTCGAGAGCAGCAGCGCGAAGGCTACGGTGGCATCCAATCTACAGCTCCACCCGAATCCCCTCGCCCTCTTCCACCCAGCCAACCTCCCAAGCTTCCTGCCCTTCCTCGGCGCAACGATCCAGGAAGTCCTTCAGGGATTCCGGCGCCAAGGCGACCAGGAGTCCTCCAGAGGTTTCGGGAGTGAACAGAAGCACTTGTTCCTCCTCGGAGATGCCGTCCACAAAATCCACACCGGGACCATAGTAGGTCCGGTTGTTATGGGACCCCCCGGGAAAGAGCCCATCCATCGCGTAATCATGGGCTCCCTCCAACAGAGGAAGCCGCTCGTTCGAGAAGCGGAGTCGGACCCCACCGTGCTCCGCCATCTCGCTGGCATGGCCCAAAAGGGCGAAGCCCGTGATATCGGTCGCGGCGTGAGCGCCGGCGGCCACCATGGCCCTGGAAGCCGCACGGTTCAAGGCAGCCATGCTGGACACAGCCGCGGCCACGTGTTCGGGTTTCGCCGCCTGGCTCTTGAGAGCCGTGGTGATTATGCCCACTCCCAAGGGCTTCGTCAGAACCAGAACGTCGCCTGGCCGAGCTCCCGCCTTAGTGACCATGCGGTCCGGGTGCACCAAGCCGGTCACCGCCAGCCCGTACTTGGGCTCCTTGTCGATGAGCGTGTGCCCCCCGACCACCGCCGCCCCCGCCTCGGCCACCTTCTCCGCACCGCCGCGCAAGATCTCGGTCAAGATCTCACCAGGTACGCTCTCGGGGAAGCAGGCGATGTTGATGGCGAACAGCACCTCGCCTCCCATGGCGTAGACATCGCTCATGGCGTTCGCCGCGGCGATGGCTCCATAGTCGTACGGCTCGTCCACTACAGGCGGGAAGAAATCTATTGTCCCGACGATGGCTTGCTCATCGTTGATCCGGTAGACGGCGGCATCATCCGGCGGATGGAGCCCCACCAGAAGTTGCGGATGATCGTGTGCCAAGAAAACCTCGCGTAGAGGGCGCAGGACCTGCGCCAAGGCCTCAGGGGCCATCTTGGCCGCTCACCCCGCGCAAGAAGCCAAGCTGGTCAGGCGGATCTCCCTGCCATTCATGGCCCTGTCCCTCCTTCCATCATTTCGAATTTCTCCGTCACGAATGCTCATGGTACCATAAAGCTAAGAATAAGTAAAGAGCGTTTTCTCTTCTGTAGCCAGTTGCGAAACTCGCTACAAGCTCCTCTCGTGGACGACGTAAGCTCAGCAGGGGGAGATTGCGAGGCGGCTAGAGCAACGCAGACATAGTAGCTATCCAGCCCAAAGGCACGATACAAATAGAGTATAGCGCCAACTGAGCTGGTGCTGGTGACTTCGAATCAGGGGGCTGTGGGTTCGAATCCCGCCGGGCTACCCGGCGGCTGCAACGGGGGTTGGGCGGCGTAAGCGACCCACGAGCGACCACCGCCCTCCGCCGACTAGCCCTACGTCCGTATGCAAGCGATTATGGGCGACAATTCACTCCATTTCAAAGGGACTAAAATAGGACTCACTTACTCCTTCGCCAAAGTTCGAATCCCTTTCCGATCTTACTTCCATGAATCGGCGCAATCCCGGATAACTGCAGTCCTCGTCTCCTGTGCCCCTGTACTCGGTGCGCAGCGTCTCGAATGTCAAGTTCATAGGAGGGCCAGTCATGACCAAGACCACGCCTTCTTCAAGCCGGAAAGAGGCCGAGAGATACTGCCTCACCTGATCACAGATATGATTGGCCGCTCTAGTGAGTTCAAGCATCAAGTCACAGACCAGATCAACATGATAATTAAACTTTCGGACAAGTTTATGATATGTCTCTGAATCGTAGAAATCGCTCTTGTAAAACTTCTTAGTCCAGTACATGGAATCCTCACCGTCACCCTCCTTCACGGCGTGCATCATGAAGACGAGGCGGAAGTCGTTCAGGACGCGACAAAAGTTCAAGAAGGCACTCTCAAAGTCGGGGTACCTGCGAGGCCAGACGCGCGAGAGAAGATACTTGTTAAGATTGTCGAGTTGCTTCATTTGTGAAACACTGATGGAAGGCTGACCTCCGCCGAGCACAAAGGAGCTCCACTGCTCCCAGCCCGGGACATCAGCCATGTCGAGCCAGCAGTCGACGTAGCTGGCGTATACTTCGTCATCTTTCTGCCTCGCTGCATCGAAGCCCAGGAGCGCATTGGCCCATTCGAGATGCTGGGCCTTCATCTCCTGGAGACTCTTGACTGTGTACTTGCACGGTTGATCGTCGACCAGCTTGTGGTGAATCTTGCAGAGCAGAATGAGGTTTGCGAACCTGTCTCGCTCTTCCAGCGACAAGTCTGACTCACCCCGGGGCCCGTCATTCTTGCGGGCGACGATGTGCGCTTCGTCCCCCACAATGGATGGGTCATCTGTCTCCGTTTTATCCTCCACGAGCGACCTTCTGCAATCCGGATGAGAGCACCTACCGACAGAACGGCCCCAGAGCATCTTTCTGGTCATGAGAGAGATCGTCATCGAAGTCCTCCCGATGCCGCCCAACGGCGCGAGATGAGCGGCCCGCCCTCAACCCCGGCATGGAATTCAATTCTTGCATAAACCCGCATGAATCTCGGGTCCGCTCCATTGAGTTGTTATGTGGCTGCTATATATCGAAATCTCGAAACATATTAGCTGACCGCCCGCATCTTAAACCAATCAACGAATTCGGGAAAGGTACGATTATCTATGATGTCTTCAATTGGAAGAACATAAGGGTAAGCATATCTAGAGTAATAAATTCCAACGCTTGTTACAGGTGGCTTGGGGCTAAGGCCACCAATTCCACCGATTTCATACAAAGTGTAATAGCCCATTATTTGGTCAAAATCCCTTCTCTGAAGCTCAAACCTCTTGGTGGTTTTTATATCTATGATTTTGCCATCGATGAACAAATCGGTATCCGCGCCGCCAACAAGTTTTGATCCCTCGTCAAAGGAAGGGTTTAGAAGGCATAGATCTCGTGCCGTAAAAAGGACAGGATCAACAATCCCTATTAGGTTACGCAAATCAGCAATATCATCTTCATGAACGATACCGATATTCTCATCAATAAACCCGGCTCTAAAGATTGGATCTAATTGAGCTAGACAAAGGGCACTCTTGATTAGTTCATTAGTTAGTTCACCAGTAGACACATAAATTGAATAATCTTCCCTAGCCTGATAAACTAGGCGTTGTGCTTTCTTCGTCAGATCAGTCTCGGTGAAGGATATTACCTTTCCTGTCCGAGCATCTATTACAGCATCTTGAAGTAGTCGGGACAAAGGATGAGTTATTGAAAGCTCGGCGATCCATCTTTTCGTGATTGCATCTGGATTGAGACGCTTCAAGTAAAACCGCATTAGATAGTCAAATGCACTACCGGTCAAAGGGAATCGTTTAGATAGAGGTGGTGCTAAGATATCCCTCTTGTGAGGAAATACCGGCTTGGCAAACTCCTGCCGAAATCTATCTCTCACATCTTTGTTAGCTCTTAGGAACGAGGTCAGGCTCATAATGTCTCTCACTCAATGGTTCATTTGCTGCATCCACATAACATATACTCCTACAGAACTATTCTGCATAAGCAGGCCTCCTAGGTGAGTATGAAGAGCAGTTCTTTACAGGCACCAGCGAGGCGGTCAGTCAAGTAGGACAGTCATGTCCATACCTCCTGCAGGTTCTGTACTTCCACTTCCTCGCTTATATCAACAATATTGTCAGCCCCAGGGCGACACCGAGCAGGCGGTGCTCAGGATGTAGCCCCCTCCCGGTTTCCCGATGCGGATGCGTTCCGCCGCATGAGCGATGACTTCCTCCCTGGTTTTATACCCCAGAAGAGCCACCGAGTCCATGTTCCCTTTGATGAACATCCTGTGTCCGATCTTCTCCTTCGCCACCGCCAGCTCCACGTCCCCCAACGGGGGTGGATCCAGCGTGTCGATGCCCATGGTTCCTGTCTCGGCCATCAGTTCCAGCCGGTCGCCGATCTTGCCGCAGGTATGGGTGTAAACTGGTACTCCAGTGGCCTTGACCGCCTCAACCACCTGACGTTCGTAGGGCATCACGAAGTCTCTGTACATCTCGGGCGAGATGAAGCCTCCCCCGGCAAAAGCGGAGGAGATGAGCAAAGCGTCCACGCCGCGTTCCGCCTGCGCCACGGCCCAGGCGACCGAGGCCTGCGTAAGACGTTCGAGCAAGGCCTTCGCCTTTGCCCCATCCGTCACCAGGCTCATCAAGCTGTTCTCGTAGCCGATCAGCTCGACGAAGTGGGTGAAAGGTGAAAAGGTCTCGCCGTGAACAGATATCTCGTCGCCCACTTCGGCCTTCACCATGTCGAGGGTGCGGAAGAAATACTCGGGCACCTCATTGAGCGGACCGGGCTTGGTTTTGCCCTCCAGCCAGTGCACGTGGTAGGTGTTCCAAAGGTAGTCGGAACACTCGTCGATGTCGCACAAATCGTCCGGGTCGAGGACCTCGAAGTCTGCCACATCCGGTTTCGACAAGCTCGGAGGGAAATGCTGCGGGTTGTCGTCGGGTGGAATCAACGTGGTGTGACCATCTCGCCAGGTGAGGAGTTCCCCATCCCTCGTCTGCTCGATGGAAACCACGTTGTCCAGGATATTCTCCGGACGGCCGGGAAGGTTGACCACGATACCATCGAAGCGATAGCGTCTCTGGATCTTCACCATAGCCTCGGCGAAACCCTCGCTGGTGAACCAAATCCTGTGAGGCGGAAGTCCAGCCTGCAGGAAATAGTGTCCCAACGACAACTGGCACATCACCGGAACGCGATCGGGCTCCTCGATCCGCATCGCCGCGGCCATACGTTCTCTGCTATTCATCGGTCTCCCATCCTTTCCGAGCGATACGCGGTCTCGCCCCCTATTCCACCAGCATCCGCCACCCCAAGGTGCCCGTCTCCAACAAGAGGGCCAGAACGACTGCCAAGTGATCCCACCACGCCATGCGATACTGGCGGTAGCTGGAGCGCCCCTGGCACGAAAAACCGCGCGCCTCCATGGCCAGCGCCAGCTGGTCAGCCAACAGGAAAGACTGGAGCAAAAGGGGCGCCAGAAGGGCTGCGTAGTTTGACCAGTTGCGCAGGCCCAGACGAAGGTCTATGCCACGGGCCTGCTGGGCATCTCGGATATCCGCCAGCTTTCGGCTCAGCACAGGCACGAATCGCATGGCGCCCGCCAAGATGAAGGCGAAGGTTTCGGGAACACCCACCCGAGTCAGCGCCCACCCCAGATCCTCCGGCTCGGTGACCTGGAAGAAAGCGAAGAAGAGGGTCACCAAAGCCACCAGGCGCAGGGCTACCAGGGCCGCCATGGCCCAGCCGAGGGACAGCCACGACACAGCCAACACCACGATCGCCATCAACGACAGAGCCGCCAGGGAGCGTAGCCACCGCAATCCCAACCCCAGCGCCATCAGCAGGAAAGCCAGAAGGATCACCATTCCCAGAAGGGCTCTCCAGTCTTCGACGATGAACAGGACGACGGCGCCGGATAGCGTCAGGGCCAACTTGGCCCGAGGGTCTAACATCTCCACTAGCGACACAACCGTAGGCTCCCTTTGTAGGAAACGCCCATGGCCCTCGCGAGTCGGAAGCCTTCTGTCGGGGCCAGGGATGCCGCCGCCATGACGCCGTCATCCGCCATCACCTCATGGGGACGCCCGTCGGCTATCACTCGTCCGCCGGCAAGGACGATCCAACGATCCGTGTGCGCTTCGGCGAAGTCCAAATCGTGGGTCACCAGGATAACGGTGTGCCCCCATCCGCGCAGCTCCCCCAGAATTCTTCCCAGCGCGTCTCTGAAGCGTCCGTCCTGACCCGTGGTGGGCTCATCCAGAATGATCACCGGAGGTCGGGCCGCCAGAATCGAGGCAAATGCCACCCGTTTCTTCTCCCCATCGCTGAGCTGATAGGGTGAACGCGCCAACAAGGGCTCCAGGGATAAAAGTTCATAGATGAAGCGACACCAATCCTGGTGATAGACGTCCAACCTGCGAGGGCCGACCTCGATCTCCTCCCGCACCGAGGATCGGAAGAACTGATCGTTGGGGTTCTGGAACACGATCCCCACCCGATGCGCCAATTCGGCCACCGGCACACCCTTGGTCTCCCGTCCCATCACCCACACCCTGCCACGCTGAGGCCGCAGGAGCCCATTCAGATGTTTGACCAGCGTGGTCTTACCGGACCCATTCGCTCCCACCAGGCCGATCCGCTCCCCCGCCTGGACCGTCAGGTTCAGGCCTTGGAGAACCTCACGCTCTCCCAGCCGACAGCCGAGCCCCTCGATCCGTATTGCCTCATCGCCCAGAACACACCCCTGGACATCGTCCAGAACATGGCCCAGGATACCGTCCGACGGCTCGCTCCTATCCGGCGGCGTCGATATCAGCTTGATCCCCTTGCTTCGCAAAATCGAGGCCCCTTCCTCCGGCGAGAGGGGAACATCCATCAAACCGTGGGCGCGAAAGAGTCGCAAGGTCTCCGGCAGGTTGATTCCAGTGGCGGACATATCCTCCCGTAAAACCTCCCTGGGTGGGCCATCCAAAGCGATCCTGCCTTCGTGAAGCAACATCAGTCGAGTCGCGTCCCCAATGACATCCTGAAGCCTATGCTCCGCGAGGAAAATCGTGGTGCCCAGGTCACGAATCCGGCGCACCAAGAGCCGAACCCTCGCCCCATTGACCGCATCCAGGCTGGAGCAAGGCTCGTCCAGCACCAGGATTTCGGGCTTCAGAGCCAGGATGGCGCAGATGGCCACCAGTTGCTTCTCCCCACCGGAAAGGTCCTTCGGCGAGCGAGGCAGAAGAGACTCGATTCCAGCCGCTTTCGCCGCCCAACTTATTCGCTCCCTCATCTCCCCTCGGCCCAGGCCCAGGCTTTCCAGGCCGTATGCCATCTCCCGCTCCACGGTACTGTTGAAAAGCTGTGCGTCGGGATCCTGAAATACCACCCCCACGTGGCGAAAAATCTCGCAGACGGAATGGTGCCGAGTGTCCATGCCGCACACCAGCAGCCGACCAACCATGTGCCCGGGATAGAGATATGGAATCGAACCGTTGAGCATGCGACAAAAGGTGGACTTTCCCGATCCGCTGGAACCCATGAGCAACACGTGGTCACCCGCTTCCACCGTCAGATCGACCACGCTCAGGACGTCCCGAGCCTCTGAGCCGTATCGATATCCGATACCCTCGCCCCTGATCACGCACACGGCCTCACACCCTTCGGTTGATCGCATGGCAGATAAGCCAATTCCCCCGTATGGGAAAGGCCGGCCCATGGGCCGGCCCCCTGATTTGCACTACGAGTCGGGCATCTCCCCGAACGGCTACTCGCCCTTGTCAGCCCCCAGGAGCTGGAAAAGGTCGCCGTTAAAGTCTTTCAGGAATTCGTGCAGATCCAGAACCTCATCGTCGGTGATATCCCCTAGCTCCTCCAGAGCATCCATCTCGTCCGGCGTCAACTCCGAAATGACCTCGGAGTCCAACTCGCCCCCCCTCACCACAGCGAAAATCAGACCCTGCGTATGGCAGTGGGCGCAGGTCACCGCGGAGATCCACAGGTCATCCTGGTGCCCCAAGATTTGAACGTTATCCATCACATAGGCCTCTCCACAAACGGCACATTGGATATTGGCGACTAAGCGTTGGATCAAGAGTCTTCCGAAGGTGTCTTCGCTGTTATCCATGCTCCACGGCCTCCTTGCCTGGATAATCACCCCAGGCCAGTCCGCTCAGGACTCCTCCTGCTCGATGACCACGATGACTTCAGGCTCCACCCCACTTGTCAATCGGATCTTCACCGGGAAAGTGCCCAATTCCCTGAAGGGTTCCTCGAGCTCGACTCGACGTTTGTCGATTTCCTGTCCGATCTCGGCCTCGATGCGCTCCGCGATGTCAGCGTTGGTGATGGAACCATAGAGCTTTCCACCCTCACCCACCTTGGCGCTGAAAGTGAGGGTGAGCCCAGCTATGGCCTCCCCCAGCTTTCCCGCCTCCTCCTCAAACCGATGCACTTTCCTGGCCTTATCGCGTTGGAGAGCTTCCTGTTGCTTTCTCGCTCCCTCGGTGGGCATGGTCGCCAGGCCTTTGGCGATCAAGTAATTCCTAGCGTAGCCATCGGCCACCTGTTTGATCTCGCCTGCCTTTCCCAACTTGTCCACATCCTCGAGCAGAAGGACTTCCATTTCTACGTCTCCGCTTCCTGAAGTTATATAATATCCAGCTCTCGCTCCGCTTCCCCGATGGCCCGATCCATGATGTCGCACATCCGATCCGATTCCTCTCGAGTCATGGTCAGAGGTGGAGCCAGAATCACCACGTCGCCAGCGGCCCGCAACACAAGGCCCAGATCGTAACAGCGACGCCGAATCCAGTCCCCGACTTCTTTCTCCTTGGGAAGGAACGCCCTTGTTTCCCGATCAGCCACCAGCTCGATGCCAAAGAGCATCCCCATGCCCCGCAGATCTCCCATGATAGGGTATTTGTCGAACATGGCCCGAATCCGCTCCCGGATGTACTTCCCCATGGTCTCAGCCCGTTCCGGCAGCTTCTCCCGCTGTATGATCTCGATGTTGGCCAGCGCCGCGGCGCAGGATGTCGTGTGGCCCCCATAGGTATGGCCATGGCGAAAGTCACCCCTGGATTCGGGACCCATGAACGGCGCCGCGATCTCGGGCCGAACCGAAGCCGCTCCCAGGGGAAGGTAGCCGCTAGAGAGCCCCTTAGCGGTGGTCATGATATCAGGCTCCACATCCCAGTGCTGGTGTGCGAACCAGCGCCCGCTGCGCGCAAACCCCACCAACACCTCGTCTATGATGAGGATGATGCCGTAGCGATCGCAGATCTCCCTCAACCCTTCCAGGTAGCCATCAGGGGGCACCGCGTAGCCCATCTGAGCTCCCATCACCGGCTCGATGATCATGCAGGCTACCGTTTCCGGATCCTCCCACTGTATGATCCTCTCCATGAGCTGGACACACTGCAGGTCACACGATGGATAGGACAACCCGAGATCGCACCGATAGCAAAATGGCGGCGCCACATGGACGCTTCCGGGCATCAGCGGCTCCATGGGGGAGCGGAACCAAGTGTGGCCAGAGACACTGAGCGCCCCCATGGTGACGCCATGATAGGCGCCACGCCGGCTCACGGTCTTGTACCGCTTGCGAAAGTCTCGCTCCCACTGATACTGCTTGGCGATCTTCAGAGCCGCTTCCACCGCCTCGGACCCATCGTTCACGAAGAAAGTGCGTCGAAGGCACTTGGGCATCACCTCGGTCATCTTCTGGGCCAGCTCCACCACAGGAGGGGTCAGGATGTTGATCACGGCGGGGGCGAACTCCAACTCCAGCATCTGCTTATAGACAGCTTCGGCCACCTCTCGCCTACCATGTCCAATCTGGCAGTTCTGGAGTCCGGCGAATCCATCCAGGATCTCGCGCCCGTCCACATCCACATAGTACGAGCCGTGTCCTGCCACCAATATCCTCGGATCTTCCTCCATCTCTCGAAAGGAGGGGAAATTGGGCCAGCAGTATTCCCTGGCCGCCTTCTTCCACCGCTCCTTCGTTTCCTTGGTTATCATAGCCCTCTCAATCCGGGTCCGCTTAGATCATCCTTATGGCCAATTCCTCGCAGGCAGGGACGCAGTAGCCGCACAGGAGACAAGCATCGGGATCAATCCGCGACTTCCCTTCCACCAGCGTTATGGCATCATTGTTACAGACCTCCACACATTCGCCGCAGCCCTTGCACAAGTTGGGAACCGCGATGAACCGCTTGGTCTCCTTGCTGGTGGCCATCTCCAGATCGGGCTCGATGGGGCGGTCTTCCGCCAAACGAAGGTTATACTCGGCCTCCTCCGGTCGGTTAATCCCCACCGCGACGGAGTCCACGCCGGGCAAGCCCAAGACCCAGCGAAGCGCTTCTCGTCGTTCAGCCAGCAGAGTCCCACCCCCCAGCGCCTTCATGGCATATACTCCCTTGCCCTGTCGGTGAGCCTCATCCAGGGCTTTCGCCATCTCCTGGGCTGTACCATCCACTATCCCGTAGCCTGCCATGTTTATCAAGGCGAAGATCACTTCCATCTGATCGGAAGCCGCTGCCTCTCGCACCACCGAGATGTAATGGGTCGCCACGCCCACAGCCCGGATGATCCCACGAGCCTTGTA
>SDBU01004266.1_pt1 | contig 17652 bp, 20 predicted proteins | sample 2277071 | NCBI WGS metagenome assembly SDBU01 (sample SAMN10397929, study PRJNA504765) | marine sediment metagenome | isolation source: marine sediment core GS08_GC12, 126 cmbsf | place: Arctic Ocean: Gakkel Ridge, Loki's castle | collected 2008 | reverse complement strand
GCTTTACTTGAAAATATTCCTCTAAGTAAATTTTCTGCGTTTGCTCACAAATACAAATGAGATTACTCATTTGTATTTCTCTCGCTTTACTTGAAAATAAAAATGATATAATATTATATTATGGACTCAATTGATCTGAAAATAGGTATTCTTATTCCTTTTATCCTTGCTTTTATTATTGCCTTCACAGTTTATGTTGGAAATCTCCCATTTGGAGATTTTTTAGAATCGCCTTTTTCAAGCACAGAAGATAATACTGAAGAAAATGAAGAAAAAATTGACGAAAAAAATATCCAAAAACAAACAAATGGCTCTACTATTAAAGAATCTACTAAAACAAAATCAACAACTGAGCCAAAGACTTCTCCAACCCAGATTAATACATTTATAACTGATGGGCCCAAAGAAGGAGAAAAAATAGAAGATATAAATAAGGTTACTTTTAAGTTTGAAGGAAAAATTTTAAACCAAACCAGTCAAACAGGAATATTTTTTGAAACCAAGCTTCAGGGAATTGATAATACCTGGAAAAAAACCTATTCCAAAGAAAGAACAATCACCTTGCCTACAGCAGCTAAAGAATATACTTTTTTAGTCAGGGCAAAAACAAATAATTATACTGACTCTACTCCAGCCAAAAGAACTTTTAAAATAAACATCTCTCCTTATTTTGGAAAAATAGAAATTTATGATGTTAATGTTAAAAGAAATACAAATATTGCTTATATAACCCTAAAAAGTAATTCCCAAACAGGAATTAATATCACTGGTTGGGAAATTGAAGGTAAAAAATCCTGTTTTACCATTCCTCAAGGAATAGAAAAATATCACCCTCCGTATTTAAAATTAGAAAAAGATATCATAGCAAGATATAGAGATCAAATATATTTATCTGATATGCAAAATCCATTGGGTATAAATATAAACTTGCGAAATAATAAATGTTTGGGTTATCTAAATAGTTACTATAATAGTGTCCCTTTTCCAATGTCAAAACTCTGCCCCGAGCCAGAAAATGTAGATATTTTTGATCTTAGTGCTAATTGTAAAAAATTTATTTTAGACCTGAATAAATGCGAGATTCCAAATTATGGTCAAAATGACAAGGTAAATCATGACAATGAATGTATATCCTATATCACCACTAATCTTAATTATAATGGCTGCTTTGAGAATTATTCTACAGATAGCGATTTTCTAAGAAACCGCTGGCATATTTATATGAATACAGATATTATTGTGAGAAATGACTGGGATTATCTTTATTTAAGAGATAAAAACGGGCTTTTAGTGGATAAATTTTTCCACGACTGCCTTGACTGCCAATAAACTAAAAAACCGCCTTTAAGGCGGTTTTTTGATTGAAAGTTTAGGGTTTCATGTTAAAACAAAAACCACCAGATTACTAATAACAATAAAACGCTTCTGATAATAAAAATTATCTTAAAAATTATTCGCCGTTTATCAGTACTTAAAATAGCATACCAATTCATTGCATTCACAAAAAACAACGCCTTCCAGCAAAACACCAATGTCTTTAATCTGCTAAAATTTCTAAATTCTTTTTCCCAATTATATTTTAAATACAACGCTTCGCTAATAAAATCAAAATTCACTAATTTATGGTAATTAAAATTTAGCAGTAAATCAACTTCCATAATGCCGAAAATATTCTGCTTTAATTTAACTTTTCTCTTGAGTTCTTTTTCCACATCCGCAGTAGCTCGCTTAATACCTTTACCAATTGGCTTATCTAAAAAAAATAAAGTAGATTCTATTGCGTAAATAACTGACTTAACAGCCATTTTTAAAGAAGTCTTTGGGAAAATCAAAGCTCCAAAAACAGTGGCTAAGGCAATATGATAAGGAATTAAAATAGCTTTAATTTTTTCCCACCAAGTTGCCTTAGCCTTAATAATTTTTCTAATATCTCTTCCATATAAAATCTTGCCTTCGTGCTTCATTTTATGGAAAAGCATGGCCTGGGAAGCAACTAACTGAGCACCAATCTGCAAATCTTTTCTTTTAATATGCCCTTTTTCCCAATCTATGTCCCCAGGCTCAAATATTTCATAGGGCACATAGAGCTTGGTTTTTTCTAATAGCTTTTTAAGCTCATCTTTTTGGTTCCCAATAGAACAGACCTCTTTAAACTTAGTATCATATTTTTTATCCAACTCCCAAAATATTTCATTAGTATATTTTTTAAAATCTTCGATAACGCCTAAATTTTTAAGCTGGATTATTAAATCTACATCACTGATCCCCCGTTTCCATTCATCTCGGGCAACACTACCAAAAAGCAGGATAAAATCTAAATCCTTGCTAAACTTATTCCCCAATTTTGAGGAAAATTCTTCTAAAAATTTTTCTATCCTTTGATCGTCATTCATAAATTTATTGAGAATTAATAATATTCATATATTTTAATTCATTTTACTCTAAAATAGCAAGTAAAAAATAAGGGAAATTTAATTTTCCCTTATATATTTTTAAATTTTTGCTGCTTCTTCGAACTATTATTTTTCATAACCACTATACTCGTCGCTCTGCCTTAAAGCGCTCAAACCTTTCATTTCTGCTCTTAATCTTTCAATCCCTGATGGTCTTCTATACATTTCCACTATCTCTTCAATTCTTTTAGGATTCTCAATTAATATAATCTCCTCAGCGGAAATGGGATGTATTAGATAATTGCGCAGTCCTTCTTTTTTTATCATTCTCTCAACTCTAGGCAGATGATAGTAGTTAGTTAAAAAACCAATCTCCTTATTACCAGCTTCAATTTCTTTACTTTTAAGCCAATCCTTAATAGCTACAAAATTCCCGCGAGTAGAAGCTTGACTTAATAGCTCAGTCACTTCCCCTCCAATCATCTCAGCTATTAACTTGGGCTTGCTGATTCCTTTGCCTTCTCCTTCTCTAATTGGCCCACCAACAATAATAATCTCTTTAACTGTGTCTAGCCGTCGCATAATCTGGATTGCTTCCACACGAATCTCTCCCCAAAGAAAACCATCTTTATCTTCAGAAAGAAAACCGAAATTATTTTTGTTGCGCCAATACATCTCAGCCGCATGAACAAACACCATATCATATATTTCTTTAGTCATTCTTACGCCTCCCTAAAATTAATTTTATGTGCTAACTTTTAATTATACTATATAATAATAAAAAAGTCAAACCCAAAATGGATTTGAGATTAAAATTACTCAAATTAAATTACTTCTATATTATATTATGCGGTCTCTTGGGGACGACAAAAATAGCAATAATATAAACAACAATACCGGGAATAATAGCTGTAGATATAAAAATTAAAACCCATAAAAGCCGCAGCAGTACTGGGTCGACATCCAAATATTCCCCTATTCCTCCTATTACACCGGAAAAAACTCTATTATCTCTACTGCGATAAAGTCTTTTCATACTACACTCTTCTTGAAAAATATTACGTAGTAAACTTTAGCTAAAGATAGTAAAGCTAATATCGCATACCACCAAATATTAATATCTAAAAGAGAAGGAAAATACTTTACTAAAATAATACCAATAAACAAACCAGCAATTCCTACTAGTTTAAAATCAATCCAAGAGAGTTTTTTAACTTTATCATTTGCATATTCAAAAAATCCCATAATTTCACATTTTTTTTGAATTAATAACCGACCTTTATTTTATTCTAACATAACAAAAATATAAGGTAAATAAACTTATAGCCCACTATCGGAACTTGAATTCTTGACAGTGAAGTTAAACTTCAATAGTGAATAGTACTTAAAAAATAAATCCGAGACTATGTCTCAGATAAGATAAAAAAATCGGAAACCCGGGGAAGGGATTCGGACCCTTGTCAGGAAGCCTGGCTTCCCATCCTAACCACTAGACCACCCCGGAAAAGAACTAATTTCAGCTTATTAAAAATAATTAATTTTGTCAAATCTTTTAATAAAAAACTGACGGAAAACCATTTTCCGTCAGTTCTTGTTTTAGTAAACTTTATATTATTAAAATTAGCGAGAAGCGGAAATAGAAGTAGTATTTTCTGATTCACAGGCCTGAACAGTAATTATGCCAGTAGTTTCTCTCTTTAAAACATAACCTGTGCCTACATCGGTATTATCATCAGCCTCATCCCAAGTCACTGAACCAGCGGGGCTAATAGGCACACTGCCTAAATATCCTTCTGTTACTAAATCGCTCAAATTAACACATTGAGTATCAACGCCAACATTAACGTCACAAGAAGCATCATTATCATCACAGCCAGCAGTCATACCAGTAGTAATCATATACCATTGGCCAGCAGTCATATTAGTAACAACGCCTAAATAAGAACCGCCATTATCCACCTGATCAATCTTAATAGCAGCCAAAATAGCTGCAGCGTCTGTCCAACGGCTTGAATCCCGGGCATCCCTGAATCTAGTCAAAGGATCAAGAGCCACAAAAACTACTGCTGCAATAATAGATATAATAGCTATTACTATTAAAAGCTCGATTAAAGTAAAACCTGATTTAAATTTTATTTTTTTCATATTGATATTTAATTTTTTAAAAACCGACCTTTCAAGTATTAAATTATTAATTAAAAATATATGTCTTTTACTTATTATAAATTAAATTACAACAAAATACTAACGAACCTTTTCCACATATTGGATAGACACCCAACCCTCCTCTTCTTCTGACAACTTTATCTTAACCCAATCCTTGTTCTCTTTTAATAAAATATATTTTTCTCCTACATTAATTTGTTTAATAATAGTATAAGCTGTGCTTGGGCCTTGGCGCATATTCAACCAGCCTGTACTGGTTTCTTTAATCACTACATAATCAATTTTTTCTTCAATTTTTTCAATATCAATATTAGAAATTAATTCTTGGCCTGATTCTTGAAAAGTATTTTTAAAGGAAACATCCGCCTTACCAGACAGGAGATAAATATTAGGATTATTTGTTGTTGCTACATCCTGATAACTAATATTGTCTAAAATAAAACTGGTTTTTACTTTTTCCTTAATTAAACTAATAAATAAACTTTGGGCATTATCTCCTGAATAAGCTAACCATTTATATGTGAATGGAAAATTTTCCTCTTTCTTTTCTAATGGCTCGAGCCATAATATTTCACCTGGTTTTAACTTATTCTCTGCGTTTAATTTCGCTTCGCTAACCGCTTGATTATAATCTTTAGCCATTGTAACCTCTTCTATTAAAATCCTTCCTATTACTTTATCTGACCCATATTCTTCTCCTTCTAATACTATAGCAACTTGGAGCTGGAATGATTCATTAAAGCCATATTGCTGGAGAGCTGCTTCTCGAGCTAATTTTAATTGAGAATCTTGATACTTATTATACCAAAAAGAAAAACCAATAATAATTATGGCAATAAAAATAACTAAAAACAAAGTTGTTTTTCTTTGAAAAAATGGCTCATCCTTAGGATTCAGTTGCTCTGTATGCTGAGATTTATTAATCTGTTTTATAGGGATACTTGGGTCCTTCTGATCCCATCGCTTATCAATTCCTCTCAAAGCTAAGCCAATAGCTTGGAGATATATTAATTTTGCTTTTTTGTCTTTTACTGTAGGTCTGCCAATACTAACATCAACCTCTAAATTTAATGATAAATATTCAGCCAATCCTTTTAATTGAGCCGAACCGCCCACTAAAATAACTCTTCCCTTTCTTTCCTGATTTCTAATTTTAAAATACTTAAAAGACAAATTTATTTCTTCTAAAATAGATTGAAGAGATTTTATTAAGACAGCTGAAACCTGATCTCCTTTAGCTAAATCAGCTTTTAGTTTTTTTTGTTCGGCTTCTTCAAAAGTAATTTCTAATTTTTCAGCAATCTCTTGGGTAAAAAAATCACCCGCCTTAAAAATACTATAAGAATACCTTAGCCCCTCTTCGTCAAAAATAGTGATAGTAGTAGTGACTGCTCCAATATCTACTATGCAAAAAGGCTGGCCAGGGGTTTCAATAGCCAAATTTCTAAAAATAGCTAAAGTTTCAATATCAAATGTTTTAACCTTTAATTTTGCCTTCTGGAAAAATTGCTGCCACTCTAAAACCACTTCCCTGCTGGCAGCGACTATTAAAATTTCTTCTTCCCCTTTGCCCTGCTTTAAAATCTTATAATCATAAATCAAATCTATCTCTTCTAAAGGGATATTTTTTTTAGCTTCTTCAAAAACTAAACCATCTCTTTGTTTTTCATCTTCGATTTTTAATTTAGATACCCATGTAAAAGTCTGCGTTTCTGGTAAACCAAAAATAATATTCTTATTACTAATCGGGTTTGGCTTAGCTTCAGTAAAAACCTGATTAACTGCCTTTAACAGCCCTATTTCATCTTTAATTCTTCCTTTCTCAATAATCCCAGGAACAAGTTTTATCCTGCTTAAGTTGACAATCTTAATACGGCCACCTTTTTTTGTTAACTCAGCAACTTCAATAGTATTATCAGCAATATCTAAACCAATTGAATTTTTGTTTAAAAAATTAATCATCTTTTTCAATCCAGGAATTAATATTCATAACATTACCGGAAAAATCAATTTCCGCCTCTATTTTTTTATTATAATTACTAACAGTGCCAGTAGCAGTAATTCTCCTCTGATTACTGCCAAAATCCTCTACATTTATTATACAGGAACCATTGCTAACTGATAAGTTGATAGCTCCGGCTCCTATCCCATAATTATTATCAAGCCAAATTCGGCGCAAGGTTTCTTCTACACAGCCATCAGCTACAGCAAAGGCCTCTCCTCCCTTTTGGGAGGTATAACCTAAATCTAATTCTCCTAAACCTAATAAAGCAGCGCTGAGGGCTATTATCAAACCAGCCGCTGTTATTATTACAACGATAAATAAAGCTGCTACGCCTTTTTGACAATCTATTAATTTTATGTTTTTGGATTTATTTTTCATTAATTATTGCCGTATACTAACAGCTGTTCTTAAATTTTGGGAAAAAGTATATTCTATATCACTGCCCTCATTATCATATTCTACTGTTATCTCAATCCTAATATTTTCTTGAGCACTAGTCGAAGTAAGATTAGTAAAAACTAAATTAGTTATTTTGACCTCATTACTAGTAATAGCCACTGGGCTACTACTACCCTCGGTTATCTGCAACACCCCGTCATCGCTATCTAAATTAATAATAGTCGGATTTTTATTAGGGTCAGTCATTACTAAAGAAAGAACCCCCGGGATCGCTGTCAAAAACAGAAGAGCCAATATTTACTCCTTCGGCCAATAATATCTCTTGGCTAATTAATTTAAAAGCAGTTCTAGTATTAGCTTGAACCTCTTGAACAACATAATTTTTATTGCGGGAATTAATAATAGAAAGAGTAAAAGTGATAAAACCAACTACTACTATGCTAATAATAGCAATATATATAATCAACTCGACAAGGGTAAATCCTTTATTTTTCTTGATTGATTTTTTTCTTTTCATAAATATATCATGGCATTATATTATTAATTGTTGTTTCTGAATTATCACCCATAATAAAGGTTATTGAGAGATTAGCGCTAGTCATATTTTTACTAAAATCAAGATAATTAATAGGATAACTGCCAGCATCAGAAACCAAGGTAAAGTCGGAAATATCTAATTGGGTTCCTGAATTACCATTGCCTGTCCAAACAGAACCGCTGTTAATAATAATCTCTTGAATTTTAGTTCCTCCTGGAGCCCCGGTCCAAGAAATTGTCATCTGATCAAGAATAATGTTAGTAATCCCAGTATTTTCAATAGTGATTCCAACTACCCGAGTATTGTCACCCGAATCAAGCCCAACCCCGCTAATATCAACAAGTAAATAATCTGCCTGGTTGGCACTAGGTAAAGTTGCTAAGCTCGGGACATTAGAAAGAACTGACTCATTAGGCACCTCATCAGAGGTCTTAATAGCAAAATAATAAGTTGTATCAGCTGACAAGCCACTGACAGTCATTGACTCGCTTGAACCAGCAATGGCTGGGACTGATTCTCCAGATGCCTGGTTAGCAGAAAACCAATTTAACTCTGTAATTTCACTAGAGGAATAACGAACATCATAGCTGCTAGCTGTACCAGAAGCGCCATCGTCCCCAGAAGCAGTCCAGTCAAGGTCTATGGAATTAGTAGTGGCAGTAGACAAAGCCAAATCACTAATCTGAGCTGGAGGCGTGCTATCAGGCTGGCCCGGAACCAGAGCATAGAATTCCTCATCTAGATTAGGAGTGCCCACTACATAAATAACACAAGTTTCCTGATCTAAGGCTACGCCTAACAACCTTACCCCAAATTGATAGGCTCCTTCTGGGATAGGAAGAGCTGGGTTAGAAATATCAATAATCTGAAATTCATCATTAACATTAACATCACTAACAACAAAAACAGATTCATTATTCTCACTAATAACTAAGTCAAAAACAATATCTCCAATATCATAATTTGATATCTCATCAGTCTGGCTAATAGTAAAGGGATCAGAAGCGTCAATTAAATAAATATATCCATCCTGACTGCCTAAAATAATAGTGTTATCAAAACCGCTGACAGTCATACCATCTTTGTTGCCACTAACATCAAAGTAAGAAGCTGCTAAATAATTAGGATTAGCAGGAATAGAAATATCTACTACTTTTAATTCCGCATTTCTGTCTTCTGAAGCAATATAAGCATAATTACCAGAGATATAAACTTCGTTACCGCCTTCATTATTGCCACCAATAGAAACACTACCAATAAAATCAGGACTATCAGGGTTATTAGCATTAATAATTAAAAATTCATCAGCGCTGTTACTTCCCTGCCTTACAAGATAAACCGTGGTACCTATAGCATAAACCCCTTGAGCATCACTACTGCCAACAGCATCATAACTTCCTCTTAATTGAGGAGTAGAAGGAGTAGCAATATTAATTATCTGCAGTTCTTTACTATTGTCATCTGAAGCAATATATGCATAATCACCAGAAATAGCGATATCAGTCAAAGAACCGTCAAGATTAAGGCTGCCTATTAAATCAGGGTTAGCTGGATCACTAACATTCATAACCGCAAAATCATAAGCTGGTGTTCCTTCGTCACTAATAATAACATAAGCATAATCATCTTGAGCTTGAACCTTTACTCCGTTCTGACTGCCTGGATACTGATAACTACCTTCTTGTTTTGGATAATCCCAATCACAATTTAATATTGGAACATCTTCACAATTAGTAAAATAGCTTATTCTTTGAACTGAATTATTAACTCCTGGCCTAATCAGCCACTCCACTAAAACCTCTATCTCTTTTGTATAAAAATCAAGAACAGCGCCTGGAGTTCCAGAAGCAACAATATTATTACCAATATCTCGGTAAACATCATTTAAATTAATAGTTCGAGTATACTGGCCAATTACTTCACTGGTAGCTCCAGAAAAAATCCACTGACCCCCGCTTACTGCAACTGCGCATTGAGCACAGGTTAAATTATCCCATCCCCTGTCTTTAATAGCCCTCACTGCCTCAATGCCTTCTTGGGCTAATGCTTCGGCCTGGGTTTGCTCACCGCCCTGTTCTAATCCAGTAAAACCGCCAAGCACTAAAGTAGCTATTGCTACTGCCATTAAAGAAAAAACAGCCATTGCTATAATGACTTCTAAAATAGATTGGCCTCTATTATTAAATAATATTTTTTTTATTAAGATCAGAGAATCAAACATATAAACAAAATATTAAAATTTTTTTGTTTACTCCGCCTCTATTAAGCCAAAACTATTAACATTAATATCTTGGCTTCCCTTAACTTCGTGAGTTAGAGTAAGAACCCCTGTATTATTAGGAAATCCTTTTCCTTTGGAAAAATTAATATCTATATCATCGCCAATAAGAGTGAATCCACTACTGGAAAATGATAAGGCGTCTCCTAAAACAAATACTCGATCATAATTAGTATCTCGAGTAGCATAAGAATCGCCTTGATACAAGATATATTGATCGCTAGCCAAAGGGTTTATTCCAAAATAAATACCATGAGAAGAATTATTTAACCTGGACACACTGCGTTCTTTAGCTATTCTAGAATTCTGGATGATTTGAGAAGAATTTTCATTAAGCTGGCTAGATCCTTGTAATTCACCATACATAGGTATAACAGCAGCCACAGCAATAATCATAATAGCTATAACAACTAATAATTCAATAAAAACAAAACCTCTGAAATACCTTTGAGAAATAAGGAATTTGTTACCTATTAATATTCCCTGTAATTTCATAAATCGGAGTAATAATTGATAAAAATAAGAAGAGAACTATGGTACCGATAAAAATAAGTAAAATTGGTTCTATAATCGTAGGTAATGATTTTGTCACTTCATCAACTTCAGCTTCATAAAAATCAGCTAAATAAAAAAGATTTTCTTCAAACTTTCCTGACTCTTCTCCTACTCTTACCATTCTAATTAACATAATAGGAAAAAGATGTTCAAATTTATTTAAATTCTCTGAAAGTTTCGATCCCTTTCTCACTGCTTGGCTGATTTTAGTTAAGGCTTCTTGATATTGATAATGCCCAATAGAATCTCGAGTAATCTCCAATGCCTCATCAATATTAACACCACTCTTTAATAACATAGCTAATGTGATTGAAAAACGAGCTAAAATAACATTGCGAATAACGCCCCTTACCACAGGAATTTTTAAAAGAACGTAATGATTAATAGGCCTCATAAATTTACGCTTCAAAAACCAGATAATAAATAAAATAGAAAAAATAATGCCCCCAAATAAATAAAAACCATAATCTTCAATAAGGTGAGAAAACCAAATCAAAAACTGAGTACTTAAAGGAAGTTCAATTTTTAACCCCTCAAATAGAGGAGTAATCTGAGGTAAAACTAAAAAAGACAAAACAAGACCTAAAATAAAAGTTGCTACTAAAATTACAATCGGATAAAGCATTGCCCCTTTTATTTTATCAATCAATATTTTTTCCTTAGTTAATTGCTCGGCAATATTTTCTAAATTCTCAACTAAAGTTCCTGATGTTTCTCCAACATGAATAGTGTTAATAAAAAAACCAGAAAAAACTCTTGGATAACGGCTTAAAGAAGCAGAAAGGGAATTTCCTGCTTTCACTGAATGAAAAACTTTGGCTAATATTTTTTTAAGTTTTCCCTTAGCTGAATCTTGGCTAATACTTAAAGCTTCAGGAAGAGACAACCCTGCTTTAAGCATGGTAGCCATATTTTTAGCAAAAAGAGCTTTTTGGTTTAAATTAATTTTACCAATAGCAATTTCTGTTGCTAATATGCTTTTTTTATCTTTTAATTTTTCTGCCATATTATTTTCTACCCGCGTGAAGCCTTTTTATTCACGGGCTTTCTTTTTTGCTTTTACTAAATGTTTTTTTACAAATATTGGCAATTCATTAATAGAAAAATCTGTTTTAACAATATAGTCCTGAGCTCCTAATTTAATACCCATCTCAAGATCAGATACTTGAGATAAATTAGTTAAAATAATTACTGGAATATTTTTTGTTTTGGGATTAGATTTTATCTCTGATAAAACCTCAAATCCATTTTTTCTAGGCAACACTAAATCTAAAAGCACTAAATCTGGTTTTTCTGCTAAAACTTTTTTTAACCCCTCTTCGCCATTCAGGGAACTTATAACATTAAAACCTGACCTCTTTAATTGATTAGCGTAAAGCTTTAATAAAAACTTATCGTCTTCAATAACTAAAATTTTATTTTTTTTATTTTCCATATTTTTTTACAGGTAAAGAAAAACAAAACTTACTTCCTTGCCCTTGTTTAGATTTAAACCATATTTTACCTCCACTACTTTTAATAATTGCTTTAGAGATAAAAAGTCCCAATCCTGAACCAGTGCCAGTTAAAGCCACTGCTTCTTCGCTTCTATAAAATTTTGTAAAAATTTTTGGTTTTTCTTTCTCAAAAATACCTATCCCATTATCCTCACAACAAAATATAATATTATTTCCCTTTCTTTTAATCTCTATATTAATCTTGCCTTTGGTTTTAATGTATTGAATAGCATTGGAAATAAAATTAGCGATAACCTGTTCTATTTTTACAGAATCAATATTTAATAAAGGAATCTTTTCTGTAGATTTAAAGGAAATACTAGAATTTTTGGCCCTAATTAATAAATCAAATTCTTTTATCTTATTTTTAGTAATATTTTTTAAACTAGACGGCGTTGGCTTCAACTCAATTTTATTTTGTTCAATCTTGGATACATCTAAGAGATCTTTCACTAGTCCTATCATTCGGGTAGTATTTTCCAAAGCATCTTTTAAATATTCCTTTTGTTTTGGAGTTAATTTTCCTAAATCTTCTAAAAGCAATACCTCGAGATATCCTTTAGTAACAGTGAGCGGGGTTTTCAACTGATGAGAAACCACGGAAACTACCTCTCCTATTTTATGCTTTTTTTTAAAAATTGGTTTTTTCATAATTATTCATAAGTCACTCTTATAACATCTTCAATAGTAGTAATGCCGCTAAAAACCTTATCTATTCCATCTTCTGTTATGGTGGTCATACCATTTTCTTTGGCCTTTTTCATAATCTCGTCGCTCGTGGCCTGCTTAACTATTAATTCTTTTATATTGTCAGCCATTTCTAAAACCTCGAAAATGCCTATTCTTCCGGCATAACCAGTATTGCCACAAACCTTACAGCCAGTCCCCTTATATAAGCGGACCTTATCTAAATTATTATACCCCCTATTTTTGAAAATATCTTTAAGAACAGGGCTGCTATTTATTAATTTTTTTTCTTTGCCAGTTAATTGATAAGATGCCCGGCACTTTTCACAGATTTTTCTTACTAATCTCTGAGCTATGGCAACATTAACAGTCGAAGCCACTAAAAACGGTTCAATACCCATATCAAGCAAGCGAGGAAGAGTAGTGGCCGCGTCATTAGTATGCATGGTTGATAAAACTAAATGGCCAGTTAAGGAAGAATTAATAGCAATCCCAGCTGTCTCCTCGTCTCTAATTTCTCCAACCATAATAATATCCGGATCTTGGCGAACAATAGCTCTTAGTCCTTTAGCAAAAGTTAAATTAGTTTTAGGGTTAACTTGAATTTGGCTTACTCCCTCAATATCATATTCAACCGGATCTTCAATAGTGGCAATATGAACTTTAGGTTTATTTAAAATCTTCATAACAGCATAAAGAGTAGTGGTTTTTCCAGAGCCGGTTGGACCAGTTACTAATATCATTCCATGAGCGCTCTTAACCGCCCGCTGCACCTTTTTAAAATCTTTTTCCCCTAAACCTAAACCAACAAGGTTGAATTGCCTACTTTGAGAAGAAAGCAACCTCATTACTGTATTTTCTCCGGCAACAATAGGTACTATAGAAACCCTGACATCAATTACCTCTTGAGGAGCCTTAAACCGCAACTTGCCATCCTGAGCTGCCTTATGTTCATCAGTACGCATCTTTGATAAAATCTTAATCCTCATTAAAATTAATTCGTGTAAATCTTTGGGAATTTTAAATACTTCGTGTAAAACACCGTCAATCCTGAAGCGAACTATTACTGTTTTTCTCTGGGGTTCAATATGAATATCTGAGGCCTTATTTTGATAACCGCACTCTAATAAAAGATTAACCATTTTGACTACTATTTCATCCCTTTCTTCATTACCTATATTTTTATTTTTTAATTCCTTTAAAACATCATCAAATTTATTCTTAATTGAGCCCTCGTAAAGCTCTAAAGCGATTTCAAGATCATTTTTAGTGATATAAAAAGAGAGTACTTTTTGACCTACCCTTTTTTCTATGAAATGCCTTGTTTCAAAATCATCAGGATCAACCATTCCTACTTTTAATCCTTTCTCGCTTTGGCTAAAAGCAATTACCCCTTTAGCCCGAGCCACTAATTCAGGTATTAAATGTAAAATTCCTTCATCAATTTTTTCTTTCCTTAAATTAATAAAAGAAAAACCAAATCCCTCTGCTATGAGTCGGCCTAGTTGTTCATTATTAATTAATTCCATCTCTATTAAAACAACTTGTAAATCTTTTTTTTGGTTTTTAGCTTTTTTTTGAGCAATCTTAAAATCAGCCTCGCCTACATGGCCAGGCTGCACTAATAAATCTTTAAGTTTTTCTGTTGTTATTTTCACTATAATTACTCTTAGCTTCAATTTTTAAATTTCATCAATAATTTATTCTAAATTTTATGTTTCGTAAAATACATTACTTTGTTAATTATAACTTATTTTTCCTATAACAACTATGTGAATAACTCTTAATAATAGGTTATTTTATTCTATCAAAAAACCGCCTTTTTGGCGATTTTTCTAAATTCTTCTTAATTAGTTGGATTAAGCCATTTCAAAGCCTCCTCTTTATTATTAAACCATTTCATATTTTCTCTTTTGCCAGCAGTATGAACAACAAAATTAGTCACTATTTTTAAAAATTCACTTGACCCAATAATAGCCACCCTACTTACTTGTTTATGATTAGCCAACCCAATCCATCTCTTTATTGATTTATTAGAAACATATCCCGTATCTTTTATTGGTAAAAGGTCAAGAAGAATATTATAATTTTTTCGGAGATTCTTGCTAAAGATTTTTAAAAAATCTTCCTCTATAAATTTTATTTGACGAGTATTCTCTTCTAGGTTTTCAATTTTACTAACAAAAATAACATTAAGAATCCCATTCTCGTCAATGAAAATCTTAAAGGTTTCTTTTATTATTTGATCAGTTCTCATATTATTATATTATACCAAAAAAACAAAAAAAATTATCAATGAACCTCAAACTTTTGGCAAGGTTTGATACCTTGCCAAAAGGATTTGTATATTTACCCCTTCGCAAGCCGTCGGGACATTAAAAAAATATTTCTGTGGTACATTTTCTACGTCCCGCCTTGCCCTGCCTGGCGTAGCCAGGCGTCGAGGCGGGTCGCTCAGAAATACCAAATAGCTTTGTCATTTCCCTCGCTTCACTCACAAATGAAAATTTAAATAAAAAAACGAGCATTTAATAATAATGCTCATTAAGTCTATTAAGTTGTGATAAAGAACTTAGGGGGTAGAAGGAAAGTTGTTGAGTACTGGGCGAACACTCCCAGAGACTGATTAGACTGTTTAAGAGAGGAGAAGAACTCTCAACGCTTCAAAACAATTTCCTTCCTACTTATGGTTATTTAAGCTTGAACTAATTAAATATTAACAAATCTAAAAAAATCAATCAATAGTTATAAAAAAAGTCAACTTTAAATAATTTTATGAAATAAGTTGAGCTACAAATATTGAAATTAGAATCACTAAAAAGGCAATAAACTTCTTTCGCTCTAATGGCTCCTTAAGAAAAAATACAGCTGCTAAATATACTAATAAGGGCTGTATTGAAAACAAAAGGACAGTATGAACAACGCCTAAAATCTGATAACTGTAATAATATAAAATACAGGCAACTGAAGTAAGAATATTAGTGGCAATAAATAAAGGAAAAGTTTTCCGAGAAGCTTTTATTGCGGAACGGAAAAATAAAGGACCAACAATTAAAGCCATGGCTCCGAAGTAAATTAATTCTAAAGAAATCGGATTCCAAACAGTTAAAAGTTCTTTGTAAATCACAGCTCCAACAGGAGCGATAATAATGGTAGAAAAAAAATAAGGCACTGTGTATTTAGCCATTACAAAATGATCTTTCTGCCAATAAGACCAAATAACTGCTATTGAAGCGATTAGTCCTAATAAAATAATAATGTAATTACGTTCATCAGCAAAAAGAAAGCTAGCAAAAAGAATAATAGGAATATTTTTTAATAAGCTGATAGTTTGAATTTCAGAAAGATGGTCAGCGTCAAGTGCCCGATAGAAAATGAGATTTATAATAATGCGTAAAATAACCAAAATAAGAATCAACCAGAAAAAATTACCCGCAAATAAGCTTAAGCTTAAAGGTGGCTGAAAGATAAAAAAGATAATCAGTGTGATAACAAAAATCAAAGGGAAACTAACCCCAGTATACGTTTTATAAGTCACTCCACGCATTGATAGAATAATCTTATCAAGAGTGAATGATCCGGCCTGTAAAACCGCTGCTAAGATAGGAATTAAAAAATTCATTTATATTTTTTATCTTTTATTTTACCAAAAAATTGCCTTTTTGGCTATTTTTTAAAAACAAAAATTATCAATAAAAATTTTACCGTATACAATTATTGACAATTAAATTAATAAATCTGATAATTAAATAATGGCAAAGAAAAAAGGATTTAGTTTTATGTTTATGGTGGCTGCTACGGCTGTAGTTGCTACTGGCGGAGGGTTAGGAGTGATGCTTTTAACTGGAATGTTGGGTTCTGATAAAGATAACTCGGGAACAGAAAATGGAGGCCAAGTAGCGCCAGTAGAACAACCCTTAATAATGGAAGTAGATAAAGATGATCCTAAATGGCTTATTAAATACTGCAAAGATGAAGTTATTAAACTTCCAGAAGCTCCTTTTCAATATCAAGGAAAAGAAGGCCCGAGTGTTAGTATGGCTAATCCTTATATTAAAAAACTTATTCCTGAAGACAAACGCTACCAAGAAGAATCATGCACAATGACTTATAATTATAATAATGAAGAAGCTTTTAATTCAGTAGGAATCGAATACGAAGTTAATATCAAATCATCTAATAAGTTTAAAGAAAAAGTTGACCTCATTTTTTCCGATAAAATAAATTCAAGCTGGAAGAAAATCTCTCCCTTATCTTCAGAAGAAAGCGGCCAGCCAAGCTATAGCTATCAAGGATTCCCATTAGTTTTTACTAGAGAAAATCCCTATATAGGAACCATTGAATATGTTGAAGCTTTTTTTGGAGCAAGCAGACTCTATATTAAAATATCTATTTACGAGGAATAAAAAATTTAAATATATTATTTTAACAAATTAAAAAACCGCTTAGAAAACGGTTTTTTAAATTATTGAAAACCCAACTTCCGATTTTTTAATTTATGAAGGGCTTTAAGCTTAAATTTATCTCTTATCCTTTCTTGTTAATATTAGCTTTCTCTTCTGGTCTTAAAGAAGTAAGCCATAAAATAAACGGTCGGCGCAATTTTTCAATAGACCAATCATTATTTTTAAAAAGTGATATTTTTTCTACTTTAAAACGCGAAAGTAAAGGCTTTGTTGCCTGTAAATTTGAAGGAGAAAGCTGATTATGTTCTAATAAAAATTTTTCTTTTGAGTTCATTATTAAACAAAAACAACTCTTAGTCATAGTGAGTTGCCGATCTATTAATAAATATAACCAATAATCTTTGAAGAGCAATCACGAATCACTAACTACTATCTTTAGATTACACTATTTCTTTAAAAAAAACAACCCTGCGTATTAAATCATCTAAAATCTAACCGAAATTTAGTAAAATGTAAGAAAAAAAAACGTCTGACGTCGGGTCTCCGTATTTTTTTAGATTTTGTACTACTCAATTAAAACCTGTTTCGGTTAGATAGTTAAATGATTTGACACGCAACTTCAATGGTGAAGTTGGACTTTAATAAAAACAAAAGAAAAACAATCAAAAGAAAAAGTATCTGATTAATTAGAAGAAATAACAGTTTATTATTCCAACTGTGTCTTTTTTA
>SDBU01004265.1_pt1 | contig 17653 bp, 19 predicted proteins | sample 2277071 | NCBI WGS metagenome assembly SDBU01 (sample SAMN10397929, study PRJNA504765) | marine sediment metagenome | isolation source: marine sediment core GS08_GC12, 126 cmbsf | place: Arctic Ocean: Gakkel Ridge, Loki's castle | collected 2008 | reverse complement strand
GTTAAGACGTGTTTTTAAGCCTTGCTCACTGAGAGTTTCCTCTCTGTTTAAAGTCAAAGCCATAGAGCATCGGACTAGTGGAGTATCCGATGGTATGTTGGTTTGGTTCCCTCTTCGTCTTAACTTCTGCATAAAGTTTCCTGCCCCCTAATCAACCAGTTACCCTCAATCCTCACGGTTCAAGCCCCTTCCTTTAGGGAGGGGTGATTGACCTGCTATTTTTGCTTCTCTTTATTTAACTATAATTGATTTGATCTTTATAGAAAACTCATTTAAAACGTTTTCTTCTTATAAAAATTTATTTTAAATATTGTTATTGTAAAACTGACAATTAATTAGATTTAAAACTAACGATAGCTGAATGTAAATTGTTATTACATTGAAAAATATAAAAATGAAAATATTTAAGAGTGAAAAAACAATATAACATCGCCATCTTTGATGATGTATTCTTTTCCCTCTGATAGAGCTTTTCCATTCTCTCTAGCTTTAACTCTACCACTATATGCTATTATATCATCATAGGAGACAACCTCAGCTCTTATAAACCCCTTTTCAATATCTGTATGAATTTTACCAGCAGCATTTTTAGCATTTGTGCCTTTTGTTATTGTCCAAGCTCTAGTCTCCATCTCTCCTGTTGTGATAAATGTTAATAGATTTAAAAGATGAAAAGCGGATTTAATTAATTTATTCAGTCCTGACTCTTTTACATTTAACTCTTTTAAAAATTCTAGAGCTTCATCTTTTTCTAAAGCAGAGATCTCTTGTTCTATTTTTGCGCAAATTGAAATAACTGAAGAGTTTTCCTTTTTTGCATACTCTTTTAGCTCTTTTACATACTTGTTATCTTCTGTTTTTGTAAGATCTTCTTCTTTGATATTTGCAACATAGATTACTTTTTTCAGAGTTAAAAAATGCCAGGTTTTTAATATCTCTTTTTCTTCAAAGTTAAATGATATAGATCTTAGCTGTTTATTTTGGTTTAAGTGATCTATGATTTTGTCTATCAAGTTTATTTGAGAGGCAAATTCTTTAGCTATTCTTGCTTTTTTCTCTATTTTATTTTTAATATTCTCAGCTGTTTGAAGATCTGCTAAAATAAGCTCTAAATTTATCGTTTCTATATCCGCTATAGGATCAATTTTATTGCTCACATGAATCAGCTCTTCATCTTCAAAACATCTAACTACATGAACTATCGCATCGGTATCTCTAATATTTGATAAAAATTTGTTTCCAAGTCCTTCTCCTTTTGAAGCGCCTTTGACAAGTCCTGCAATATCAACAAAAGATACAGTCGCATAAATTGTTTTTTTTGATTTAGAGAGTTTTGATAAAATTGCAAGTCTAGCATCTGGAACTTCTACTATTCCAATGTTTGGATCTATTGTACAAAATGGATAGTTTTCAGCAGATACATTTTTTTTTGTAATTGCTGTAAAAAGGGTGGATTTTCCAACATTTGGAAGACCTACTATTCCACAAGATAAATTCGTTGATTGATCAGACATGTTTTTCCTTTAATAATTTTCTATTTAAAAGTTTTTCTGCTAAAGCATAATTTTTTTCTTTTAGAAGAGCTCTTATCCACCGAGAAGAAATGATTCTATCTTTGTATTTAATCTTTTCAATAAATTCAGATTTGAAATGTAGCTCTTGTTCTAAATCTTGAATTTTATTTAAATCTCCTTCTCCATCTTTTCCAATCTTTGCATCATCTCCTATAACTAAATGAGAAAAAGAAAAGTTTTTTTGTAAAATTTTAAAAAAATCTTTGTAATAGATATTCGCAAAATATATATTGAATTTTATTAAAATTACGACATCTATTCCAAAGCTTTTTAAATATTTTAATTTATCTTGTTTATTATAAATCAAAGGTATTTTTATATCTGGTTTTAAAACTTCTAAAGGATGATTTTCAAAAGTAAAAACTATAGATTTTCCCTTTTTTTCTTTTAACTTTTGTAAAATTAAAGCATGTCCTAAATGAAGGCCATCAAATACTCCAATCGTGAGATTGCAAAGATCAAAATTATGCTTTTTATCAAAATTATTTAAAATTATCATTTTAATAAATAAGGTTTTAAATTTATTTTTTCATCTAACTTTTCTTGATCTATTGCGTCTTTTAAAAAATATGGTCCACATCTTGTTCTTTTTAGATCAATTAGATAAGCTCCTGTTTTTAACTTCTTACCAATATCATCAGCTATCGCTCTTATATATGTTCCCTTTGAACAAGAAATCTCTAAATCTATATAAGGATAGTCATAAGCTATTAATTTCGTTTCAACATTTATAGAAATTAGCTCTCTTTTAATTGTTAGGCCTTGTCTTGCAAGCTTATATAACCTTTGACCATTTACTTTTTTAGCAGAAAACATCGGAGGTAACTGTTTAATATCTCCTTGAAAATTACTTATAACATCTTGGACTTCCTCAAGCGTTGGCTCTTTTTTTGAGATATGAACTTTTTCAGACTCTGTATCAAATGTCTCTGTTGTATAACCTAAATGAAGACGGCAACTATAAGTTTTATCATGATTTGTGAAATCTTGAGATTTTTTAGTATAACTACTTCCAATTAGCATTATCATTAGACCTGTCGCAAATGGATCTAAAGTTCCACTATGACCAATCTTTTTTATTTTAGTGAGGCGTCTTAAAAGATGAACTATACTAAAAGATGATCTGTTTTTAGTCTTATTGACAAGTAAAATTCCAGACACTTCATTCATCATCTTTTGAGGATCGTTTTTCTTTTTCTTTTTTGATATCAGTCAAGATTTTATCAATTTTCATGTGTTTATCTACAGATGTATCTAGCTCAAAACTAAGCGTTGGAAAATATCTAAGCGTGACCTTTTTTGAAGAATGTACAGAGATAAACCCCGCTGCTTGATTCAACGCGTCTATGGTCTCTGTTTTCTCACTGTCTGTTCCTATAACGCTAATTAGTACTTTTGCATAGCTTAAATCAGCAGTTACCTCAACCTCTGTTACAGTTGTAAATTTAGAAATATATGGGTTTTTTACATCTTTTTGTAAAACTTCTGATATAACTTCGCGAAGCAGAGAATTTAAACGCTGTACTCTTTGTTTTTTCATATTTTATAAATCTTGCTCTAAGTAAGTAATATCATAAGCTTCTAAAATGTCATCTTTTTGAATGTCTTTGAACTTTTCTAAAACAATTCCACACTCTAATCCTTTATTAACCTCTTTGACATCTTCATTAACTCTTTTTAATGATGCAATTTTATCTCTAGCTATTTCAGCTTCATCTCGAATAATACGAATATGAGAGTTTCTTTTAATAATTCCATCTTCAATTAAACAACCAGCTATAACTCCTAAATGGGATGATTTGAAAAGAGCTATTACTTTTGCTTTTCCTATATCATTGTGCTCTTCAACTTTATCTAAAATACTTCTCATAAGCTCTTTTACTTCATCGATTACATGATAGATAATATCATGTTGACGAACGATAATTTTAAGCTGTTTGATTAAAGATTCTGCATGACTTTCGATTTTTGTGTGAAATCCTAAAATTATAGATTTTGAAGCTGCTGCAAGTCTTATGTCAGATTCAGATACCTCTCCAACTTCAGCGCTTACAATATTTACCTCGGCCTTATCAGATTGAATTTTTAAAAGTGATGTTTTTAAAGCTTCTAATGATCCTTGAACATCTGCTCTAAGAATAAGTGGAAGAACTTTTTTCTCTTTTTCTCCAAGCGTTTCTAAACTAAACTTTTTAGGTTTTTGAAGTGCTGATAATTGTATCTTCTCAGATCTAGCATCTGCTAGCTCTTTTGCTACTTTTTCATTTTCAACTACAATAAACTCTGCTCCAGCTTCAGCTAAAGAAGAGAGACCTGTTATCAAAACAGGCATAGAGGGCTTTGCCGATGTTACGATATTATCAAATTGATCATGAAGTGTTTTGATTCTTCCATATTTATCTGAAAAAACTATTGCATCTGAAGTTCTTAATGTTCCATTTTGTACTAAAACCGTAGCTGCAGCTCCAAGGCCTTTATGCATCTCCGATTCTAAAATAGTTCCTCTAGCTCTTGTATGAGGATTTGCTCTTAATTCTAAAATTTCAGCCTGCAAAGATAACATTTCTAATAATTCATTTATCCCATCTTTGGTTTTTGCGCTGCAATTAACTGTAATTGTTGTTCCTCCCCAAGCTTCGGGTAGAAGAGAGTTGTCAGAGAGCTGTCTATAGATTTTTTCCGGATCAAATCCAGCTTTATCAGATTTATTTAAAGCTACTACCATTGGAACATTTGACTTTTTTGCTTGATTTAAGGCTTCAATAGTCTGTTCTTTTATTCCTTCATCTCCAGCTATTACCAAAACTACAATATCTGTGACAGTTGCTCCTCTTTGGCGCATCTCAGAAAATGCCTCGTGACCAGGGGTGTCTAAAATAGTAATATCTCCGAACTTTGTTTTAGCTGTAAATGCTCCAATATGTTGAGTGATTTTTCCAGCTTCTCCAAGTGCTAAATTAGATAATCTTATTGCATCTATCAAAGAGGTTTTTCCATGATCAACATGACCCATAAATGTTATAACTGCAGGTCTTTTTTCTAACTTTTCTTTGTCAGTTTCATCAATCTCTTCTTTTATACTCATTTGAGCAATCTTGAGTCTTTTTTCTTCTTCAACATCTATTGTTATTTCACAATCAAATTCATGTCCTAAAAGTTGAATTGTTGTTTCATCATCTAAATAATCGTTTATAGTTAAAGTTATTCCTTGCAAAAATAACTTTTGCATAAGCTCGGAGGCTTTTAACTTCATCGCACTTGCTAAATCTTTTATAGATATCGGCAATATTACTTTTAACGATTTAGGTCTGATTACTTCTATTTGCTCTTTTTGCCTTTTTGATTTAAAAAATCTTCTTTTACGCCATCTCTCGTCTTCTGTCGCTCTGAGCCCTAATTTATCACGAGTATCAAATGCTCTAAATGTTTGAGGTTTTTTCGCTGATTTAAAATCTTTGTAACTTTTAAATTTTTTCTTCGGCTCTTCTTCTTTTTCTAGGATTTTAGGAGGCTCTTTTTTAGAGGGTTTTTCTATCTCTTCAATAGGCGGTTTTTCTGCCTTTTCAACTTTTTCAACTATTACTTTTTCTTCTTCTGGTTTTAAGATCTTTTCTTTAGCTTTAGGTTTTTCCTCTTTTGTCTTTGTTTCCTTTTTTACTTCTTTTATCGGTTTTGCTTCTTTTTCAATAGGAGGTAGGATTCTAGCTGTTCTTTTTGCTTTAGTCTCAGGTTTTTCTACTTCAGCTTTTTTCGGTTTTTCTTTTTTAGGAGATAGAGGTTTTTTCTTGAATTTTTTTAATGCTTGAGCAATTTGTACATTTTTAATATTTAATTTTAAATCTTTAGCCAAAATTTATACCTACTTGTGTTGTTCTAAGATTTTATCTGCTAAATCTAAATAATTTATTCCAGGAACCTTTGAAACAAGTGCATCAGGAGTTTCTACTAATATTTTTCTAATAGTATCATAACCTGCAGAAATTAAGCCTTCAACTAAAAGCGAGCTTAATCCTTCAATTTTTAAAGGTTCATCTAATGATGGATCTTCTTTTTCTGAAAGCTCAGCCATGTAAATAGTAATAAGTTTTTGATATTCCGTTAGCTTTTGAAAATCTATATCTTTCTCTATAAGTTTTGAGATCAATCTAGCATTCATTCCCTTTTTGCCAATAGCAATTGGATAGTCATCATCATTGACAACTGCAATGACTTTATCATTTATTTTTAAACGTTGTATTTGAAGAGGATATAGAGCGTTTTGAAGTAGTTGTACTAGATCTTCAGAGTATGGCATAACATCAATTTTTTCATTGTTAATTTCCCGAATGATATTTTTGATTCTTGTTCCTCTAACTCCAACACATGTTCCAACTGGATCAACTTTACTATCAGAGGAGCTTACCGCTAGTTTTGTTCTGTATCCAGCTTCCCTTACAATCTTTTCAATTCTGATAACATCATCAGAAAGCTCAGGTACTTCTTGCTCAAATAATGCTGCAACAAACTCCGGATGTGTACGTGATAAAATAACTTCAGCTCCACCGATTTCAGTATCTCTTACTTCCAAAAGAAGAGCTTGCAATCTCTCTCCAATATGCGGTTTTTCTCCTATAGGTAAATTCCTCTCAGGCAATATAGCTTCTACTTTTCCAAGATCTACTATTATCGTTCTTCTCTTTCCTATTCTTTTAACAGTTCCTGAAATAATTTCTCCAACTCTATGGCGATACTCTTCATATATAACATCTTTTTCTGCGCCTTTTAGTTTTTGAGTTATTATTTGCCTAGCTGTTTGAGCTGCTATTCTTCCAAACTCTTGAGGAGGAATTGATATTTCAAGTCTTTGTCCAATTTTACAATCAGGTGCTAAAATTCGAGCTTCTTCTAAAGAGATCTCCTCTTCTGAATTCTCAACAACTTTAACAATTGTTTTTCTTACAAAAACATCGATGTCTCCAGTTTTTGGATTTATTTGAACATCTACGTTTTCGCCGCCTTTAAGACTTTTTCTAGCAGCTGCTCGAAGTGAATCTTCAATTGCTGTAATAACAATTTCTCTTTTAATGCCTTTTTCTTTTTCTAAATATTCGAAAATGGCAACTAAATCTTTGTTCATTATTAAAACCTTTTATTAAAAGTTTACTTAAAAAAAACCGAAGGTTAAAAAGCCTTCGGCTATCTGATTATTACTCTTCTTTCTCTTTCTTTTTTTCTTTTTCTTTCGCTTTTTTCTTTTTCTTTCCAACTACTATCTCATCTTGTCCTTTTTCAGTTTTCAGTGATAGAGATACTTTTTTATGCTCAGAGTCGAGCTTTACAACTTTTGCTGTTACAGAATCCCCAACAGAGACTATATCTTCAACTTTGCCAAAAGGTTCATCTGAGAGCTCTGTTACGTGAATTAAACCTTCTATTCCATTCTCTAATTGTACGAAGATTCCAAAAGCTGTGATCTTTTTTACAACTCCTTTTACGAGGCTATCAATTGGCATTGTCTTTTCTATAGATTCCCAAGGATTCTCTGTTAGTTGTTTTATGCCTAAAGTAATTTTTTTACTCTCTTTATCAACAGATAAAACTTGAGCTTTTACTTTTTGGCCCTTTTTCAATACTTCAGATGGATGAGATACCTTTTTTGTCCAACTAAGATCAGAGATATGAATCAATCCATCAACTCCTGGTTCTAGCTCAACAAATGCTCCATAGTTTGTTAGATTTCTAATTTCAGCTTCAACTATTTTTCCAATAGGATAGTTATTTTCTATATCTTCCCAAGGATTGCGCTCCGTTTGCTTCATTCCAAGAGAAATTTTACCATCATCTTTTTGGATAGATAGAACAATCGCTTCTACTTCATCTCCAATATTTACCATCTCCGATGGCTCTGAAATACTTTTTGTCCAACTCATCTCTGAGACATGGATCAAACCTTCAATTCCAGGCTCCAATTCAATGAAAGCTCCATAAGATACAAGATTTGTAATCTTACCTTTAACTTTTGTTCCTGGAGGGAATTTCTTTTCAATCTCTTCCCAAGGATTTTGCTCTTTTTGTTTCAATCCTAAAGCTACTCTACCTTTCTCTTTATCAATAGTTAAAATTACTACTTCAAGCTCTTGTCCTAGTTTTACCATCTCTGATGGATGTCTTATTCTCTTCCATGTCATATCAGTAATATGTAGTAGTCCATCAATACCATCTAAATCTAGAAAAACTCCGAAATCAGTGATATTTTTAACCACTCCAACTCTTAACTCTTTTTCTTTAATATTTTCGAGAATTTCTGATTTTTTAGATGCTCTTTCAGCCTCTAGTAGCTCTCTTCTTGAAACTACGATATTTTTTCTTTCAATATTTATTTTTAAAATCTTGAAATCATATGTTTTTCCAACAAAATCATCTAAATTTTTTATTCTCTTATTATCTATTTGGGAACCCGGCAAGAAAGCTTCGATGCCAATGTCAACCATCAACCCGCCTTTAACCTTTCTTACAATAGTTCCTTCAATTATTGAACCTTCTTTACATGACTTTAAAATATGCTCCCATCTTCGATGCTTTCGAGCTTTTTCTAAAGATAGTACAACTTGTCCATCCGGGCCTTCAGTTTTATCTAAAAGTACTTCAACTTGTTTTCCAAGTGAGAGCTCTTCAGGATCCGCAAATTCAGCAATCGGTACTAATCCTTCCGATTTTAATCAAACATCGATTACAGCAAATTCTTTATTTATTTCGACTATTTTCCCTGCAAGTAGCTGTCCTGGTTTCATAAATGAAAGAGCTTCTTTTTTTTCTTCTTTAACTCCTAAAAGATCTTGGAATTGTTTTGCATCTTCTTCTTTGAAGTCTACGTCATCTAAAATGTTATGGTTGCCCCAGTCATGGGTGGTTTGTTTCATTTAAGGGTTTCTCCGGTTATATGTTTAAGCAAAAATATTAACAAAAAATAACTAATAAAATCAAGCTGGCAGATAAAAATGTTATTATATGCTGAAGAGGTTTTAATAATTAGCTCTATATTTCACCATTTTTTTGATAATAAAAATTTAAATATATTTAAATTTCAAAAAAAATAGTTTTCTATATTTTTGCTTTAGCTAATTATAGCAGGAGGCAAATATAAATTAATTTTTTTAAATTTTTTATCTTCGATTTCATCTAAATCATGTTCAGCAAAAGCTATCTCATATTGCTCTTTAGTATAGTAGTTTTTAGGATCAATCTCAACACTTAAAGATCTCCATTTTTTTCTTACATCTATAAATGTAAAAAACTCTCTTATAAAATAAAATATTTTAGTGATAATATTCGCTCTTTTTCGGTATTTGTCTCTCTTCATATAATATCTATCTATTTTTTCTGAGATCAAAGCTATACTATCTCTTTGCTTTTCAGAAAATTCCCAATCTTTTAAAAGCTCTCTTATTAAGCTCATTGCCTTTTTTGCAACAAAATCTATGCTAACTTTATTTTTTAAAGTGTAGTGCAAAACTCTTGTAGTGCCAAAAAAGGAAGGCCTTACATCCGTCTTCTTTAAAATATTAGCAAATTCATCTACATCCCTACATTTTGAAATTGATGGTTTAAAACTCAAAACTGTTGGCATAGATATTCCTAAAAAAATATGTATCTATTTTAGATAGCATCTATTTTAGGCAGGTTGAGGGGTTAAATGCAAGAAAAACCAAGTAAAAATTTTAAAATTTCAATAATATTTTAGAAAATAAGATATTTCCCTGATAGCAAAAAAAAATGGTTTTTTGTTAAAATATTCACAAGTTATTTAATAGGATTTTTTATGAGTACACCTGCATCTTTGAATTATATAGATGATTTATTTTCTAAATTTTCTGTGGTAAAACAACGACGCCCTTCTATTAGAGGGTTGAAACCGCAAGCTTCAGGCATAATTTGTCAAATAACTTCTATTGTCATGGTAGCTTGTAGCATTTTAATAAGATATAATCTTTATGGTAATGCTATACCGGCTATTTGTTTAACTTTAACTATTAGCGCTAGTATACTTTCTTTAGCAACTCTTGTTAGTAGTATTCGAGAAATAGTTAAGAATCAGCTATCTAGTTCTTCTAGAATAGATTTATTAATATCTGATTTAAGAAATTATTCAATAAAAAGTAGAAAGTTTATAAGAGATTACTTTACTAGCAAATAAATTGATATTTTGTTAAAACATTCACAGTTTATATAAGTAGGATTTTTTATGAGTACACCTATAGCGGGTAATTATACAAATGGTTTTTTTTCTAAATTCTCATTGGTAAGAAAATATTATTATATATCAGGTAGAAGAATTGAAATACCAAGAATTGAATATCAAGCTTCAGGTATAATTTGTTTGATAACTTCTGTTGCGATGATTTGTCTCGCTGCTTTGAAAGCATCCAATCCTTCTTTTACAGCATTCAATCCTCTTATCGGTTCAGTTGTAATTATTAGCGGCAGCATACTTTGTCTTGCCGTTTTAATTAGTTCTTTTCGAGAAGCTTTTGCAAGAAATTCTATTGCAGATAAATTTGGAAAGGAAATCATGAGACAAAGAATGCAATTGAAATATAATCTTTGGTTTTAAGATATTTCTCTGATAGCAAATAAATTGATATTTTGTTAAAACATTCACAATTTATTGAAATAAGGGTTTTTTATGAGTGCACCTGTATCAGTTTATTATACAAATGATTTACTTACGAAATTTTCATGGATAAGAAAAAAAGATGATATTTCAGTTACAAATGCAGTCACAAAAATTCAAATTTATAAAATTGAGCTTCAAGCTTCAGGTATAATTTGTTTAATAACTTCCATTGCTATGGCTATTTTTTGGTTTTTGTTAGCTCATACTAATCCTTTTGTAAGTTCAGTTTTCATTATTAGTGCTGAAATACTTTTTTGGACTTCTTCAATTAGTACCATTCGAGAACTTTTTGCGAAAAATTCCTTTGCAGAAAAATCAATTTGAAATTTCAATAATATTTAGAATTTAAGATTTTTTTTGTGATAAATTTTCAATATCTAGTAATATTCTAGATACAGGAGATTTTCTATGAGCTGTTTAGTAATGAAATTTGGTGGAGTTAGCGTATCTAATGCTAAAAACATTTTAAAAATTGCGGATATTATAATTGAGAAATCCAAAGAGTATAAAAAGTTAGTGGTTGTAGTCTCTGCTATGGGAAAGACGACTGATAAACTTTTAAAATTATCTAAAAGCATTAATGAAAATCCCCCTAAAAGAGAGCAAGATATGCTCATCTCTGTCGGAGAGAGAATATCGATGAGTCTTCTTTCAATGGCTCTTCAAAAGAAAGGAAAAAAGTCTATTTCTTTTACAGGCTCTCAATCTGGAATTATTACCTGCTCAAATCATTTAGATGCAAAAATTATCGATGTAAAACCTTTTAGAATTATCAAAGCTTTAAATGATAATAATATTGTAATAGTTGCAGGGTTTCAAGGGGTGAGTTTAGACAAAGAGATAACTACACTCGGAAGGGGAGGTTCTGATACTTCTGCAGTAGCTCTAGGAGTGGCTTTAAATGCAAGCATAGTTGAATTTTATAAAGATGTAGATGGGATCTATTTAGAAGATCCTAAAAAAAATAAAGACTCTATTTTTTATAAAAATTTAACTTTTGAAAAAGCTTTAAAAATTATTGAAAAAAATAAAAAGAAAATTCTGCATCCGAGATGTGTGAAATTGGCTTCAGAGAATAATATAAGCTTGAAAATTATAAACTTTAAAAAGTTTAAAAAAAATAAAAACAAAAAAAAAATTACAATTATAAAAAAAGAATCTTTTCAAAAAGTTTCAAAAAATGTATATGAAATTATTTAGTGCAAATTTAAAAAATAATAATTTCAGTATATGAAATATAAAATAGACCTTGTCAAAAACCCCTTTAGTTTATTAGACGAAGAGAATCAAACTCAGCATATATCGACTTTGAAAGCTTTAATTAAAAAAGTTCTGCCAAACTATTTTTTAGAAGATGAGATCGAGCAGGAAGATTTAAAAAAAGCTGAGCTTTTTTTAAATGAAAATCTACCGATTTTAAAATGGATAGAGATTAAAGAGAAAACTTTTAGCGTTATTTTATTTTCTAAACATAGAAAAAATGCTACCAGCTTTTTTTATGATATGGTATCTCGCTATCTTATTCCTCAAAAAAAATTAAATTTAGAACTTTTTTATTCTGCAGATTTTGGCTTTTCAAATCTTTTAGATGATAAATTTAGTGTAATGCAAGCGGTACTCAGCGTTGATGACATAGAAGATATTAAAGCTATTGAAAAAAATAAAAAGACATTTGAGACAGAGATCAGACTTGGTATTGTCTCTGATTTTCATGCTAATAGAATCTCAGAGTTTAAAGGTCTTTCTAATGATAGAAAAACTGCAATGGTCCAAGAAAAGATTGGATCACTCATGCAAAAAAGACCCAAAGAGTTTGGAAAGAATATCTTCTCAGAGATGCAGCAGTTTTTAATAATGTCTCGAGATGAGTTTAAAAGCCAAAGAGATTATCATCATATCAGCAGAATCATCTCAATTTTATACATGATCAGAAAGCTTTTAAAACAAAATATCGAACAAAACCCAGAAAAAAGATATTTGATTTTAAAATTTTTAAAAACAAAACTAAAATCCCAAGAAAATAAAGAGTCTGAAGTTTTAGGAATTTTAGTCGGTCTTAATTTTTTAAAAGAGAATGAGGTTTTTGAGAAAAAACATCTCACAACTGCAATAAAAAATTTCTTGCCATATGTAGCTTTTGTTGAAAACTCATTTTTCATAGATAAAGCTTCAAAAAATGATATTCAAACATGCTATATTGAAGCTAAAAAACCAAACTCAATGAATTTTGCAGATGAAGAGATTCAAGTGTTAAAAGATGAGCTTCCAACCTATTTAAAAGGTAATATTGAGCAGCTTATCCATCCAGTTTTTATGCCTAGAAATGAAGAAGAGATCGTAAAAAATATGTTAGTGTTATCATCGCAGCTTAAATATGTGCATGATATCCCACAAGTTATAATATCTTTCGATAAACAGACCTATACAGATCTCTCTTTTAATGTAATTTTACTTAGAGTATTAAGACCAATAGATCTTCCAATAAAAGATCTAATCACAAAAACAAACAGGCCCTTTAAATTCATAATAGACAAAGTCAAAAAAGTAGGAATTATTAGAAGAAAATATCTCAAAGAAGCCAATGTTTTTAGGATATTTCTGCAAAGTGCAAATTACCTTCGATCTGATCATAGCGTTGATATAAATAAAGCAAGGCTAGATGTCTTAGAAGAGCTCAATCAGCTCTTCGGTGAAGTTAGAGATTATATGGGTGGAATGATCTATAAACAAAATGAAGCTTATAAATCACTTCAAAATATTTTAGGTCAAATTGGTAAACACTACGATAATTTATTAGAAAAGTTTTTCTATTCAATAACCCCATCTGAGATGACAGCTATCGTAAAACCTGATATTATGAAAAATCTCTTTTTGATGCTTATTAATGCTATTAAAAGAGAAGAGACAAGAATTAAAAAGCACTCGGATTTCTTATTTAAACAAGAAATGAGACATCTCTACATTATCATTCCTGTCTACGATCCAAATGTGAAAAAGAAAATTAAAGACCAAATCGATAACATAAATATTTTATCATCAGAGCTAATATCATTTAGCTTAACTTCTCACGATGTTCCATATTTAGGCTATGTCTACATAAATGATGATAAAGCTATGCAAAAAGTGTTTTTTAGTAGCATTCAAAAGTCTTTAGCTTAGTTAATTTATAAATTATTAAACTTTTTTAATTAGAGATTTTATAGCATCTTCAGTAACAACTATTTGATCATTTGCGTATCTTTCTATTTCATGTTTATATTCATTAGTACTGGCTTTTTTTTTATTGCCAAATGCTTCAATATATTTTTGTTCACTATAAGTAGAGAAAAGTTTTTTAATGTATTCATTCTTTACATAATTTAGATATTTAGATGAGATAGAGAAATGCTCACGAAGAAAAACAAAAAATCTTGTTAAAAAATTGCGCTGTTTAATTTGTAGATCGGTTTCTTTATAAAAATTATCAATAATATTTGAAATATTAATTCCTATTAATCTTTCTCTAGGTGTTAGAACATCGGTTTTGTGTTTTTCATTTGCTACAAAGATTAATAGTCTAGCTAAAGAAGTTAAAGAGAATGAATTTTTGTAATCTTGAACTACAATAACTCTTCTTCCCCCAAAAGTAACTTTTGTTTTGGATTGTTCTAAAAGTCTATTTAAATTTTCATCAATAGGAACTGTTGAAAACTTTAAACTTAAATTAGTTTGTGATGGTCTTGCACTCGCTGGACTAGCTGCTCCTGCCATAAAATCCTCCATTATGTTTAAATCTGCAAAATATTATAACATAAATTGTGGATTATTGTCATTGGTAAGAGATTTATTTAATAATTCTAATAAAAGGCTGATTGTAATGGGCATAGCTAGAAACTGTTTGATTGTCATATATAAAAAAAAATTGAAAGAAAATACTATTTTTTTTATTGGTAACATAAATATTTTATCATCAGAGTTAATCTCATTTAGCTTAACTTCTCACGATGTTCCATATCTAGGTTACGTATATATAAACGATGACAAGGCTATGCAAAAAGTCTTTTTTGGTAGTATTCAAAAATCTTTAGCTTAGTTAATTTCTAAATTAAACTTTAACTCTCGGAAAAAACTCTCTTATGGTTTTTTCTGAAACAGCTATTCTATCTGTGGTTCTTGCTTTTTGATATTTGTATTTAGGCGGATCAGTCTCTATTTTTTCTTCACCAAAGATTTTTTTATACTCATTTTCACTATATGCTGAGAAACGCTTATAAATGAAATTGTTTTCTACACAATATCTAGTTGTATTTCGACTAAATGAATACTCACGAAGGAAAACAAAAAATCTTGTTAAAAAGTTTCGATTTTTAACTTCTTTGTTTGAGTATTCATAAAATGCATTAATTTTCCTTGATAGGCCAATTCCATGTAATCTCTCTTCAGTTGTTAAATCTCCTTTTTCGCATCTTTCATTTGCTAATTTGAGAATTTTACTCGCTAATGTATTTAAAGAGATTGAACCTTTATAGTAATCAGAAACTACAACTCTTTTCCCCCAAAAAGTAACGTTTGTTTTGAAACCGTTTTCTTTTGATAGTACTAAAGTTTTATTTAGCTTTTCAACATCATCAGTTTCAAGCTCTTTGCTTAAAAAAGCTTGTGGTGTTGGTTTTAAAGCTGCTGGGCTTGCTGAAGCCATAAAATCCTCCATTATGTTTAAATATGCAAATATTACAACATAGATTGTGCATTTTTGTCACTAGTAAGATGTTTTTTTTAGATATCAGAAAATAGCTTGATTTTCAGAGACTTAGTTAGAAGATGTTTGTTTGTCAAATTAATAAAAAAATATTGAAAGAAGATACTACTTTTTTGGGAGAAAGTAAAAATATTTATTAATATTTTTTGTTAAGCTTAGTTAGCTAGATTTCTAATAGAATATTCAGAGACAATTATTTTATTGCTTTCAGAAATTGTACCAATTTGATTTGTATAGTGAGTTCCTAAACCGGTTGCTTCTTTGCCAAATGTATCAATATATTTTTGTTCACTATATGCTGAGAAAAAATCTTTAATAGAATTTGGGTTTTTAAATCTATCTACAGATATAGAAGATAATTTTTCAGGATTACCCATATTAGGATATTTCTTTAACATCTTTTCTGCATAATTTATACTATTCACATGTAGAAATAAATCGGAAAAAATCTTACGAAGTGAAACAAAAAATCTTGTCAAAAAATTGCGATTTTTAATCGGTGTTTTTTCATAAAACTCAGAAATTTTTTCTGAAATTCTAATTCCATTTAATCTTTCCACGGGTGTTAAATTCTCTTTTTCACATCTTTCGATTGCTAAATTGATTATTTTTCTAAATAGAGAATTTAAAGAATATTGGCCTTTATAACCTTCTGCTGTAATAACTCTTTTTCCCCAAAAAGTGATTCTAGCTTCTGCATTAGCTAAAATGTCATCTAGCTTTTGTAGAGCTCCTTTTCTCAAAACTTCATAACCATCATTTGACAAATGTATAATTTTATCTAATTTTCTAAGATTATTATCCATCCTAAGCGCAGCTTTTAGATAAGCTTGCTCTCCTAATGCTTTTGCACTTGCTGGGATTGCTCCTCCTGCTACTGACATAAATTCCTCCAAATTTGTCTAAATATACAAATATTATAACATAAATCATTGATTATTGTCACTAATAAGATGCTTTTTTATACTGTCTTAACGACTTGATTTACAATGATTTAGTTGGGAATAATTCTTTTGCTAAATATAAAAAAATATTGAAAGAAGATACTATTTTTTTGATGTAATAATTTTTTTGAAAAAAGAAGAAGAAGAAATTAAAACCAAAAAATAGAAATTCACAAGTTGTTTTATTTTGATGAACAAAAACTTGTGATTGCACTTAAAAAAAAGATCAATTTTGCGTTATTATTTTCTTAAGACTAGAGTTCAGAATATAGTTTTTGAAAACCTTGACTTTTGTTTTTTTTAAAGTTATTTTGGTAGAAAAAAGTGTTTTTTATGAAAAACAAAATCAAAGTAGCTCCGTCTATTTTATCTGCAGATTTTTCTCATCTACATGATGAGGTAAAAAGAGTTGAAAAATCAAAAGCTGATGCAATTCATATTGATATTATGGATGGACATTTTGTTCCTAATTTAACAATGGGACCAAAAATAGTATCTGCAATAAATAGATCAAGTGAGATTTTTTTAGATGTACATTTAATGATTTATAATCCTTTTGATTATATCGATAAATTTGTAGAGGCTGGGGCTGATTTAATAACATTTCATATAGAGGCGACAGAAGATATTGAAGATACAATAAACTTTATAAAAAAGTGTGGAAAAAAAGCAGGACTTGCTTTTAATCCAGAAACTTCTTTTTCTTTAGCATTGAAATACATTGAGATGGTAGATTTAGTTTTATTTATGTCAGTACATCCAGGGTTTGGAGGACAAAAATTTATTCCATCTGTTTTAGAGAAAATTGAAATGGCTAAAAAATTAAAAGATGATATGAAACTTGATTTGGATATTCAAGTAGATGGTGGGATTGGTAAAGAGACAGCTTTAAAATGTAAAAAACATGGTGCTAATTTTTTAGTTGCAGGAACATATTTATTTTCTTTAGATGATATGAAAACAGGCGTTGATAATTTGAGATTGTAATATGAGAAAAAAAATTGTAGTTATTGGTGGTGGAACTGGAAACTTTGTAATCCTTCGAGGATTGAAAAAATATGATGTTGATCTCAGCGCTATAGTTTCTATGGCAGATAGCGGGGGTAGCACGGGGATTTTGAGAGATGAGCTAGGTGTTTTGCCTCCTGGCGATGTTAGACAGTGTTTAGTGGCTTTATCGAACTCTTCGAGACTTATGAGAAATGTTATGAATTACCGTTTTGAAAATGGTAATTTAGGAGGCCACTCTCTCGGCAATCTGCTTTTATCAGCACTAGAGAAAGTAACCGGAAGTTTTGAAAGAGCGGTTGAAGAGGCTGGAAAAATTTTATATATCAAAGGTCAAGTGATTCCTGTAACTTTAAATCAAGTTCATCTGAAAATGATATTGAATAACAGAAAAGTTTTAGAAGGTGAAGATCAGATCTATCTATCTGAGGAGATCTATAAAGGTTATAAAAATATATATTTAGAGCCGTATCCAAAAGTGAATCCAAAAGTTATTCATGCGATAATGAATGCAGATTTAGTAGTTTTAGGGCCTGGTGGTTTTTATACATCAATAATCCCAAATCTTTTAGTAGAGGGTGTTGCAAAAGCTTTAAAAGAGACTCTCGCTAAAAAGGTTTTTGTCGTAAATCTTATGAATAGAAAAGGGCAATGTACAAGTAATAAAGTTAGTGATAACTTAAAAGAACTTATAAAATTTTTAGATGAAGATATCTTTGATTATATACTTGTAAAT
>SDBU01004264.1_pt1 | contig 17654 bp, 17 predicted proteins | sample 2277071 | NCBI WGS metagenome assembly SDBU01 (sample SAMN10397929, study PRJNA504765) | marine sediment metagenome | isolation source: marine sediment core GS08_GC12, 126 cmbsf | place: Arctic Ocean: Gakkel Ridge, Loki's castle | collected 2008 | reverse complement strand
TGGGCCTTCTCTTTCTTGTCCTTAACCTTGAGGTATTTCCCCCTTAATACCTTGAGATACTGGTTTCTCGACTGCATGTCCATCCTTTCCATATAGCCTAGCTTTAACCTCCTTTCGCGTACTAACCAGGCTACATCTGAAATAATTTAAATCGAGTGCTTAACATTTACGGTTACTTTTTATATGATTTAATAAATAATCTCTTGGTTACATATTAGATGATTTAATTCGCGGGGTTGTTTTTTTGTTTTTTTGTGATATAATTTTTATAAGTTAAGTTTTAGTTGAAGTGGGTGGTTCCCACTTTTTTATTAACATTTAAGGGACAGAGAGTAGGAGGTTTATGGCAAGGACAAAGAGTGAATTCGTAATCGCTCTTGCACAGCTAGCTGCTGAGAGGAACCTGCCTAAGGAGGTGATCGTTAGGACCCTGGAGGCAGCCTTAGCTTCCACTTTTAGGAAGGATAGCCCGGCTAGTCAAAATGTCTCCGTTAAGCTTGTGCCCCAAACTGGTGAGGTAAAGGTTTATGTTCAGAAGGTTGTAGTGGAAAAGGCTACCGACCTTCAGTGGGAGATCTCACTGTCTGAAGCACAGAGGTTGAAGAATGATGTCCAACTTAGCGAGACGATTGAGGTGGAGTCTACGCCTGAGAACGCTGGAAGGATTGTAGCCCAGACGACAAAGCAAGTAATGCTACAACGATTGCATGAGGTTGAACGCGATATCATTTTTGGGGAATACGCTGATAAAGAGGGAGATACTGTCAGTGGAGTAGTTCAGTATGTTGATCCAAGGCAAGTCAACATTAGCTTGGGTAGAGCAGAGGCAATACTTCCCCTCGCCGAGCAGGTGCAAACGGAACGTTACCGAGTGGGACAAAGGCTCAAGCTATATCTTCTAAAAGTATTACGCTCCAGCAGAGGGACTCAGTTAATAGTTTCACGGTCACACCCTGAGTTTGTACGCCGCCTTTTTGAGCTAGAAGTTCCTGAAATCTATAATGGGACTGTGGAATTGAAGGCAATCGCTCGTGAAGCTGGATACCGTAGCAAGGTTGCTGTGGCTACCTGCCAAAAGGGGGTTGACCCTGTCGGTTGCTGTGTTGGATTGCGCAGTATCAGGATTCAAAATATTACCAAGGAGCTGAATGGAGAGAGGATAGATATAGTCCAGTGGGACCCTGACCCAGCAGTTTTCATCGCTAATGCTCTGAGCCCATCCTCAGTTGCAGAGGTAGAGATAAACGAGGAGGAGAAGGTTGCCAATGTAGTCGTTCCTGATAAGCAGCTCTCCCTGGCTATCGGCAAGGGAGGGCAAAATGCAAGGCTTGCTGCAAGGCTCAGTGGATGGCGGATTGATATTAAAAGCCTCTCTATGGCTGAAGCACAACGCTCTGAAAGGATTGCTCAGGAGGCTCTTGCGGAGGAGGTTTCAGTAATTGAACCAGCAAAAGAGGAAGCCCTCTTAGAGCCGCCGACGATGGAGGCTCCTGAGGAATTGCTTGAGCCATCCTTGACTTTGGTGGAAGAGCTGGAGGAGACGCCAGAGACTCCCCCTGCTGAGCCAGCACGAATCTACTCTATTGAGGAGGTATTGTCAGAGCTTGAGACAGCTACTCCACCCTCCCCGATTCGGTTCGCTGAGGGGCTGCAGCCAAGGGACTCAAAGCCTGACACCAAAGCGGAGAAGGATAAATCAGGGGGAATAACTAAGCCTAAAAAGCCATCCCGACGGCAACCTGTCATACCGGAGGACGAAGATTACGAGTAGCGAAAAGCACCTTAAGCACATCCCTCAACGCACCTGTGTTGCTTGCCGTGAGGTGAAGCCTAAGCGTCATCTGGTGCGTTTGGTTCGAACTATAGATAATGTTGTAGAGTTAGATTATTCAGGGAAGAAGGCAGGAAGGGGTGCCTATCTTTGCTACCAACCAAGTTGCTGGGAGATTGGACTGAAAAAGGGTCGCTTGGATCGAGTACTGAGGACAAAAATAAGCTTGGAGAACCAGGCAAAGCTTGAAGAATTGGGTAAAATGCTTTCGGAGAATAAGAGGTGGTAAGGGAGAAAGAAACCACTCAACATCCCATTGAGATTCCTGCCCTTTTAACTGTGAAGCAGCTGGCAGATCTATTAGGGGTCAGCGGCGTAGACGTCATTAAGCAGTTGATGCGAAATGGTGTTATGGCAAGCATAAACCAGAGCATCGATTATGATACAGCAGCAATAGTAGCCGCAGACTTTGGCTTTGAGGCAGTAGAGAAACCCCCGGAGCAATTGGCTGCTGGGGGAGAGATTGAGGAGCAGGAGCTATATCCTCGCCCTCCGGTGGTTACCGTTATGGGACATATTGACCATGGTAAGACCAGACTCTTGGATGCTATACGCCAAACAAATGTGATCGCTACCGAGGCTGGGGGTATTACTCAGCATATCGGTGCCTATCAGGTCGAGGTCAATGGGAGAAAGATCACCTTCTTAGATACCCCAGGGCATGAGGCATTTACTGCTATGCGAGCTCGGGGAGCTAAAGCAACAGATGTAGCCGTTCTAGTAGTAGCTGCTGATGATGGGGTGATGCCTCAGACAATAGAAGCTATAGCCCACGCCCGTGCTGCCGGGGTTCCTATTGTTGTTGCCCTTAACAAGATAGACAAGCCAAACGCCAACCCAGAGTTAACCAAGAAGCAGCTTGCCGAACAAGGTTTACTTATTGAAGAGTGGGGTGGGGATGTTGTCTGTGTGCCTGTTTCTGCCAAAAGGAAGCAAAGAATCCCTGAGCTTCTAGAGAATATCCTTATTGTTGCTGAGATGTTAGAGCTCAAGGCAAATACTTATGCTCCGGCTACAGGGGTAGTCATTGAGGCAGGTTTGGATAAAACAAAGGGACCTCTAGCTACTATCTTGGTAAAAAATGGCACCCTTAAGCCAGGCGATGTTGTGGTTGTTGGTGACACCTGGGGGAAGCTAAAGGCTATGTTTAATGAGAAGGGGAAAAGGGTTAAGGAAGCCCCCCCGGCTACCCCGGTTAAGATCCTGGGACTAGAAAGTGTGCCTCAAGCTGGCGATACCCTTAGCGTGGTTACAAGTGAGCGTGAAGCAAAAACCTTGTCACAAAAGCGACGAGAGAAGCAACAGCAGTCACTCAGCCCACTAAGAGCTGTAAGTTTGGAGCAGCTATTTGCTCAAATCCAAGAGGGGAAGGTAAAGGAGCTCAATATTATCCTCAAGACTGATGTCCAGGGGAGTATCGAGCCTATAAAGGACTTCTTGGAGCAGCTAGAAACAGAGGAGATAAAAGTAAAAGTTATTCACTCCGGTAGTGGGATGGCAACTGAAAGCGATGTGCTGCTTGCCCTTGCCTCTAAGGGGATCATCATTGGCTTTAACACCCAAACCAACCCAGGGGCAAAAAGACTGGCTGAAATGGAAGGGGTGGATATCCGCTACTATGAGGTAATCTACGACCTAGTCGATGATGTGAAGAAGGCACTCAAGGGTATGATGGCACCTACCTATGTTGATGTTGTGGAAGGACATGCTGAGGTAAGAACTATATTCCCCTCAGATAAGTTTGGAAGGGTGGCTGGGGTTTATATCAGTGATGGCAAGATGAGCCGAGATGCCCTGGTTAAAGTTATCCGTCAGGGGAAGATATTGCACCAATCTACTCTCAGTAGCCTGAAACGCTTCAAGGAAAATGTGAAAGAGGTGTCCGCCGGCTTTGAGTGTGGAATAGGTATTGAGGGATTTAACCAGTTTGAGGTTGGCGATATCATCGAGGCCTATAGGAAGGAGAGAGCCAGATGAATCGGCGCATTGAACGGGTTAACCACCTTATTCGGCAGGAGATTAGCGAATTGCTGCAACGCCAAGTCAAAGACCCTAGACTTAGCGGCTTTATTACCGTGATCCGAGTTTCTACATCGTCAGATTTAAGCCATGCTAAGGTATTCATCAGCGTGATGGGAGATGAGGAGGAGAAAAAGGAGGCTCTACAAGCTTTGACTGTTGCTTCTGGTTTCTTCCGTAGAGAGCTGAGTAGACGCTTAAGGCTGCGCCGTTTCCCTGAGTTAAGCTTTCATCGTGATGATTCCATCGATGAAGGCGCCCACGTTCTGCAATTAATCAGTGAATCAACTACCAGTGAGCATTGACGGCATACTGAATATCCAAAAACCCCCTGGTAAGACCTCCTTTGAAGTGGTTTCTTTGCTGCGTAGATTAAGTGGTGAGCCAAAAGTAGGGCATACTGGCACTCTTGACCCCCAAGCCACAGGGGTGCTGGTTCTTTGCCTCGGTCAGGGAACGAGGGTTGCAGAGTTTCTAGCTCAAGCCACCAAGGTTTACTATGCTGAAATCGAACTTGGGGTAACCACCGACACCTATGATGCTAGTGGCAAGGTAGTCCAACAGTGTGACCCCTCCTTTGTAACCGAAGAACAGCTAGAAAGGGTGCTCAATTCCTTTTGTGGCGCTATTAAGCAAATCCCGCCAATGTATAGTGCCCTTAAATACAAGGGGAAACGTCTTTACCAGCTTGCCCGAGCCGGAATTGAGGTGCCCAGGGAGCCAAGGAAGGTGAACATCTATCGCTTGGATATGGTGGAGTGGCAGCCCCCTGTTGTTGCTATTGAGGTGGAATGCAGTGCTGGCACCTATATTCGCTCCTTAGCCCAGGATATAGGTGAAGCCTTGGGTTGCGGCGCCTACCTCAAAAAGCTCACTCGACTCAGATGTGGAAACTTTGATATCAAACAAGCTATTGCCTTGGATTCGATTGAGGAAGCCTTTCACTGTGGTTACTGGAAACAATTCCTTTACCCTATTGATGAGGTGCTTCTTGACTGGAAGGCTGCTATCGTTGGCAAGGAAAACGCCGGCGCTATAAGAGAAGGACGCCCCATTTCTTTAGACGAAGGCTCCCTTTTTCGCTGTGCTGAGAGCCGATGCCGTGCTTATTCCACTGAGGGAGAATTCATAGCTGTGTTGAGGTTGAAGCCAGATGAAAAGGTATGGCACCCTGAGAAAGTTTTCCCGGTTAAATAGAAATCTCCTGCCCAGTCCTTTGTCTATAGAGCCATCCCTTCCTCAAGGGTCACGCTACATTGACAAACAACCTTAGTTCCTATATATTGTTTATTAAAGCTCAGAGGCTTTATAATCTATCAGGCAGGGTGATGAGATAATCATTGCAAATGCGGTGATTGGAGCATGCAAGGAGTAAAAATTGATGAACTTGAAAAGGAGGCGGGATGGCAAAGGTAGATATGACTTGTCCCTTTTCACATAAATTATGCCAAGAGTGTCCCCACTATAGAGGTAGGCACTATTTTTTATGTTTCTGTGAAGAATACCGAGGCTATGTAGCCTCCACAAAGGGAATTGCCAAGACAGGCATCGTTCAACAGCGGGACCTCTTCGCCAACAAAGAGCTTCCTAGATTTGAGGAACTTGATGAGCTGGCTAAGACTTGGGAGAAAGATCTTGAAGAGCTTCTGGAGAGCGATAACAGCTTATTCGTGATTCCTGGTGGTTAGTACGTCAAAAGGTGGAACATCGAATAGCGGGGCAATATCTTCTCGTCGGGAGAGGGTGCCGGGAGCAGTAGTTGACGTTCGGAAGCCTCTATGATAGAGTCTTTACCTAGTTGTCTAGCCATAGCGGGGAATAATTGTAGCTAGAAAAGGGGGGTCGAACTTAAGATGCTGATAGAAGAGAAGTTTACTGTAAAAGCACCTATTCAAAAGGTATGGGATTTTCTGATTGATCCGCAGAATTTGGGCCTTTGTGTGCCGGGCTGTGAGAAGATGGAGGTCATCGACGAAAAGACTTATCTCTGCGTTGTCGGAGCGAAGGTCGGTCCCATATCTGCGAAGTTCGAGTTTACTACCGTCTTGACAGAGGTGGATCCTCCAAGACACCTGAAATCAGTAGGTAGAGGTAAAGAGCTGGATAAGAAAGGTACATTTAGGCAAGAAAGCGTTGTGGATCTAAAGGAGATTTCACCGGAGGAGGTGGAGGTCTCCTACAGGGTAGATGTAACTATAGTTGGGAAGCTAGCCACTTTCGGGGATAGAGTGATGAGGGCAAAGGCGAAGGAGATAGGAGAAGAGTTTGCTCAGTCCTTCAATAAGAGGCTCTCGGGGGAAAAGGTGGATGTCCCCGCCAAATTGGAAGTAAATATACTGAAGATACTAGCTGCTTTCCTAGCCACTTTCTGGGAATGGATAAAGGGGCTAGGAAAAAGGCTTATTTCTTTATTAAGGGGCAGGGCATCTTGATAATATCAATCTAAGGAGGATAAGTGAGATGATAAAGGATTTTGAATACTTCGTACCCAAAACCGTTGAAGAGGCTTGCCAGTTGCTTGCCCAGTATAAGGAAGAGGCTAAGGTGATTGCTGGGGGTCAGTCTCTGCTGATCTTGATGAGGCAGGGGTTGGTAAGTCCCGCGTATCTGATTGACATAAAAGGCATATCCGATCTTGACTACATCAAATTCGACGAGAAGGAGGGTCTAAGAATTGGCGCTTTGACTACACATCGGACTATAGAGAAGTCCCCACTGATCCAGAAAGAATTTGGAATACTGTCTGAGATGGAGCAAAAACTGGCTTCGGTTCAGACTCGGAATTGGGGCACTATAGGTGGCAATCTTTGCCACGCTGATCCGGCAGGAGACCCGCTTCCCCCGCTGATAGCGTTGAACGCCAAGGTGAAGATGGCTAGTTCGAGGGGGGAGAGAATCATCCCCCTAAAGGACTTCTTTAAGGATTACTTTGAGACCGTCCTCGAAGCTGATGAGATACTGACCGAGATTCAGGTACCGATTCAACCACCAAATTCAGGTATTGCATACACGAAGTTTGTCATAATAGAGGGGGATATGCCGATTGTGGGGACAGCGGTATCAATTACTCTTGATTCAAGGAATGAGATTTGCCAGGATGCCAAGGTAGTACTAGGTGCGGCGGCTCATATTCCCATGAGAGCCAAAAAGGCAGAAAAGGTGCTGATGGGAAAGGCAGTTGAAGATAGTGTTATCGAAGAGGCAGCACAAATAGCTTCAGAGGAGGCCCGTCCCACATCCGATATCCATGCCTCAGAAGAATACAGAAGAGAGTTGGTTAAGGTTTTGGTAAAGCGCGTAACCAAGCAGGCTCTACAAAAGGCTAAACAAGGCGCTTAAATTCGTTGATAGGGAGGTAAAGAGCATGAAAAAGGAGCTAAAGTTGACAATAAATGGACAGCCTTGTGAGGTGTTCGTGAAACCTAAGACCACCTTAGTAGAGCTTTTGAGAGATGAGCTGAGGATGACGGGAACAAAGACAGGTTGCCAAGATAGTGCGTGTGGTGCTTGCACCGTCATTCTTGATGGGAAGGCGGTCAAATCCTGTTCTATATTAGCAATGCACGCAAATGGGAAGGAGGTTCTCACTATTGAGGGGTTGGCAGAGGGGGGGCATCTGACCCCGCTTCAAGAGGCATTCCTTGATCATGGTGCTGTTCAATGCGGGTTCTGTTCCCCAGGGATGATTATGGCTACTAAGGCATTGCTAGATGAGAATCCTAATCCAACTGAAGAGGATGTGAAGATGAGCATTGAGGGCAACCTGTGTCGCTGCACTGGCTATGTAGATATCGTTGAAGCAGTGTTAACCGCAGCCACAAAATCGAATAGCGAGGTGAAGAAATGAGCAAGTATTCAGTAGTAGGTAAACCAGTAAGAAGAATAGACGGACCGGACAAGGTCACAGGCAAGGCGGTATATACGTACGATATGGTGCTGCCGGGCATGCTTTATGGCAAAATTTTACAAAGCCCTTACCCTCACGCCAGAATCCTCAATATCGATACCAGCAAAGCAGAAAAGCTGACTGGAGTAAAGGCAGTAATTACAGGGAAAGATACACCAGGAATACCATATGGTAATTGGAGGATTTACCCTGTCCTTATGGACGAGCTTGCCCTGGCTATAGACAAGGTCCGTTACATAGGGGATGGGGTGGCGGCAGTGGCTGCTATTGATGAGGACATCGCTGAAGAGGCGCGGGATTTAATTGAAGTGGAGTATGAGGAGCTTCCAGCGGTGTTCGATGTTGAGGAAGCTATGAAAGATGGAGCTCCCCAGCTTCATGAGGGCACTAAGAACAACATTAAGCCCAGAGCGGTGCGTCAAATTTCATATGGCGATGTGGAACAGGGCTTCAAGGAAGCGGATTATGTGCGAGAGGATAGAATATATCTTCAGGCTCAATCTCATGCCTATATGGAAACTCATGTTGCGGTAGCAAGCTCTGACACTGCTGGCAGGCTAACGATGTGGACTTCTACTCAGTCTCCATTCTTCACTCAGTGGGTGCTGGCTAGGGCGCTGGGGATGAGGGAAGGCGACATCAGGGTGATTAAGCCTCATGTTGGGGGAGGTTTTGGGGGCAAATTCGAGCTATTCCCCAATGAGGTCTGTGCAGCCATTCTTTCAAAAAAGACGGGGATGCCAGTAAAAATAGTCTACAACAGAGAAGAAGAGTTCAGTAGCTCACGGAGAAAGCACCCTATTATTTTTGATATGAAAACCGGAGTTAAAAAAGATGGGACTTTGGTTGCCAGGCAGGTGAGGGGTATTCTCGATGCAGGAGCATATATGGGTGTAAGTGCTACCGTTAATTTTGTTACTGGCTTTTTTCATACTGTGCCTTACAGGATTCCCAATTTCCTATATAACGGATATCCTGTTTATACCAATAAAAGCGTTTCAGGGGCTATGCGGGGATTGGGAGCTACCCAGGCAATATTTGCCAGCAATAGCCAACTTGATATGATAGCTGAAGACCTGGGAATTGACCCGCTGGAGATGAAACTGAAGAATGCTATAAAGCCTGGCGATGAGATACCAGGAGTAGCTAAAATATACAGTTGTGGCTTCAGCGAGTGTCTTCGAGAAGTTGCCAAGAGCACCAGGTGGCATGAGAAGCGGGGTAAATTACCGAGTGGTCGGGGCATAGGTATCGCAGGCTATGGCTTTGTGAGCGGTGGGGTTTTTAACTGGATTAAGACGATTTATCCATTTTCTTCTGCCATTATAAGGCTGAATTGGGATGGCACCGCTGAACTTTTCGTTGGAGAAGCAGATATTGGGCAAGGTTCCGACACTGTCTTGTGTCAGATAGCAGCCGAGGAATTAGGCATACCTATGGAGGATATCAAGTTAACTGCTGCTGATACATCCACTACCCCTGTTGGCTTAGGAGCTTGGTCCAGTAGGATAACCCTGATGGGTGGACACGCAGTTATTCGAGCGGCGCAGGATTGTAAGCGGCAACTATTTCCACAGGTCGCTGCTAAGCTAGGCCCAGACCTCATCCACGTGTTGGAGGCTAAAGATGGGCGAGTCTATGTCAAGTTACACCCTGATAAAGGAGTCACCTTTGCTGAGGCAGTTCAGTTGGCTCAAAGAGCTAATGAAGGGCAGCCCATTATAGGCAGGGGAAGCTACACCCCAGCAGGCAAAGGTCTGATAACTCCTGCTTTCAGCTTTGGAGCTCAGGCTGCTGAGGTGGAGGTGGATAAAGAGACAGGCAAGGTGAAGGTATTGAAAGTCACCACTGCGCATGACTGTGGTCAGCCAATAAATCCTCAGTCAGTCGAAGGGCAACTCAAGGGGTCAATAGCTCTAGGGCTGGGATATGCTCTAACCGAGGAGCTTGTGACAGATAGAGGCAAGGTCATCAATCCCTCTTTCGTAGACTACAAAGTTCCTAGAGTCAGTGAAATGCCAGAGATGGAAACGATGCTAGTGGAGACCTACGAACCTGAGGGACCGTATGGGGCAAAGGAAGCCGGTGAAGGATTGGCAGTTCCTACTCCTCCAGCAATAAGGGATGCTGTCTATGATGCTGTTGGTGTCTGGATTAACGACCTCCCCCTAACCCCAGAGAAGGTTCTCAAAGCTATGAGGGAGAAATCGCAGAAATAAGACTGATATTTCGAGATTTCAAGGCAACTAGGGATTTTGGTGACCTGCTGGCAGACTCATTAACTTCCTTATACTAGGTTTATGTTCAGCCAAATGCTAGATGAATACTATGAACTTCCATGGATGGGATAGGGAGGGTATCCCTACCGCAGAAACTCTCTCTAGATTGAAGTTAGATTGGGAGCCATCGCACCTGATTTAAGCATAAAGGAGGAATCATGCAAAAGGTGTTAGTAATAAACCCTGAAAATTGCACCGGTTGTAGAATCTGTGAACTGGCTTGTTCTTTGTTTCACGAGGGGAGGTGCAACTCTGCTGAGTCGAGAATCACCAACATTAAATATGAAGAGCTGAATATTTATATTCCTATGAGCTGCCAGAACTGTGAAAGCCCGGTGTGCATGGAGGTTTGCCCTGTTGATGCTATCTATCGGGATGAATCAACCAAAGCAATACTCATTGATGATACAAGGTGCATAGGGTGCAAACTATGCCTAATGGCTTGTCCTATTGGCGGAATAGCCCTTCATCCTATTACGATGAAGGTAATAAAATGTGACCTGTGCGGGGGTGAGCCCAAATGTGTGGAATTTTGCCCCGATAATGCTCTGGAGTATCTGAGTTCAGCCGAGGTTGCCATACGAAAAAGGAGGGATAAGACTAAGGAATTTGCTGCCTTTCTTGCTAAGGCTGTGGGTGAAAAGCTTCCGGAAGCAGCCCCCTAAAAAGTAGAATTAGCCAAGAGGGTTGGTGTATGCCTCCCCAATTAGCACAATTGGATGTATTGCTTCAACTCCGGTTCCTGCTTCTATTTGCAGCTTACAGCCACCACACTCTGTAACTGCCCGATCCACTTTAGCTTCCTTCACTTCAGTGAATACTTTGTTCCCAATCTCCAACGATAGATCATAATTAGCTACCTTCATAGCATATGAACCACCCATGCCACAGCAATAGGTGCTTACCCTCACCACTGATAAACCGGGTATTAATTTAAGCAGGCTAACTGTCTCGTCTACTATCCCCTGTGCTCTTAGGTGGCACGGGCAGTGGTATAATACCCTCATAGGGATTTCTTTAAACTTAGTATCCAGATTATTCTCCTTATATAACTTTAGCAGGTATTCATTTATATTATATAAATGCTGTGAAATTGCCTTGGCTTCTTCACCACCAAAGAACTCAGGATAGTCCCTCTTTAGCATTAAGCTACAACTAGAGCAAGTGGCAACTATATCGTATCCCTTCTCCACCGCCTCATTTAGTGACTTAATATTATAGAGGGCATTCTTCCGGGCACCTTTATAGTTGCCGTTTGCCAGCATAGGCAAACCACAGCACTTCTGTTCAGGGACTGTTACCTGAATTCCATTATGCTCTAATACCCTAATAAGTTCCTTGCCTATCTCGGGGTAGTAATAGTTAGCAAAACAGCCATGGTAGTAGGCAACTTTTCTACTTCCGCCAAGATGGTTTGCCATTTTTCTTCAGCCATCCTCTAAAAGTCTGACGATGGAAGGTTGGAAGCGAGCCTTTCCTATGAACCCCAGCGAGTTTCTCTAAGGTGATGCGAAAGGGGAGGACTTTCGTAAATCTATTTGATAGTGGTGCAGCCAGTGTTCCCAGTTTAGCCAGCATCTCTGGATTATCAAGAGCCCGCTTCCTAATCGGGCGACCATACTTGGCATAGTGGGCTAATTGAGCCTTCCACATTAATTTGGGGATATCTATTTCTAAGGGACATTCAAGAAGACAGCCTTGACACTGAATGCAGGCATCAACCGAGGGATTTTCTCCCAATAGGTAGAGGAAGAGATAATTTTTTGGGCTCCAAATGGTCTCCCCTCCGCTAAAGCTTCGACCGATGGGACAGTGCCTGATACACGCCCGGCAATCGATGCACAAGAACATCTCGTGGAAATCCCCTTCCAATAGCCGGCTTCGACCATCGTCAAGGAGAATAATATGTAATTCCCTATCCTGACCAGCCGGAAGAGCTGGAATTTCATCCAGTATATGATAGCTATTCTCCTTGGGCTTAATATCAAGGAGAATACTCTCCAGGCCGAAGATACCCATACATTTAGTTTGGAAAAGGGCATCATCCCTGTCCTTCACTATCTTATCCAAGCCAACTACAAGAATAACTTTCTTAGCCTCTTTCAGATCCTTGAATATATTGGATAGGTGCTCAAGGAAAAATACTGAGCAATCATTTGCGGAAATAGCATTTACGCCCAATATAGCTACATAATCTTTTATCTCAGGAGAGTTGAGGTTACTAATACGGTGAACAATCTCACAGGTGGGAATAATGCCCTTTTTATCGAGATTAGGAAGCTGCCAATACTCAGTTATCTTTTTATCAAAATACTTGAACTCCCCAAAATACCGCTCAACAATGTTAAAGCCAAGTTCTTTTAAGCTCGGTTTTAACTCGTTAGTAACCACGCTCGATTGGTTAACAGTAATGTTTTTTGTGCTGCCAACAACCTGTCTAATATAATCTACCGCTTGTTTGGCATCGTTAGCCAAAATAAATCCAACCTCGGGGAACTTATTTAAATTAGACTCGAGTGTGCTTAGCAATGTTTCATGGTTGGCTAAGGCATACTCACGGACTTCCCTGAGATGAGATTTTATCTCTCTCAGCTCTAACCAGCCACCTATTCTTCCTAAAACCCCAGCCGCTCGGCGCCGCTTCTCATATGCCGAGGGTTCCAGTATAGATATCGGTAAGGTTTGAGTCATCGATCAGACTGCTTTAGTATACTTTGACAATGCTGAAAAAGTCAACGATTTGCCCTTGAGCTAACCCCTATTCTAAGTTATCATTCACTCAGCAAATCTATTGAGGAGTATATTTGATGCTGAGGGCAAAATCAATCCAGCTTTCCTTCTACGGCAACCATATCTACGATGGGTAATCCCCAAGGTCCGCTTTCTCAAGCTCCTGAATAAAGCGGTTGACTTCTCCTTCGTCAACGAGCTTTGCCCATCCAAGCCTGGTAGCTTCCACCAGGGGATAACTTTGCCCATTTTAGCCTGAGAACAGGTCAAATGGTCATGAAAGAGATAAGAAGAGAACAAAGATGGGATGAGTTAAAGCTGAAGGCTATGTGTAGAGTGTTTGTTTAGGTGGTGGACAGGAAATTTGATTGCTACTGGAGGCATTCTGCAAATTCCTCCTATAAGAGGCATCAATGCAGAAGGTGTGTTTACTCAATGAGCATGAATATACAGGTAGGGTGGGGTTGGCAATAATTGCTAACCCTATTTATATCTGTGGCGTCCCTGGCGGGACTCGAACCCACAACCCCCTGCTTAGAAGGCAGGTGCTCTTTCCTGTTGAGCTACAGGGACTGTCTAAAATTATACCATTCTGGGCTGGCTTGTTAAAGTCGTTGACCAATATGTAAATCTATGCTAATATCCCTATAAGTTAACCGTGGCGGATTGAATTGACCCTCTTTTTCAGCTTTCTTCTCGGTATATGTGTGGGCAGCTTCCTTAATGTCATAATTGACCGCCTTCCCCTGGGGCAATCGATAATCAAACCTCCCTCCCACTGCCCCTCCTGCCAGCGTCGCCTGGGGATTCTTGACCTCATCCCTATATTCAGCTATCTAGCCTTGAGAGGACGCTGCCGCTACTGTGGGATAGCTATTCCACGCCGTATCCTGGCAGTAGAACTGGGAATAGGGCTCTTGTTTATATTTCTTTGTTGGAGGTATGGCTTCAATGTTCAGTTTCTCATCTTAGCCATTTATACCAGCCTCTTTATCGTGCTTGCCGTCATTGACCTTGAGCATGGGCTAATCCTAAATCGACTGGTTTACCCTGCAATTGTAGTCACTCTCATCCTTTCTCCCTTTTGGGGGGAGCTTGGATTCCCCAGGTCATTCTTGGGCAACACCATGATCGGGATTTTCCTGAACTCGCTCATTGCTGGGGGAATTGCTTTGTTTATCTTTCTCTTACCCATTCTGGTGTATAGAGGAAGTATGGGCTGGGGGGATGTGAAGATGGCAGCGCTGGTGGGGCTGGTGGTGGGGTTCCCTTCAGTTCTAGCGGCTATAGGGGTAACAGTTCTCAGCGGAGGGCTGGTAGCCGGGGTTTTGCTTTTGCTCCATCTCAAGGGCAGAAAGGAAGCCATACCCTTTGGACCCTACCTCTCCCTTGGAGCCGTGGTGGCTCTGCTTTGGGGTGAAGCCCTGTGCGATTGGTATATGGGATTGTTTTAAGCCCTTTATTGACAGCAGCCTCAAAATGACATAACCTAACCTCAGAGAGGGAAGGTGAAAAACAAACCAGCACACCAGCCATTGCCCTATGAGAGAAGTATTTATCAATTCCTATCCATTTATCGTTTCTTTGCCTTTGCCATAGCTATAGTGCTTATCCAGGTTGTCCCGCTGAGGGCAGAGAGCCTCCCCACCACCCAAACATACATCATCCTGACGTTGCTCGGCATATATACAATCCTGAAGATGTTCTCCCCTTTCCGTTTATGGCAAAAGGACATAGCCACCTACCTGGTTCTTGGGGGCGACCTTGTTATCTGCATCTCCCTCACCCTATTCACCGGTGGACTGGATAGCGGTCTCCTCCTCTATTCTCTCATCCCTATCATTACTGCGGCTCTGTTGTTCGAGGAGAAGATTGCCCTTTCCCTGGCATCTCTCTCCTCTCTATCGCTCCTGGTGGCTCACCTTGGTTTATGCCAGCTTACCGATAAATTTGCCTGGGTTTTGCACGATAACTATCTTATTACTCTGCTGATAATCTACATCCTGTTCTGTTTCCTTATTGCCACTCTAGCCTTTCGCACCAACCTTAATATCCGCCGTCGCATAGAAAAGGATGCTGTCCTTGAGGAGCGGAGGCGAATAGGTAGGGAGATACACGATGGTGTAGCTCAGTCTCTGGGCTACCTTAATCTCAAAACAAAGATGCTGAGTAATTCAGTTTCCTCCGGCGATATCGAAAGGACGCTCGGCGAGCTTGATGACATTCGCAAAGCGGTGGGGGATGCCTATGAAGATGTCAGGGAATCTATTGACCTCCTCACTATTGAGCCAACCCAAGGCTTCCCTCTGGTTCCCACCCTCGCACAGTATATTGGTGAGTTTGGCGAAAGAACCGGCATAAGGGCTGAATTTGCTCCTCCCCAAACTCCCCTCTGGCTCTCCCCGCCTGCTGAGTTGCAATTGCTGCGCATCGCTCAAGAGGCTCTTACCAATGTGAGGAAGCATTCCCAAGCCAGCGAAGTAGAGGTAAGGCTTGAGAATACCTCGCAGGGCTTAGAGATGGTGGTCAAGGACAATGGTCGAGGCTTTTCCACCTCAGACTCCGAGCTAAGGCATTACGGATTGAGCATTATGAGGGAGAGAGCCGAGAGTCTGGGGGGAATCTTAGCTATCATCTCTGCCCCTGGGCAAGGCACCCAGGTGAAGGTCAGTCTCCCTTGGACGAGAATGAGGCTATGAAAATAGGAGGTTGTTTAACAATTGTAGGGAACGAACTCCGTGTCGTTCCCAGCCTTGGGTGGACAGAGACGTCCACCCCTACGGATGTTTATTATTCAACAGTCTCAAATAGGCATATTGCATATAACAGCCTAAGGCTATATAATGCAAGCTATAGATAAACCTGCCCACTGCCATAATTTTAGTGGAAAGGAAGAAAAATGGACACACTTTCTATAGTTGCTATTGTCCTTGCTGTGTTAGGCTGGCTGGTAATATATTTCCTTTTTATTCGCCGCACAGAGAAGAGGTTGCAAATCCTGGAAAAGCATATACTTGAACAATCAGAGCAAGGAGCAGAGCCTAAAGAGGAGTAGGTCTCCTCGGAATCAGAATTGGGAGTTTAATTCAGATGGGTCGCATTAAGGTTCTCTTAGTGGATGACCACCCCCTATTCCGCCGTGGTATCTTGGCTGTATTGGCTGCTGAGGAGGAGCTGGAGGTGGTTGGTGAGGCATCAGATGGGCTTGAGGCTATTCAGAAGGCTAGGGAGCTTGTCCCCGATGTCATCCTGATGGACCTGGAGATGCCACGCTGCAATGGTCTGGAGGCTACCCAGGCAATCCAGACCGAGTTCCCTCAAATCAACATCCTCATCCTGACTGTGTCTGAAAGGGAAGCTGACCTCTTCGCCTCAATAAAATTCGGGGCTAAGGGATATATACTTAAGAACACCGAGCCGGCGGAGCTAGTCCAGGCTATCATTCACACTGCCAATGGGGAAGCCATAGTTTCCCCTGTAATGGCAACAAAGCTTCTAGCTGAGTTTAGAACCGAGGAGGAGAAACCAAAGCGGAAGGAGGCTTCTGGCTTGAGCCAGCGGGAGGGGGAGGTCCTGCAACTGGTGGCTCAAGGGGCAAGCAACAAAGACATCGCCAGTTCCTTATTCATCTCGGAGAATACTGTCAAGACCCACCTACGCAACATCATGGAGAAGCTTCATTTGGCAAACCGCAGCCAAGCCGCTGCCTATGCCGCCAGAGCAGGGCTAGTCCAAATTGAGAGGGGCAAAAATGCTGCCAAAAATTAAATTCACCTATTCTGATTACCTTCCTTTGCTGTCAACAACTTCACTTGAGATTGTTTAACTGTTACCCTGAGCGAGATTCTTCGGTCGCTTCGCTTCCTCAGAATGACAGGTAGGATTGTTAAACACCCTCTCACCTCCCAAAAGTAGCGATTGGAATATAACTTGGCTTTATCACCTTGCAATCAATCATGCCAATTGCTATTGGCACCACGAAGGATGAAAATAGATGTGCCGGGCGCCGTTCGTGGTGAGCTTGTCGAACCATGAACGGCCCTTCGACAGGCTCAGGGCGAACGGATTAAACTCTATTTTCGTAACAATGGCTGTTTTTTAATCATCGTAGGGAACGAACTCCGTATCGTTCCCCGCTCTGTGTGAAAAGCTGGACAATTCTAGACCTTCTCCAATAACTCAAGGTAACGCGCTCGACTCATTCTGGCTGTTACCATATTAGTTTCGTATATGGGATATAGGTAACTCTTTCTTACTGGGATTTAATCATAATGGTCTATTAATGCCACTCTTAGTCATAATAATATGATCGCCTTTGTGTCTTGTAACTATAAAGCCATCTAGTTCAAAGATTTTAACCAGTTTCTCATATGAAATTGGTGTTATTTTAGGCAATGGCGATCTCTAGTTCCTCTATGCTGATGGGATTGGGAGGCACTAGCTTCTCTCCAGGCTTTGTAGGTAAGCGGTATCTACACTCTTCTAAAACCTCTTCTAAGGTTCCCATACGCTGGCATTCCTCTATGAATAGGGAAACAGCCTCCTCAAGGCTTGACCTAGCTTCCTCCGGGGTATCACCAAAACTCGAAACATTGAACTCAGGGCAGTAAGCTATAATCTGGCTTCCTTCCTGAAATAAGTGAGCTGTGAAGGCTATTCTGGCTTCCATAATCCTTCCCTCACTATCAGTCTAGAGTATCCTTCCTTTGCTGTCAACGACTTCACCTCGAGGGTGTTTAGTTGTCATTGCGAGGCACGAAGTGCCAAAGCAATCTCTGAAAGCAATAGAGAGATTGATTGCTATATTGATGTCAATGCTTTGCCAGAGCAAGATAGCGATTGACTTCCCAGTTAGGATCATAGGGTATGCCCCTCTTTAAGATGGCGT
>SDBU01004263.1_pt1 | contig 17654 bp, 35 predicted proteins | sample 2277071 | NCBI WGS metagenome assembly SDBU01 (sample SAMN10397929, study PRJNA504765) | marine sediment metagenome | isolation source: marine sediment core GS08_GC12, 126 cmbsf | place: Arctic Ocean: Gakkel Ridge, Loki's castle | collected 2008 | reverse complement strand
GAAGGAGAAGTAGATGAGTAAATGCTGGGGTGGTAAATATGCCTTCGAGAGGGGCGAGGAAGTAGAGGTCAAGAGAGGGCGACCCTTTGCAGGGCGCAAGGGGAATGTAGATAGCGCAATGGGCAGTGAGCAGTTTGGGGTTATCTTATCTAGAAGTGGACATCACCAGGAACGAGAGGTCACATTTTTCGCTGATAGTCTGCAACTGCTCCCGATAGCCCAAGCTCGCAGAGAAGGAGAGGAATCATGCAGATAACAGCCAAGGTAATTGAACAGAAAGAGAGCGCAAAGGGGCCTTATACCAGAATCCAAGATGAGAACAACGTCTGGTATTCATGCTTCACGGGGATTGAGTTCAAGCAAGGGCTGGCCTATGAGGTGGTGATGGAGCAGAAGGGGCAGTACAAGAACATCATAGAGGCCAAACCGCTAACTATGAGCCAAGCAGGGCAACCCGCAACCACAACGGGGGACACCGAACGCCTACTGAGTAGTGGCAGCAAAGACCTCACCATAGTTCGGGAGGTATGCATCAAGGCAGCGGTTGACCATGCGAAAGCTCTCATAGAGCAAGGCGGGGTTTGGAGTGCAGATCAAGTAGTTCAAGTAGCCCAAAGATATGAGAAGTATGTTATTACCGGAGCATAAGTGTGGGAATCAGCTTAGGAGGTAGAAAGGTGAAAATTCATAGGCAATCAGAGGACTTCCACAACATAGTCATTGTCATTGAAACTAAAAAGGAGGCAGATTATTTATGGCATAAGCTGAATTGTCCCGAGGGTACGTCATTTACGGCTTACTGTGGGGGGCGTGGCGTTGAGCATTTACTTCACCTTGACATGGAAATGTACGATCTGTTTGATGCCATACATACCCCCGAATGATCCCCAAATCAGTGCGAAAGAGGGTGATGCCCTATGAGGAATAGGCCAAGGTAGGAAAGAACGAGTGAAAGGAGACACAAGTGAATAGCCGGGGTTACACGCTTAGTTCCCTGGAGGAGTGCGTGGTGAAAATAAGCCCCGAACCTTGGGGTGGCATTGTTGCAATCATTTGAGAGGAGATGCCTTAATAGAAGAGGAAGGTGCCCCAAGGAGCCTTGAATGGGGTGACGAAATATAGAGCTGAGGCTACTAGGGCGTCCTTTAGGGTTCGAGTCCCTAGCCCCAAACAAGGCAAAGTCTGCGGTGGCGGAAAGTAGACGCTAGCTAAGTTAGGTTGGCATCGTCGGTGAGTTTTCTGCACCTCTGCGCTTGATGGGGCTGAACCCGATACGCTCTATCAGGTTATACGGGAGAAAGGCCAACCATCCAGGGTTCGAATCCCTGGCCGCAGGGCACCCTCCGGGGTGACACACGGTTTCCCCGGAGGGGAAGGCAATCTTAGGAGCATTATGACCGACCAGGAAAAGAAGGCATGGAGCAGGTACAGGATGAGGCTTAACGGAGTGTTCGACCCGTTCCGTTCCTATGGACAGGATGTTTTTATCCCAGGAGCTATTGAAAGCGTAATCGGACTAACTGAGGAACTTATCAAGAGTCTGCAAGCAAAATCTTAGGAGGGTGAGATGATAGAATACTTTATTACCTGCGAAAAATGCGGCAGACTAAGTACAGGTAAGCCCATCGAATTTGGGGGGCGAGTTCCAGAGGAAATACATGGGTGGCAAAATAAATGGACGAAAGATTTGTGTCTAGGATGCCATCAAGCAGTTAGAGCCATGGAGAAGAAGAATGCTAGTGTCATCAAACAATTCCTCAACATAAAAGATAGATGACCTAACCCGCCCCACGGGGCGAAAGGAGGGGGAGATGTACACTCAGGTAGGAAGTTGCCCGAAGTGTGGGGCACCTATTTACACTTACACAATTTGGCATAGCACTATGCCACCACCTCCAATTCACACTTGCCAGTGCATTCCACATCCGAATGTAGAGTATGCCGATAATACAGCAGGCTAACATGCCCCTGGGGTGAGGATGAGGAACCCGATAAGCAAGAAGCTATTACAACTCATAAAGAACCGTCCTTCTCTGAATCAGCCCCTTGAGTATTTTGAGTGGGCTAGGAAGATGGAACAAGCCCGAACGGGAGGATAACATGAAAAAGCTAATCGCAACATTTCTCTTGGTAGTGACAATCATGATAGCGGGGGTGGTTGTAGCTCAGGTCTATAACACCCTCCACGGCACGGTCAACCTGACTGTAACCGCGGTAGACCCCTTATACATCATCGGCTCTGACACTTGGGATTTGACCCTTAATCCAGGGGAGTCGGAATTCTTCCTTGTGGAGATCGGCAATTACTCCGAGGCCGATGTGACGGTGCATATATCTTTGGCTGATACTCCATTAGGGATATACATAGATGCCGCTGATTGGGTTATCGGCGCAAAGAATTCCTTGACATTCCCGGTGACTATAGGTGTGGAATACCCCGCTGAGGGGAATTATATTCTGGATGTGGTGTTTGAGCCGTTATGAAGCCCTATTACCAGGATGAGTCGGTAGTGATCTACCACGCTGATTGCCGTGACATCCTGCCTCATTTGCCAAAGGTGGACTTGGTACTTACCGACCCGCCTTACAATGCTGGTAAGGACTATGGGATTCATAATGACAATATGACTCCTGCTGATTATCAGGAATGGTGTACTGAATGTGTGGCGGCCGCGCTTGACAAAGCTGATAACCAATTTTGGGTTGCGCCACGTTATCAATTGGGACTATGGATGGGATTATTGCCTAGAGCCCATTTGATCGTGATTCCGCGTGGTGCTACTGGTCCATATCGAGGTGGGTGGGCAGACCAATTCGCTATTGCTTTAGCAATTGGTAAGCCATCCTTGTGTGCTCCAGATTTATGGAAGGGCATTAGGCTTAAAGGGGAGGGGTATTTCTTCCGTGAGGATACCCTTGGGCACCCTGGCTACACACCTTATCCCATTATGGCTAGAGCTATTGGGCTGCTATCAACCAATTCGTTGATTGACCCCTTCATGGGAACAGGAACAACCCTCCGAGCAGCCAAAGACCTCAACCGCAAAGCCATAGGTATCGAGATAGAGGAACAGTACTGTGAGATAGCCGCCAAACGCATGAGCCAGAGCGTCATGGAGTTGACATGATGTGCAAACATTCCTGGTTAGCCGACTCACCCAAGGGCCTACAAACAAGGGTGGTTTGTAAACGATGTTTGGTAGTTGATTATAAACCCTCGAGTATACCCGATGAGAAGCTCAGGAAAATAGAACTGACAAAGGAGGTGAACCATGTGGGAAAAGACTGTTCTGAGTGAGGAGAGGATCAGATGGGCTTGGAGTGATGCGTACCAAAAAGGTGAATCGGTCAGAGGACGGGAAAGAGCCATAGCCAAAGCCCAAGCCGAGAAGACCGGGCCGATAGCCCATGCCGCTGGCAAAGCAGATGGCAGGCGGGAGTTGATTGAGTGGGGGAATGGTATCTGTGAGGGACATGAGCATTGGGGGAATACATACGTTACTCGGGGCACAAAGCGTCATTATTGCCTTGCCTGTCGGGAAACTCTACTGAAGGAGTTGGAGTGATGACTTGGCGACATATAGTTATAGAGGCTTACTGTGGCGGGGAGGAAGAGCACACATATCCGTGTAGTAGAAGGATTGGGGTTCATTGCCTCTCTGCGGGTCTTTGCCCTTGGCTTGGTTATTGCAAGTCAAGCGAAAGGGAAGCTGCTTATTGGGCTCCCCTGAGACTTATTGTTTGGGACAAACTACGAGAGAAGCTTGCTAACCTCTGGCGGAAAGTAAGGTGGTGGGCTTGGGATAAGTGGGGGCACGAAAAGAGATGGGCCAAGATTATGTCAGACATAACTGTTGTGGATGACCCCGAAACACAGGAAAAGAGAATCAACAAGGACTTTCCAGCCTGGTTAGAGAAAATGCTGGCAGAAGAAATGGAGTCGGAGTGACCTGCCAGGACTGCAAAGCCCAACTGTTCCCTGAGAACCCCTCAGAGCCATTCTTAGCCCGAAGGGGAAAGTATAAGGGGACTTACCTGCCACCACTATGCCGGTATTGCCCTGGCTACCAGGAGGAGCCCGTTCCTGAAGTCCATAGTATAGTAACCCCTCTGCCGGGACACTTTGAGCAGATGAGGATAAGGGTGGATCACTTGGAGAAACAGGTCTGGAGACTACGAGCCCCAAGGAAGAAGAAGGTTAGTAAATATGACTAAATCGTTACAATCGTTACATTCTAGCTATGGGGAAAGTTCATAAGTTACAAAAACAGCCCTTAGTTACAATCGTTACATTAGTTACAAGGGAATGTGAATGAATGAGTTATCACTATTCTCTGGCGCTGGTGGAGGCCTTTTGGGTACAAGGCTTCTTGGATTCCGACCAGTGTGCGGAGTTGAAATCGACCCGTACTGCCGAGAGGTCATCCTTCGACGACAAGAAGAAGGGTTCCTCCCGCCGTTCCCCATCTGGGACGACATCAGAACCTTCGACGGCGAGCCTTGGCGTGGCAAGGTGGATGTCATCACTGGCGGCTTTCCCTGCCAGCCCTTCTCAGTCGCCGGCCGGCAACGGGGGGAGTCAGACGAGCGGAACCTCTGGCCTGATACCATTCGCGTTATTAGAGAAGTCAGACCAAGATACTGCCTCTTGGAAAACGTGCCAGGTCTCCTTGCTCACGAATACTTTGGCACTATACTCCGTGACATTTCCGAGAGCGGGTATTCTGCACGATGGAAAGTTATATCGGCTGCCGAACTTGGAGCTCCGCATAAGCGAGATAGGCTCTGGATTGTGGCCTACAGTGACACAAGACTCAGCAACCGACAGGAGCAACAGGTATGCACAGGGTGGCACTCCGTTGACAGTGGCAGTCAAGAGGTGGCCGACACCGACAGAATCATTTGCCGCCAGGGGAGGGATAATACAACCAGAAAGCAACCACGATACGGAAAAGGGTTTCAGGGAGAAAGACCCGTCAATGACTGGTGGGCAGTTGAACCCGACGTGGGTCGAGTGGCTCATGGGGTGGCCATTAAACTGGACTTCTTTAGAAGTGTTATCCAAGGAGAATATTGATGAATGGCATGACAAAACATTGCGAGCAGTGTGGTGGACTAATGACCCGTCCGAGGTGGCAGAACGGCAAGCTGGATGCAACATGGAAGAATCGGAGGTATTGCAGTCTCAAGTGCTACGGGAAGGCAAACGAGATAGTGAACCCCAACAAGGCTACATTACGGAAAAGGGATCAGCGACAGGTCAAAGCAGAGAGATGCGAGATATGTGGCCTACGCCTAGAGCCAACAAGATTGGGGGATACTCTAGTCCCCGATTTAGACCAACGCTTGAGCAAACAGTCATTGCAAAGGCATCACAGCAAGGGCAAAGTGATGATTCTATGTCAGCAATGCCACACGAACGAACACATGAAGGATGGCACATGGGGACGGTGCCGAGAGTTAGCCAGGGTATAAAGCATCGTGTTGACCGGCTTAAAGCCCTTGGAAATGGACAAATTCCAAGTGTGGTTAGAGCAGCATGGGAGTTGTTAAATGCCAGAAGTAACACCGGATGATGTCAAGGAATTCCTAGCCACAGTTGAGGGGCAGAGCATTACCCTTGGCGGGTTACGGCACGAGCTACGCATAGGGCAGGAAGATAAATCGTTTGACACGGTAAGGGTGATTGTCCTTCGGCTTGTTGACGAAAAGATACTTAGGCCTACTGGACGGCGGGGTGAATACAGAGTAGTCAAGAGGGTCAACCCGATAGAATGTTTTGAAGCAGAGCTGTCTGATCCCGTCGAGTTGCGCTTTCCACGAGATCATGAGACTGGTACGGAGATGGACTTCGCAGAGGATTTGGTTATCCGTGGAGGTGACTTGATTCTTATAGCTGGGCGGAGCAACTTCGGGAAGACCCAGTTATGTATGGGTCTAGCCGGCGAGAACATTGACTCCTATCCTATTTTGATGGGGAATGAATACACAACGATTGATGAGAAGCCTTCGCCGAGGTTCCTTAAACGGCTCAGGAATATGTCCTGGGTGGAGTGGCAAAACGGGACAGGCAAACAGAAGTTTACACTCTTGCCGGTAAGGGCTGATTATGCCGAACACATCGTAAAGGACAGGATCAACATCATCGACTGGATCAATATTGATGGGGATTTGTCTTACTCCATTAGTAAGATTATGGAGTCTATTAAGCGGGAATTAGGCGCAAAGGGTGTTGGGATAATCACTATACAGAAGGGTGAAGGCGCTAACTCGGGTAGAGGCGGCCAATACACCAAGGATTTTGCGGATGTGGAGATACTACTGGATAAACTCCCCGAATCAGATGATGTGCTTTTAACTATTGGCAAGGTCAAAGAAGCTAAGAGGAAGGTATTGGGCAGGACATTTGCATACATGATAGAGGACGGGATAAAGATCATTAACTTCAGGGAGTTAACGAGGTGTAAGGCGTGTTACGGCAAGGGGTGGCGACTCAATAAACCGTGTGATATGTGCAATAAAAGCGGGTTCGTGTAGGAGGTAACTGATGGACATAGACCGCATCGTAGAGCAGATGCCGAGGGTTAAACTGAGGAATCCAGACTATTATCTCGATGCTTTTGTTAGAGGTTATAACGATGCAGCTTTTGCCCAATGCCGCCTTGATGCCCAGTGGATACTTGACCAGGAGTTGAGGAAGGTGCCGAGTGAGCATGAATGGTATCTATGGTTTCTGTCTGTTCCTCCTGGGACACCACCGCATGAACTGGCAGCTAGAACTCGCAAGTGGCTGATGGGGGAATCATGCGAATAATCATCCCCTATCTCCCCCCAAGAGAGCTATAATGATGCAAATAACAGAGAAGCAGTTTAACCAGCAGGTCTGTGACCTTGCTCGGCTTATGGGGTGGAGGGTGTTTAAGACATGGCCCCCAAGGTCAGCAAGCAACTATGCAACCCTGGTTGCGGGTTTCCCCGACTTGGTGATGGTACGCCCTCCTGATTTGATATTCGCTGAACTAAAGGCAGAGAAGGGGCGACTGACTGCTATTCAGCAGGAATGGCTGGGAGACTTGATGCAGATACCCTTAGCACAGGTCTTTGTGTGGAGGCCCTCGGATTGGGAAGCAATTGTAATAATCTTGGAGGTGAAAGATGAACCCGTGGGAACTGAGTGAAGAAGAAGTAACTTCAATAGCAAAGCCTTCTATCCGTGAACTTCATGTAAGTAGGGCTAGACGAGTAGCAACCGAAGCCGTGAAGAAGTTGGTGGGGTATGGGTTGGAGTTATGCACAGAACATGCTTGGACTAACACACGTAGATTTGAGTGCCCTAATTGCCAAGAGGTATTTCGTAGGTGGGCTGAAGGAGGGGAGTGATGCGACGCAGAGGTGAGGTGAGAGATTCTGCATATTGGTTTGGCGCAGCAGCAGCATTGGGTTTCTTGTTACTACTGGCGTTGCCAGTTATTCTTTGTTGGATATTTTATTAGATAGGAGGCAACTAATGGATAACATCGAGGAGGGTTGTATGTTACCAGAACAAGAAAGACCATTTGACTCTGGTATGATGACTAGATTTAGTGACACAGCCGACCCCATAGAGCGAATCATAGCGGAGATGCCGAGGGCTGAGAATCCGGTGCCTATTACCACGTGTGATGACCCTCATTACAACAACTGGTATCGGTATATGGATAGGCAGATACATGAGTATTTTGGGAAGGGTGCTGAAGCCCAATGCCAACTTCTTGCCGAGCAGGGGTACAGGTTGGTGCCGAGTGAGCATGAGTGGAAGAAATGGGCTAGGCTGAACCTGATAGTAAGCAGGGGGCCAGATTATGTTGGAGAGCAAATCTACAAACAGCTGATGGGGAATGATGGATAAATACCGTATGGAATACACCAAAGAAGAGCTGGAGGCCTTATATCATTTCCACTGCGCGGGTTATCCAGTGGGATTCAGGGCTGAAAGCAAAGAGTATGATATGTGGCGTTTACTTGCGACCAGGATGGAGAAGGAGCTGACAAGGGATGGATAAACTAGAATTAACCCCAGCTGGCTGGAAAGACTTATACGCCATAGCGATAAGGGGCTATCCCCCAGGGAAGAGAGACAGCCCCGCATATGTGAGGTGGCTGATTATGAAGGCCAAAATTGAGAAGATAGTTTTGCAAGGAGAAGAGGGGGCATGATATTCTTTTTTATATTTATGATGGGTGTAGGTGCAGGGCTGATGATAAGCACTTTGCCTTTCTGGGAGTCAGGGAAATGCTAAACAGACTACGAAACATTTTTGATGTAGATACTGATAAACAGGGACCTTATCGCTTGACCTTGCAGAGCAGATATGGGATTAGGTTCGATGTGAGATGGGAGACAAAGAGAGAGGACATGATAGGCAGATTACGCTACAAGCTCTACTGCTGGAGGATGGAGAGGGCTACGCTCTATTACCGCACTTACGAGGGGTTCGAGATGCCAGTGGTAAATGAATGGATTAGGGTTGGGTAAAGGAGCGAAGAAATAGCCCTCCAGCTACAGGGGGCTTGACAAAGCGGAACAAGTGTGCTACTCTGTAAGTAGTTAATGAGAGATGCTGATTGCGCCCCCTCATTTCACCAATTACAAAGAATAGGACAACTCCAGAAAATGTTGAGTTGTCCTATAGTATTTGGTACTAATAATACCAGGCAGGATGCTGCCGACTATATTAACGTTTTAAACTCAAGAGTTATGGACGGATCACGCAGGCAAGAGCAAGTTAAAGGCGATATAGAATATGAGCTCACCCAAAGAAAAAGAGAATTTAAGTTTCAGGTCGAGAATACGATAGTGGACGATCCTCTGTATGACCCCGATGACAACTTCAGGGGATATGACAATGATTAACTGCTCAACTTGCCCGTTATACGTAATCACAGAGGATGGCTATGTAGGGGAGTGCAACATCGGGAAAGAGGTCTACGTGTCCAATACCCCACCCAGAAGCATAGTAGCAACCACCTGGACACCCAAAGATACGCGTGAATGCCCGCTTTATAAATTACTAGCTGTGAGGGGTTAGATTCTTTCTATGACTAAGAACGGTAGGCTCACTCAGAGGCAAGACGTATTCTGCCTCGAATATTTCAAATTAGGCAACGCTACAGAAGCAGCCCTAATAGCCGGCTACAGTCCTCGAAATACGCGGGTAATAGCGGCTATCAATTTATCTAAGTTAAACATCCAGCAACGCATCGACCAGCTCCGTCAAAAGGCTGAGGATGCCACGATTGCAACGGTACAAGAACGCCAACAGGTACTCACCGAGATAGTCCGGGGTCGGCTGGCCGACTTCCCACCTAACATGACACAGGAGCAGATGCGTAGTGCAGCACTTCAGGAAGTTAAGCATACCCGAGGGATAGTCAGCACGTCTACTACTGTTAAGCTCCACAGCCCCACACAGGCCATTGATCTACTTAACAAGATGGACAAGATATATACCGATGGGCCAGTGGTCAACATAGACCAACGCAAGATAGAGATCATAGTCGAGACCCCCGAGGCCAAGAGGCTGACCCAAGAGATACTGGATGGGGAGGGGACGTAATGCCAACAGGTCCGAGGTAGAAAGGAGAGGACATGATAGGCAGATTACGCTACAAGCTCTACTGCTGGAGGATGGAGAGGGCTACGCCTTTACTCTGGACTTATGATGGATTCAGGTTTTTAGTGATAAAGAATAGGGTTGACGTTTGACAACTGAAATTAGACAAGTGCGAGGCACCCGGCTCTTTGAGGCCAGTGCCGAGGCATGGAGGAATCCACGGTACCGAAGGTGCCTGCATGAGGGTGGGACGGCATCGAGCAAGACGTGGACTATCCTTCAACTCCTTACCTTGATTGCCCAGCAGGCCCGCACAGCGCTGCTTATATCGGTTGTGAGTGAGTCCCTGCCCCATCTTAAAAGGGGGGCAATCAGGGACTTCTTCAGAATCCTTGATGAGAGCCCTGATAACAACCCTCGATACAACAAGACTGAGCAGACCTATCGCTTCGGCAAAGGGGTGATCGAGTTCTTCGGTGCAGATGAAGCCGACAAGGTACGAGGACCGAGAAGAGACATCCTGTTCATCAACGAGGGCAACAACGTCCCTTGGGAGACTGCTAGAGGGCTGGATATCAGGACAAGTAAGTTTACCTTTGTAGACTGGAACCCTGTTAGTGAATTCTGGGCACATGAACACTGGATGGGACAGGAGGAGAACTATTATGTTCATTCAACCTACCTCGATGCCATTGCTGTCCTACCAACTGAGGTTGTTGATAACATCGAAAGCAACCGCGACAAAGACCCAAACTGGTGGAACATATATGGATTGGGAAGGCTGGGACGGGTTGAGGGGCTTGTCTATCCTCTATTTTCCCAGGTTGATGAATTGCCTAACCAGGGACAACTCGTCTACGGACTTGACTTTGGCTTTTCCGGTGACCCTTCGGTACTGACCCGGCACAAGGTATTCCCCGATGAGCTATATTCAGAGGAGCTGATATTCGAGCAGGGCTTGACCAATCAGGACATATGTGCTAAAATGGTAGAGCTTGGTGTAGCAAGGGGAGAGGAAATCTGGGCTGATTCAGCGGAGCCGAAATCCATTGAGGAGATATACAGACTTGGATTCAACATCAAGGGTGCCCCCAAGGGACCCGGAAGTGTGGAATACGGCCATCAGAAGGTCCGGCAATACAAGCAATACTGGACAACGGATTCCCTTAACTGCATCAAGGAACAGAGGAATTTCAGGTATACGTCCGACAAGAACGGTAAGCTCACCGAGAAGACGACCCATGCCTGGTCACATGGGATGGATTCAAGAAGGTATGCGATAATGGGCATATCCGAGCCGGTGGAAACTGAACGGATAGTGGTCTATGATGCGATGGAACTGGTCAGAGGGATGGAGTTGTGGTAAAGGAGCGAGCGGTGTTCGATAGAAAATGGATGAGAGAGCGCGAAGACAGGCTTGATAGAGCTTTACGGCGAGAGCACTTAATACGTTTAGGTATACTAGTAGCAATGTGTGTTTTTCTTGGGGGCTTCATTCTAGTAGGTATTTTGTGGCCCCAATAAGGGAGTCAGTTAAATGTCTGAATTAGTAGATATAGCAGGGCCAGATTTAGCGGATAGCTATCGAGAAGCTGTAAACGTGGAGATTGAGAATTTTAACCGCACGAGGGGTAGGCGCAAGGAGTTGACCCCTCTTGTAGTGGATACTTCAACTGTAAAGTACCCGTATCAAAAGTTTGGCAGAATCTTTGAGGCTGGTGATGCGCCACAAAATGTAATACTAGAAGTTCTCCCCAGGATGGCGCAATGGACAGTAAACTCATTGCTACATAGGAAACCTCGACCACTTAAAATATCACTGGATATCTTGCAATGTGTTGAGAAATTCAATGGGCCTAAGTACAAATTTAGGCTTGTGGTGATGAGGAGCAGCAGCCTGAAACAGCAAGAGAAGAGAGATCAAATGATGCGACAGATTGCTATCAAGGCAGGATTGTAAATGACAAACCTAGTTGATATAGCAGGCCGGCCACTAAGGCAGGAGGCGATAAAGCTAACTGGGGGCTATGTGCCTCTTGATGCCCTGGTCAGAGAAGCAACTCAGACGGTTGAAGATGAGTTAAGGCTGGAGGATGCCGGCTGGATCGCTCTTGGCGCTCAGTCAAGTCAAGTGATCTCCGATCAGGACAGAGTAACCAATCTCTTAACCTCCCGGCTATATCATGCCAAGGACCCGTTGGCTCATCAGGCGATTAGATTATGGACTGACTACACATTCGGTTCAGGCATGGCATGGAGCACCGAAGAAGACGCAACCAGAAAGGTATTAGAGGGCTTCTGGAATTCAAGGGCTAATCGGAACCTATTCTCAGCAAAGGGGCAACGCAGGGCATCTAACAAACTCTTGGTTGATGGGGAGTTGTTCTTCGCAATCTTCTTAGGGGAAGAGGCAACCATAAGGCTCATCGACCCATTAGAGATCACAGAGATTATATCGAACCCTGAAGACGCGGAGGATGTGAGGTACTATCGTAGGGACTGGACAACTGGTGCAGGCAAGTCGAAAACTAGCATTTATCGGGATTGGACAAACCCAAAGGATGAATCGGCAGAAACCAGCGGTGGTAAAGCCATTAAGATGACTGAGGACACTAAAAATGTGGTTGTATATCATTTCCCCTTCGATACCATTTCTCGCAGAGGCAATCCGTTACTCTTACCTGCATTGGACTGGCTGAAACAGCATCGAAGGTTCCTTGCATCCAGAGTGGCGATCATGCTGGCAAGATCAAAGTTTGCATGGCATGAAAGACTGAAAGGCGGTCAAGCAGCGGTAGATGCTCAAAAGGCTAGGTTGCATGAGAAGGACATCTCAGCCGGCTCTACACTGATTGAGAACATGGGCATCGAGACCAAGCCCATGCCGCAGGATACCGCCGCCGCAGGGGCCTATGAAGATGGCAGGATGCTTAAACTGATGGCGTTCGCAGCCGTGGGCCTCTCTGAGCAATATTTCGCTGACATTTCTGCAGGCAACTGGGCCACCGCCAAGACTGTTGAGCTGCCGATGATAAAGATGTTCAGCTCATATCAGACTGTGTGGGGGGGTGTCTACGATGACTTGGACAGCATCGTATTAGAGCATAAGGGGATAACAGACCCCAAGAAGCAGTATGTTGATCGGGACTTCCCGCCGATTACCCCGTTGGATGTTATGGAAGCCGCAGAGGCTTTGGTGAAGGTATTAAGTGTCTACCCTGAATTCACTGAGTTGCAGGATGTTAAGCAGGTAGCCTTGCTGATTCTCCACATTAACGATACCGCTAAGGTGTTAGAGCAGTTACCTGAGCAAGAAGCCGGGAGCAGGGAGGCTAAGGCGCTTAGAGGCTTGAGGCACTTGAGAGCTGTTCTGAAGGAACCAAATGGAGGCTAAAGGAGCAACTATGGATGATGAGGTAAAATGTGCATGGAAGGGAAATTGCCATGATGAGCATCCCCCTAGGTGTTGGGTATGTGAAAACAACGAGGGCACACCCAGGAGCCACTTCATATATGCAGGGAAGCCCTTACTTCCTGTTTGCCCAATACTTGAGGATATGAAAAGGAGCAATAAATGAAATGCGAAGCCTGTAAAGGCAAAGGATTCACGGAGCAATTCCACGGGTTACTCCAACTGGAATGTGGGGAGTGTATGGGGAGTGGGAAGGTAGAAGCAGTAAATGTCGTAGAATTTGTTAGTATACAGGGGCAAGTAGTTTACTTTAGAATTATTGTTCTGGAATTGGAAGCATTGGCCGAGCTGCTATTTGAAGAGGTGCTAGATGACCTTAGTAGCGGAACTGGACAACTTAATAGCGATCCTGGAACAGAGGATACCGGCATCACAGAGCAGCCCAAGAAACGAGCGACTCGCAAGAAGGCTGGAAAGAAAGCTCGCTAAGTACTTTCAGTCTCTAGCTGATGCGTTTCCCTATCACAAGATAGCGGAATTGTATAATACTTATGTGGAAGAGGAGTGAACGTGGCTATACTAAAGGAAGTTAGAGTTCATCCTAGACATGAGCAACAGGCTAGGGTCTGGTATAGGGCACCACAAGACCCGGCTTTTGTCTTGCACATTAATCCTTTCATGTCGGAAAATGAGATACAATTGGTTTTTGATGACCACAAAGAAAGGGCTAAACTGGAGCCACAATGCCATTAGGCGCGGATACCAATTCTATCCTTGACCCGATGCTGGGTGCATTTGATGAGACGTTGACTGTGATGATTAACGGGCATCTGGTGGAGGTGTATATCTCCGGCTCTGCTGAGATGGTGACATGGGGCAGGACCGTTGGAGGCAAGCCGATAGCCTTTGAGGGGCCGCCAACAGGGCAGGCAATCAATTATGCCAAGGGCCATCTGTCAAAGGCCAAGGTGGTTGATGGTATCAATAAGGAGACGGTGAAGCAGATATCCCAAATCATCTCAGATGGAATCAAGAGCAAACGTGGTATACCAGGGATAACGAGTGATATCCGACATGGGTTTGATTGGATGGCTAGAGGCGCACCTTCAGAGATTAAGGGGCTTACGTTGAAGTCTAGAGCAGAAATGATTGCCCGAACGGAAACCGCCGATGCCTTATCCCAATCCAGTCTGGATAGGGGGAAGGACATGGGTGTCACTCACAAAGAGTGGATAACGGTGGGCGATAGCGAAGTGAGCGATGACTGCTTGGGCAATGAAGCTGAAGGGGCGATACCTTTGAATAATGTATTCTCAGGCGGGACTATGGCACCCCCTCAGCATCCTAATTGCAGGTGCTCCTTAGCGCCGAGTATGGGAACAGGATGACAGCCCAAGACCTGAAACTCAAGGATCAACTTGACAAGATTGACTGGCCGATAGAGTATGGCTTAATAAGTGTGCAGTTAAGGGCAGGGAAGGTAACTCTGCTGAAAATAGAGAGGACGGTCAAGCTGGATTAAGATGGTTGCAACATATAAGATTGAGGGATCGACTGAGGTGAAGGCAATACTCATACCCCTGGGCATAGGGGCTACTATTCAAGAAGCCCTAAGAATATTAAAGATAGATAGTCAGAAAGTACGAGTTACGCTTGAGGGGATAGGCTAAAAGCACAATAGCATAATCTAGCCCAATCGGAGGAACCGACAGGCAAAAAGAAAGGCTTGTCGGTTTTTTATTATGCCTTTTCCAACATTAGCCAGCTTACCGGATGCGGTTAAGAAGCTCCCGCAACACGGGCAGGAGATATATCAATCAGCATTTAACAGCGCCTTTGAGCAAACTGATGATGAGGCAAGAAGTCACGCGATAGCTTGGGCTGCTGTGAAGATGAAATTTAGACAGAACGAGGAAGGCAACTGGGTAGCAAAAGAAACTAAGGAGGCGATTATGCTGAGTGCTGAAGATAAGAGAGGAGTATTGCAGACCGCCGTATCTGCTATTTACTCCCAAAATGAGGAAGACCCGGTACCCCACGGGGTCACGATTGAGGATGTTTACGAGACTGAGTTGATCTACAACGTCAACGGTCAATCGTATAAGGCAAGTTATACCCTGGATGAAGCCGGTATTGTGACTATGGGTGAACCAGTCAAGGTGGTTAAGCAGACAGTCTACAAACCCTTGGAGTCTCTGCAAACTACATATTCGGAGATTATCCAAGAAGCCGGCAGACGCAACGCCACACTGGATGCTGCGAGAGTTAAGAAAATCGTGGCGCTATGCCAGGAATTGCTGTCCTCTGAGAAGCCGGATGAGGAAGAGGTTGTCAAGGCCACTAAGGAAGCTGCTGATACTCTTGAATGGCTCAAGGAACAAGCCATGATGAAGACCGAGGGCAGCCATAAGTATCCTATCGAGGCATATATTCATGCACCTAATAAGTTCAAGCCGGGGTCGTGGCAGTTAAGGATATGGGAAGACCCTGACAAAAAGGTCACGAAAGGCCAATTAGCAAAGGTTGCCTCAGCGTTGTCCCCTAATGGATGGGCACAGGGCAAGGTAAGCAAAGAGGATATACCGGGCATCAAGCGGGCCCTCAGGGCCGCATATCGCAAATTAGGGGTAGAGACAAAAGACATGCCCGAATCGGTTTCCGAAAGCGAATCCAGGGAATATCTAAATAGTTATGTGCCGCTTACCGAGGCCACGTTCGATAAGGGCAGGGCCACGGTAATCGTTATCAAGCCCGGATTCAATGCCACCGAAGACCGCTATTATCCCGCTGAGGTACTTAAAAGGGACTTCGGAATATTCGAGGGTCAGAAGATGTATGCTGACCACCCAACAGAAGAAGAAGATAAGGCCCGTCCTGAGAGGTCGATAAGGGATTGGGTTGCTACGTTATCTAGTGTGACGGTAGACGAAGCCGGGGTAGTAACCGGGATTGCCGAGGTTCACGAAGGATGGCTCAAGGCAAAGCTTGCTTCACTGGGTGAGAAGGGGATGTTACCAGAAATGGGCATCTCCATCAACGCAGTGGGCAGCGCAACCAAGGGCACCATCGATGGTAAGGAAACTCTGGTAATCGAAAAGTTAGTCGCAGCCAGGAGCGTTGATTTTGTCACCGAGCCTGGAGCCGGTGGGATCGTCACATTCTACGAGTCTGACAGAAGAAATGTTGACTTACTGGACTTGTCAACATTAACCGAAGTGCGTCCTGACCTAATCGCGGCTATTGAAGCCAAGGTCAGGAATGAACTGAAGATGGAGGAGGGTTACAAAGCAATGAGCGAGGAAAGAATCAAGGAACTGGAGGGGGAGATAACTACACTGACCACAGAGCGCGACACGCTCAAGGAAGCCACTGAGAAGGCAGAGAAAGAGAAGATTGTAGCCGAGGCGCAGATTGCGATTAAAGCATCTGTGGACAAAGCCGAGCTGCCTGATGCTGCCAAGGAAAGGCTGATCGAGCGGTTCAAAGGCGCTGAAAAGGCCGAGGGAATCGAGGAGGCGATAACCTCTGAGAAGGACTATATCGCCAAACTCACCGAGGCAGGCAAGGTGAAGGGTTTAGGTGGCTCAACACCAAGCACCGAAAAGAGCAAGGAAGCCCTGGTGGAGTCAATGAAGGCCCTTGGACTGGATGAGGAATCCGCCAAGGTTGCCGCCGCAGGGCGCTAAGGAAAGAAACTAGGAGGTTAAGAAATGCCAGGAATAACAGTTGGCGTATATCCCGGTCAACAGACTGCCGGGACAGAAGTTTCGTCTACCTACGAGGGTAGGCATCTAACAGTTCGTGAAGACGAACTAATCCATCCTTACATAGCAGACGGTTTCGTAAATACAGGAGACCCCGTTATTGTATGCGACGCGGGGGTGCCCACGACCTTTGGCAATTTAGTCGGGGTAGCCTTTATTAGCGGTGCCGCTGCTGCCGATTTGATTGCCATTGACACAGAGGGGATTTGGAACCTGCTCGTCTATGCCGAGAATGACGCGGGGAATGTCGCCATTGAGATTGGCGACCCGCTCTACATCAGGGCCGGCTCCCTACCGGGTGCCGCCGATGCCGATGGCACGGGCGATGGCGAAATCAGCAAGATCAATGACAACGCCACTCAAATATTCTTTGGCTACGCGCTAGGGAGTATGGTTAGTGGTGGATCAGGCCGGATCGCTGTTAAGGTTCACGCTTCCCCTTGGCCTGAGCAGGAGGAGCGGCGTTACCAGACCGTAGCCACTGGAGCATACAGCTACGGCTTCCACACAACTGCGATTCTAGCGGCTGGTCAGTCAACTGGCCTTCACTATGTTGATTGCCAGATTAGCGGAACCCAGACTGGGGGCATCTACGGTTTTAGCAACTGGATTGAGCCGACAATAACCTTCGCCGATAACGAGGGGTTGCTGGTTCTCTATGATGCCGGAATCTATTGCACAGGTGGAGGCGAGGACATTACGTCTAGCAAGGTTGTTGGCTTGCAGATGATGCTTGATATGCAGGCTAATCCCGGCTCGATACACTGGTTCCGCGTCAACTCTTCGGCTGCTACCGGAGACATCACGGCTGTTATAGCGGCAGCCAATCCGGGTTCAGTCGCTTATGTGGACGGCGAAACTGGTGGTGGCGCACAAGGCACTATC
>SDBU01004262.1_pt1 | contig 17655 bp, 13 predicted proteins | sample 2277071 | NCBI WGS metagenome assembly SDBU01 (sample SAMN10397929, study PRJNA504765) | marine sediment metagenome | isolation source: marine sediment core GS08_GC12, 126 cmbsf | place: Arctic Ocean: Gakkel Ridge, Loki's castle | collected 2008 | reverse complement strand
CACCTGTTTTTCCAGTTTTCAACATTCATTGATCTCTGCTAAAACCGCATTAACGCTATATATTCAGACATTTAACTCGTTTCAGCAGGCTGTCAAGATATTTGGATCAACAGGTTCAAAAATGGTAACATTTTGACCCAAAAGCGATACAGAATATAGGACTAAAAAGCAGAAAGTCAATTCAGCCAGGCGTTTAAGTCAGCGCCATTCTGCCGCTGGCTTGTTCAGTTTTGGTCATACAGGCTGCTCATGAACAAGCTGGCAGCATGTTCTACTGTAAAGAATCATTATAAGAGTAGCAGGACAGCTTCTTTGAAAGGTGGTAAGAGCGTGACAAAAGAGATATATGAAGAGATAATATCGCAGTTCGCTGGCAAGAAAATACTGGCCATAGGCGACCTGTACCTGGATGAATACATGCTGGGCGAGGTGGTAGGAATTTCAGAAGAAGCGCCTGTTCCAGTCTTTATCTACGGGGAATCGCTTTTCACGCCAGGGGCGATGGCAAACGTGGCTAACAACGTCAACGCCCTGGGCGCTGAGGTGACGCTGGTAGGGGTTATCGGCTCAGACTATGGAGCGGAACAGCTCATCGCGGAGTTGAAAAACAGGAACATAAGCACCGAAGGCATATTTGAGGACGCCGAAAGACCGACGACCCATAAGATCAAGGTTATGGCGGGAAGCAGTCAGAGGGCATATCAGCACGTGTACCGAATAGATAAGGAAAGCAGACAGGACATCAGCAGGGAAATGGAACGACAGATAATGGCGTTCCTGGATAAGACTATCCCGGAAGTGGACGCTGTCATAATCTCGGATTACCGCAACGGCGTCATCACCCCGGAACTTTTGCCCTACGCCATCAAAATTGGAAGAAAACATGGCAAGATAGTCACAGCGGACAGTCGCGGCAATCTGCTGGACTACAAAAACGTAACAATGATAACGCCCAACGTAACTGAGGTGGAAAAAACGCTGAACGCCGAGATTGAGACAGATGATGCCATAATCGTCGCCGGGAATGCTCTAAAAAAGAGTTTGGGCGCTGATAACATCCTGATCACCTGCGGTAAGGACGGCATGTGGCTTTTTGAGGCGGAAAGCCCGCCGATACACATGCCGGCGGTTACTCGCGAGGAAGTTGCTGACGTTACTGGCGCTGGCGATACCGTCCTGGCCACGCTGACAGTGGCTATGACGACCGGAGCAACCACGCGTGAAGCGACAGCTTTGTCCAATTACGCCGCTGGCATATCCGTCAGAAAACTTGGGGCTGCTACCGTGTCGCCAGATGAAATACTGTCTGTCATTGAGCGAATAGGATAGTAACTTGATAAATACGGAGCAAGACTGCGTCGGCTAATTAGACTTGATCTCGCCCCAGGATATCATGACTTTCTTATGATACCACGAAGGGCAGAAATGTAACAAGGGAATGAGAAAATTCGGCGGCGCGGCCGGGAGTATAGAAATCTATAGAGATTTCGGGAAAGACTTGAGGTTTTGGAAAACTACAGTAAATATCGGAGGTTTCGCTTTAGCGAAAATTCTCGACTGAAGTCAAGCCTCCAAAGCCGCGTTTACTTTGCGAAAATTCTATAGCGTTTAATTGCTCCCCACGCGGTCGCAAGCTTGCCAACTGGCTCTACTGCTAACGCAACTTCCAACCCCTTATCCATGATCTCTTTGACCTGGTCTTCTGTAAGCGCGGCTTTGAACAGGCCCAACTCGTCTATCGTACCAGCGAAATACCCCGCAGGATCGCCTCTGCCGATTCTGATTTCCTCATCTGAGGTAACGGTATTGCCTGTTGCTGGGAGCGTAAGATCCAACTCGCCGTTGACGTAGCCGCGCAGTTCCTTGCCATCATAAACCAGAGCCAGATGCACCCACTCGCCGGTTACCAGTTGCGTCGCTCCGTTCGCAGTATAGCCATTAGTAATGGCCTTGGCTTCAGCCGAGTCTGTACCCAGGAACAGCCTCAGCACATTGTCCTGCACCCTGAGTATATATGTTGAGTCCTGCGCAACGTCATGTACTTTACGCAGTATATGTCGCGCCGAACCGGCGAAGTCCGTCCCATTAACCCAGACCACGATGCTTACCGCTTCCCCGTCGATGCTGTCGAGGCTATCCGAATCCGGCGCGGCCAGATAATCAGCGGCGCCATCAAACTCCATAGCCTTGCCAGACCTGCCATCAACCCACCTGGGAGCGCCGCCGGCAATGGTCATGTCATTCCCATTACCTGACGCGTCTTCGACGGTATCGCCGCTTCCCTCATCAAACAACCATGCGCCCATGAGCACGCCTTTTGGCACATCCGCATAGCTACAGGTATTGGGTAATCCACAGGTAAGAACGATAATGCTGAAACAAGAAAACAAGAATACCCGTTGTATCCATGCCATCAATTAGGTCCTCCTTATGTTTATCATATCCCTATGATTTTTGCAGAATCTCATATCTGAAAACGGATAGAATACAGGTCCGCATCCTTAAGCACAAAGCGCAATCGGACTGTCTGTCCTGCCAACTGGCTCAGATCCGACCCTGATTTCCATTCGACAATTTTGTCGATCTCATCTCCATAGATTTCAGGGCAATCGTCCAGCGCGAAGCCGGGAATGGGGTTGCCATTTTCATCGGCGATCTCCACCTGAATACTTCCCGCCGCCGATGTGGAATAGTTGATAACCAGTTCCCTGCCCTCAAATACTAGCGGCTGTGTTGTCATCTCCCCGCCGATATAAGGAGCGTAGACCGAAACAAATCCATCCATGCGCAGGCTGAAACGGCGCAGGCGGTTGCCGTCCAGATAGTAGTGCTCGTTCAGGTAAAACGACAGTTCATCCGGCGTACCGGGGATATGCGATTCTGTGACCAGTATTCCCCAGGCTGGATAGTTGTTTCTCTGCCACCAACGCTCGCGCTGGAGACCTGGACGCACAAACGCCTCCATCCAGCGATGCCAGTTCAGACCGTCACGGCTTGTCATAAAAACGGCGTCCGATACTCCAGAAGAGGGATGATCATCCAGCTTCTTGCGCGAAACCATGAACCGGTTGGGAAAGGCCATGAAGATATGCGGCGCGCGGAAATATGGAATCGTGGCGTTGGTGTATAGGTGCTGAGGTGGGGCGTCGCCCTGGTCTATCCACTGCGGTTTTGTCCAGTTGATAAAATCTTTGGACGTACAGGTCATGATGTCCCGGAATCCGTTCCGAAATCCCCTGTGAAAGTCCACATATTGCCCTCTCACCGAGTCCCAGAAGGCGAGATTCTGCGAATCAAAAGCGCCTTCCGTGATAACCTGCTCCGATTGTATCAATGACCAGTGTATGCCATCCGACGACTGGAAAGCTATCAGCCCGCCCTCGTGTCTCGCCAATGCTTTATACTGGGCCTCCGGCTTACAGTCAGGATTGGTGTCCTTGAAAGGCGTGAAGTTATGGTTTCCCGGGCCTATCCAGACGATGTTGTTCTGCTTTGAGCCGTCGAACTCGAACAGATTGAGAACAGGTCTTTCCCAGTTAATGCCATCCGCGCTTTCGGCGTAGCAGGTAAGTTCATGAGAGCGTTTTTTGGTCTCCCAATCGTAATGAGAGCCGCGGTAATACATGCGGAACTTCCCGTCATCCTCGAATACAGTGACGTAGGCGCAGGTGCTACCCTCCCAGGGCTTATCAAAAACGATAGCCAACTCACGCGGAATTGGGTGATGCAGCCTGAGTTCCGCCCCGTCCATCGAGTCAACGAGCCAATCATCCACAAAGAGTTCCAGGCGCGAGCCTACCTCCCGCACTTCGGAGGCAGCTACTCCGGTTGAAAATACCAACGAACACATTACTGCAAGCCCGAACAATAGAGCTATGGACATGAAATTCTCCTTCCGCGCTACCCCAACGCACCTCAACATAACTGTAACTGATACGAGTTTTTCAGTTAGATGCAGTAGAACGTGCGGCCCGCTCGTTCAGATCGCTGGCGATCACCAGGTGTAGGACTGCATAGGATCAAAGTCCAACGCTCGAAGCACGTAGAGAGTATCAGATCTTTCCAGGGATTTCAGGTCAACGAAGAGGTCTGATCCCGCGCCGGCGTTCGACAAGATTGTTGACAGGATGCGGTAGAACTTCGTAGTCGGCCAGTATACCTCAGTCTCCTGCCACTCAGGCCGGTCGGGCAGCCATTCCACCTGAAATACTTCCGGTCGAACCGCCAGATAGACTACCTGACCGCCGCCGACCACTCCTGCATTTATCAGCCCACTTGCGCCAGTCCAGCCGTGAGTCCCGTCTTTTGCCAGTATGCCCGCCATAAAGCGCCGGTAGAAGAAATCTGAGGGGCCAACACCTGCCAACAGCGCCGGCGGATTACTCAACACGATGCTGTCCGTAGTGCCAACAGCGTAGTCAAATCCGATTAGACCGGCGGCTTTCGAATCTGCCAGATCCTTTTCCTCGAAGGCCCCTAGCACAATGCACGTGCCGCCATCTCTCACGAAGGCAGTCACCTCCGCCACTTCCTCAGAAGAGACAGCTCCCGGCTGGAGGAGGGCGACGTAACTGTTGGCGTCCAGAGCTTCCGATCTTTTGGCGATGCGGAAACCAAGCTTTCCCGCAAGGTTTCTGGTTATAGCATCGCCGAAGACCGCCAGCTTTCTCGGCTTTCTATTCCTCATCATTGTGTAGTGTTTTAGCATCCGATTCACCAATTTCGTGCTCACCGGGTCGAGACCATATCGGTTCGTCACGTCCAATTGACAGAACAGGATCTTCCCATTCAGTGAATCGAACTCCACCAGGGGAGTGAACAGATTGTCGAAGCCGCCGTCCAGCAGCACGCGGAAGTTACCCGCCTGTGGCTTCTGATAGCAGAAGGTGGCCACCATGTTGCGATTAGACCACTGCGGCACGAAACGCCGCCTCTGCCCCCATTGATTGGGCAGGCCATGCTTGGCCCAGTTGCCCTCCGTTTCCCACGGGAAATCTGTCCTGTTGAAATGCTGATAAGGCTTCAGGATGTCGCTCTCACCTCGCCAATAGGCGAAATCCTCGTTGCTCAGGCCCTCAAACAGCGGATTGCTTCGGTCTCGTATGAACAGATGGCGAATGTTGAAATGCTCATTGGTCAGACCGGCTACCTGACGCGCCTGCTGTTCGAAGACGATAACGTTGCCACCTTTCTGTAATAGCTTGCTGACCTCTCTTGCACTCAACTTCTCCGCCAGATCCTCATTGTAGGTATTCCTGCCGATGATAAGGAGCGCCGCCTCGCTGAAATTCCCATCTGGTGAGACCTTCCTGTAGCTTACCTTCGCCTCATCCAGCATCCTTGCTGTGTCACCAACTGGATCAATCAGAGCGATCTCTGAGTCCCCGACGGTGGATGATTGAGCCTTGCCAAAAGCCTGGAAAGCAAACGGTTTGACTTCGATCTCCTGACCGCCGACGGCGACGTGAGCATGGATAGCGCCGTTCTTCCTGCCCAGGACTTCCGGTATCGCGAATTCAATGGACAGCGTACCGCGTCGGCCGTTTTCTACATCCAGAGTCGCTTTCTTACTAAAGATCTCCTCGCCGTCAAGGATTGCTTTCACCTCAACGTCTATACTCACTGGCGTGGCCTGAAATGTGTCATTGAAAACAATGAGTTGCTTTTCGATGGTCTGACCGGAGGAGTAGGCATGGTCCAGGGCGTTGAAGTCATCGCCTGGCCCGGCGATATAGGCCATCACCGGGGCCAGCACACGCTTGAAGGCTTTGCCGCGCTGGGACAATACACCCTGTGAAAGATTTTCATAGTGTTCAGTGGGTTTGCCGTCGAGATGAAGGAGGAAGGACAGCCCGCTCGAACGCCAGGCAGGAAATACGCGCTCATAGAGGTGTACGTACATCCTGGTCAGCAGGTCAGAAACAGGTACGTGTCGAATAAGATGGCGTCTGGGATTGATGTATGCCTGGGGAACCATTTCCTCAGGTTTGATAAGCCCGTATGCTTCGTCACCGAACAGCCGCGCGGCGTGCTCCAGATGGCCCAGACGGCCGATAACAACCCCGAATGATTCGGTTGGCGCAGACCAGTAGAACAAACCGGGCATCGCCAGAGTGAAACTGATCTCCGCCGCCATAAATGGCTCAATCTTCCGTTGTTTGGCGTTCCTGTAGTACGCCAGCGGCCAGTCCATCATATCCATGACCGGGTCATTGACGTCCAGATAGGCCATGATCGCCCTGATATCCCCACCCCAGCCCAGGCGATAAAAGAAGACAGGCCGCGCAGGATCTACCTGCTTAACAGCTTCGTAATTCTGCTTCACTTCCAGATATTGCTCACGTCGAGGACTGTCCTGTTCAGGTATCTCTTGTACGCCGCCAATCTGCATCGGGTGACTGTGCGGGCCGTTGACGAAGGCATTGCCCGAATATTGCCACATCAGGAAGGACGGATGGTTGTTGAGATAGCGATACAGAGTCTCAGTCTTCCGATGTGAGTCACAGGAAAAAAAATGCCCCCACCGGTCCGAAAGCATCGGCGCATCATCGGCAAACTCGAAGGCCCGCCACCACGTTGACTGTGTACGGTCCATAGTAAGTCCCAGGTGGTGCTTGCCGGCCAGGTCGTCTGGAGTCCAGATATAAGAGCCGTAGTAGTTGTGGCTGGTGCCAAAGATGTTAATCTTCATGCCATTCAGCAGGATGTCAGGCCCTTCCACCCAGATTTCCCGAAAGCCGAAAGTCACCGGGACAGATGCGTCCAGCAAGTTTCCTGCCGTGTCTCTGGTCTCAACGGAAAGCCAATACAGGCGCGGATTGGCCGGTGACCAGTACTCCAGATCGCTGCATGGGAAAGCCACCGTAACTTCCCACCGTCCCTTTTGGACGGGGATAGCCTGATCGCTAATCAACTCAGTCGCAGGGCGTGCATCTGCAATTGAGACAGGATCCAACTGCCAATCTTCCGGTTTAATAGGCGGCAACTGCTCCGGCGGCCAGATTTTGCGCGCCTCGAACATCGGTACGTCATAGAGCCGGACTGTGAATCTGACCTCTCTGTCAGCATCCGATTCCACCGTAATAGCCGTCTTCAGCATTTTTTCCCGAACGCTGGGGGTGATCAATACCTCATCCACAAATAATGAGGTCGGTTTCGTAACTTCCACGAAGGCGGGATTGAAGAAACCCGCTGGCATGGAGTTTTCGCGCACTTTCTGTGATTCCACCTGTCCTGCCAGGCCCGGCACGCCGTTGAGGATAGCGATCTGCATCCGGTCGTCGCGGATATATGGAGTTACGTCGAACCGGCGGCGCTGCCACGCGGTAATGGAGCCGGCATAGTTGCCGTTGACGTATACATGGCTTGGTAGGTAAGCGTACTCGTCCTCGCCAATGCTGCTGATCCCTCCCCACACGGCATCCAGATACAGCAAGACCTTTTGACCCTCTCCAGTTGGCGTAAGCCTGACTTCTTTCACCAGCCAGGCCGCCGTATGGTCTTGTATTGGTTTACCGTTCAGTTCCTTGACGCTTTCACCTTCGGGAGAACGGAGTTTCTTGCGCCAATTTCCCGGTAACTCCGCCACAAGCCATTCGTCCCTGCGTGGCAATACGCTTTGAGGCCATAGGAAGCTCTCAATCTCAACCTGGGCGAATTCATCCGAGGAACCGGGGAAAACCGGCTGGATCATCCATTCGCCGGAAAGCGGAATCCGCACCCGCGTCTTTAGTTCGTAGCTTTCAGCAGTTGTAACCGTGGCGCGTTCCTGCAAACTACCCAGGTCAAAAGTACCTAATCCGTCACCCGCGCTCAAAGTCGTCGCCAGCAGAGCTACACAGATTGTCAGCATCTTTATATCCTCCACCATTCTTATACCAATTCCATTATTTGGCTGTGCATTAATCTGATAGTTGAGCGACGGTCTTTGCCCTATGCTCTAAATCCCCCTAACCCCCTTATAAGGGGGGACAGGACATGCCAAATGCGATCCCCCCTTATAAAGGGGGTTAGGGGGATTTTCTGAGGATCTGTAACTCATAGCGAAATAATGGAATTGGTATTACTGGTCTTTATTCTCCGATATCAAGCTCTTTTATGACTCTATCAATGAACCATACCCGCCCGTGAATAGTGACTGCTCCGGCGGCATCAACGCCCAATCGCTCTTTATACGCCGCCAAGCTGCCACACTTAGCCATGATGGCATCCAACTTCTTGCGGGTGATCCGAGTGGAGTAGCAAGCTTCAGCTTGCGTTCATACGACGCAGGCTGAAGCCTGCTACTCCGCGTTCTGTTTTCATTGACGCTATGCGCAATTATCTGGCGATTCTCATAATGCGCTTCTGCAACTCTCTGAGTTCGCCCATCTCTCTGTTATACGTGTCAACTTCCCTGTTGTACGCCCTCACATTCATCTGCGCCTTCACAGCATCATCAATCTTCTGCTCCAATATGTCAGGACGTAGAGCATCAAGCTCCACCGCAAGTTCCCCGTATGCCGCTACATGCTTCCTGGATCTTGTGTCTGTCTTCTTCAGAGCGTTTGGATTATTCGGCAGCCTGTAGGTGAAGATGTCATCCCTCAGCAAAGCTATGCGCTTGAACTGCATCCCTTTGACACCCAGTTCGTCTCTCAAGGTGGTCTTCATAGCTGTGAGCATCTCCACTCCTGAGGGGTCAAAATCACCGAAGTATAGCATAACTGGCTTCCTGCCATTGCGACTGGCAAGCCTGTTTCTGAGGTCATGCAGGAAGCTGACAGAACTGAAGCCTCTGCACACCACCACAGAGATACCATAGGGTGCGCATACTCGTGTGAAGATAGAACTTAGCGCGTCTTTCTCAATCCACACCTCCACGTATCTCTTCTGAGTCTGCCAGAGATTTCGTCTGTATCGCTCCAGGAACGAACTCAGGGCACCATCCAGGAAGCGCCTCTTGTCCTGCCAACCCTCTGCATTATGGAAGGCGCGCACCCGGTCCTCTATATCATTCCAACTGACGTAGCCATCTATCCTGGCCCACTTCAGCAGGTTAGAGAGCATACTATATTGGCTGACCTTGTTCTCAATGTATTCCTTGCTCACCAGTTGATAGTATACCTGCCTGAGTGTGAGTGGTTTGTATGCCTCAAGTTCCGCCAGCACCTCAATGACTTTGTTCAGCTTATCCTGCTGTTTGGCTGTCCACTTAAGCCGTCGCCTTGCCATTTATGTGCCTCAAAACTTGTCTTTATCAAAGAGTGTCCGGCGTTGTAGTATTGATCACTTACATCGGACAACAACGATAGTAATATCGTCGGCTGGTTCAACATCCCCGGCAAATTCAGTAACGTCTTTTATTATCCAATCCACCATGCCCTGCGCCGAGAGTCCTGTACCCGCCTGTCGCACCACTTCCAGCAGACGTTCGCTTTTATACATCTCATCTGCTTCATCTACTGCTTCAATGATACCGTCAGAGCAGAAGATCACAAAATCCCCGGATTCCAGGTCAATGCTCAATTCATCATGCTCCGCCATGTCTATAAGCCCCAGGGGCATTCCGTTCAATTCCAGTTCCCAGACCTCATCACTACGCTTTACTATGGGATAAGGCATCCCCGCGTTTGAAAAGATAAGACGTTTCTTACCTGTCTGGAGAACACACAACGACATGGCGGCAAACATCCCGTGTATAAGGCGTGGTCGAAGCGCTGTATTCAATTGGCAGAGGATCGCTCTGGGTGAATCCCATATCTCCCTCTGGCCTCTGACTTCTGCGTGCAGCATCCCATTTGTCATCGCCGCCATCATCGCTGCCTTCACTGACTTTCCGGTGACGTCCACCAATGCGATCCCGATATTCCCGCCTAACAATAGATAGTCAAAAAAATCTCCGCTGACCTCTTTGGCGGGGAGGGATGCTCCGGCAATCTCGAAACCATCGATCCGGGGCGGCTCTTCCGGCAGGAGCGATTGCTGTATCTGTCGAGCGTCCTCCAATTCCCTGTATATCCGCTCGATCTCAGCCTGTTCCTGCTGGCGAAGCCGTTCCTCCAGATCGCTCTTCTCAAAATAACGGGCGATTGTCATGTCCAATTCATCGAATTCGGGCAATGGCTTAGATATATAGTCGTAAGCGCCGTTTCGCATGGCTTCCACCGCCATACGGATGTTCCCAAAGGCGCTGATCATCATGACGCCAATGTCAGGATAGCGGACTCTCATCTCCTTCAACAGAGTCATCCCATCCATCTCAGGCATCATGATGTCGGTAATGATTAGATCAATTATGTCCTGTTTCTGCGCAACCACCTCCAGCGCCTCAACGCCGTTGCCAGCCGTCAAGACGTTGTATTCATCCATCAACAGGTCTTCCATCATGAGGCGAATATGCGATTCGTCATCCACCACCAGGATAGTCTTTCGCCGATTATCAGACATCTCATTCCCCCTTTCCGATCTTCTTGGCAATGTAGTGAATAAGATTGGGCGTAGCCTTATCAATCCAATCCGCTTCCACCTGGATCACTCGCTCTTTCTCATCCGGTGTATTGGTCATCACAAACACTTTTAGGTCTGGATATTTATCCCGAACCTGCAAAGCCAGTTCCAATCCGTCCAGATCACCGGGCATTCGGACGTCGGTTATCATAACATCACATGACTGCTGCTCCAAAATCTGAAAGGCGTCTTTGCTGCTGGTGGCGGTGATGATATGGGTATTGGGGTACTCAGAAAGCCCCTCTTCCAGCAGACGTAGGATGTCGTAGTCATCATCCACGATCAGAATCCGTTGGAGACCACGACGAATTGGGGCTTGAGGGGCATATTCAGGAAGCGTAATGATGAACGTGCTTCCAGCGCCCTCCTCCGACTCAACGTGGATCGTTCCGTCATGGCGGATGATGATGTATTTGACGATGGAAAGCCCAAGCCCTGTCCCGCTCCTTCTGGCATCCACGCCGCCAGCCTGCTCAAAAGGCTCGAAGATGGTTGCCAACTGCTCTTCAGGGATGCCCATTCCTGTATCTTTCACCGTAAGCTGGATTTCTCCATCCATTTTGTGCGCGTCGATGATGATCTCGCCCCCCGCCGGGGTGAACTTGATAGCGTTATTGACCAGATTGGACAGCGCCTGAGTCAAACGATCCGCGTCGCCATAGATCGCCAGTTCATCAGCATGAAGCGGCACATCTCCACCGTATCTGAGGCCTAATCCCTTCTCTGTCGCTGGCGATTGATATGTTGATGTGACGTTTTCGATAACGTCGGACAACTCCATGCGAGTGAGGTTCATCTCCAGCTCTCTGCCCCGCTCAATGCGGGAGAAGTCCAGCAGGTCGTTGATGAGCCTGGCAAGTCGAGAGGTGTTCTCCTGAACTATTCCGATACGATCTTTAGCGCGCTGAATGATGGGACGTATATCCTCACTGGATTTCTCGATCAGCTCATCCGTGAGGAATCTTTCGCTGATCAGCCGGGTGAAGCCATCAATGGAAGTGAGGGGCGTGCGAAGCTCATGCGACACCACCGACAGCAGTTCGGATTTGAAATCGCTCAGTCGCTGCAATTCCACGTTGGCCTGCTCCAGTTCCCGATTGCGCTTTTCCAGGTCGCTTTCCAGTTGAGCGATCTGATGATTCCTTGGATCAGGGATAATCTCAAGCTTCACCGACGCCGGTTCGGAGTAATTCAGATCCCGGTCAATGGCCTGCACCTCGAAGGTGTAAGCGCCCGGTTCGTCGAAGATAAAGTCAAAAGAATCAGCTTTTGTAGGTTTGCGCCAGTCCGAGTCAGTCTCCTTAATTCGAGAGCGATACTGCCGTTTCTCCGGGAGCGTCTTGAAATCAATAGAGCTATACTCTATGGTGACGCGCGTGCCAGGAGTGAACGCTGGAATGGCGGAGAGGTCGCTATAGGTTTGATCCGAGGTGACCGAAACGATGTGGACCTTCGGCGGCACGGTACCCCGACGATAGCGCGTAATACCGCCCTCTGTCCCAAACCATAGAAAGCCGTCCGAATCCTGATTAACGGCGAAAACGCTGTCGCCTGCCAGTCCATCTCGTGTATCCAATGATGTCCAGGCCACGCCATCGTAACCAGAAGCACCGCCGCTCAGGGTCCCAAACCACATTGTCCCATCGGCGGATTGATGGATAGCATGAACTGAGTTAAATGCCAGGCCATCTTTACTGGTGAGGTTTACGAACTCTTTTCCGTCGTAGCGCGAGATGCCGTTTTCTGTCGCAAACCACAGCGCTCCGTCCGGTGCCTTAGTGAAGTTATAGATACTGTTACTCAACAGTCCGTCTTCCGTAGTAAGATTGGTAAATACGTTCCCATCGTATCGAAAGACGCCACCGCCCCACGTCACAAGCCACATCACCCCATCCGGGTCGACATGGATGGCAAGGACATAGTTAGGCGCCAGTCCGTCTTCAGTGGTGAAGGTGACAAACTCCTTGCCGTCATATCGAGAGAGACCACCGCCCCACGTCCCGAACCACATCACGCCGTCGGGGGCGCTATGGATAGCACAAACCCGGTTATGCGCCAGTCCATCATCTGTGGTAAAGTTGATAAACTCCTTACCATCGTACCGAGAAACCCCGCCGCCCTCTGTCCCAAACCACATCACACCATCAGCGTCATGATGGATGCCATGAACATTATTGTCCGCCAATCCGTCTTTAGTAGTGAAGTTGATAAACTCCTTACCATCGTACCGAGAAACCCCGCCGCCCCCTGTCCCAAACCACATCACGCCATCCGGGTCGGTATCGCTAACCTCGATTTTGTTATGTACCAATCCGTCTGTGATGGTGAAGTTGACAACGCTTCTATCGTACCGAGAGACACCACCGCCGTCCTGCCAACCGCCGCTCCCGAACCATATAGTTCCATCCGGGTCACCATGAATAGAGAAAACTCTGTTATCCGCCAATCCATCTTTTGTGGTAAAGTTGACAAATCCTTTTCCATCATACCGGGAGACGCCACTGCCTGTCCCAAACCATAGGATGCCGTCGGAGGTACCGTGTATAGCGCGAATAGTGTTTCCCACCAATCCGTCTTCGATGGTGGAATTGACAAACTCTTTTCCATCATAACGGGACACGCCATTCCACGTCCCAAACCATAGGATGCTGTCGGGGTCGCCGTGTATGGCTAAAATACTGTTTCCCGCCAATCCGTCTTCGGCGGTGAAGTTGACAAATCCCTTTCCATCATACCGAGAGATACCGCCGCCCCGCCAACCGTTTCCCTCCCAACCGCCGCTCCCGAACCATAAGATGCCGTCGGGATCACCGTGTATGGCGGAAATAGCTTTTCCCGCCAATCCGTCTTCGGTGGTAAAGTTGATAAACCTTTTTCCATCATACCGGGAGACGCCACTGTCTGTCCCAAACCATAGGACGCCGTCAGGGTCACTATGTATAGCGAGAATAGTGTTTCCCGCCAATCCGTCTTCGGTGGTGAAGTTGACAAATCCTTTTCCATCATACCGGGAGACGCCACTGTCTGTCCCAAACCATAGGATGCCGTCGGGGTCACTGTGTATGGCGCGAATAGCGTTTCCCGCCAATCCGTCTTCGGTGGTGAAGTTGACAAATCTTTTTCCATCATACCGAGAGATGCCACTCCACGTCCCAAACCATAGGATGCCGCCGGGGTCGCTATGAATAGACCAGACACTATTGTTACTTATTAATCCATCCAGGTAGGTATAAGTTCTCCACGTTCCCTTTTTGAAGGGAGCAATGCGGAAGTCGATGTTCTTGAGAGTTCTACCGCGCTCAACTCTTAGACTTGCGGACTCATCAAGCGCGGTTTCGTCTTCTGACTCTCTGGCTTTCTCCTCTCCATAGTAGACATATCCACCCAGGACATGGCACCGCAATTGATACCGTCCCTCCTTCAGGTTGCTAAAATGGTATCTCCCTGCCTCATCGCTCAGGATTGTAGATACAACTTCCCCATCGCGTATCACCTGGACAGGCACAGCCACGTGCGGAGTCGCATCGTCCAGCATCAGGAGCGTTCCCTCAATGTTAATAGTTTCTTCCAATGGATCATCTCCCTCCATATCAGATTTCTCCCTGCTATCAATCTTCAGTCGGTGGGTTTGTGAAAAACGACTTTGATATTTCATGGGGAATTTAGCACGAGCGTTTGCTGTTCTACTTCGCGAATTCTCGCCTCTAATTCTGAGATAATGTTCTGAATCAGATCAACCTCTTCTCCCCTGAATAGGTATTCACCACACTGCTGACAGACATACGCCGGGACATTCTCAATGACAAGCTGATAGCCTTTTCGCTTTATAAAATAGGGAACCTTCCCTTCCTTCAGATCGCCCTTGCAGTAGTCGCATTGCATTTATTGGCCACTCCCGTTTTCTTCTGACAATGCTGGATTCGAGGAAATATGACGCAGATTAAGCGGATCTTCGCGGAGATCTCTATTAAATCCGACATTATCAGCGCCAATCTGCGATACGAAGTCAGCGTAAATCTGCGGGCTAATCTTCCTTATCCAACTCATAGAACGATAGCAACGTAGAACCATACCGGTTCTGACGCGTCCTAACCAGCGTTCCCACTCGCTCTGGCGCGTTCTCTTTGACGTGATGCTGCGCTACGATGTCGCCATTAGTAGACAAGATACCACAAGCCGAGATCTCTTGCAAGGTTTTTTCCACCAGGTCTTTCAGGTAGGGCGGATCGAGGAAGATCACGTCGAACTGAGTGTCGTGTCTGCGGAAATACTCCATAGCTCTGGATATTCCCATCTTCAGAAGGATGATCCGTGGAGGTTTTGGCGAGAGCTTACAACGAGCCAGGTTAGCAGAGATGGTTTTGGCACAGATACCGTTTATATCAACAAATGCAACAGGTTCCGCTCCCCGGCTGATGGCCTCGATACCGACATTTCCGCTACCGGCGTACAAGTCCAGAAACCGCCTGCCTGGAACAGCGTCCCGCAGTATATTGAACAGCGCCTCTTTTACCCTTTCAGCGGTGTACCTTATATCAGCGCCCTTGACCGACGCAAGCTTTCGTCCTCTGTATTCACCAGTTATAATTCGCATGATTCTAAGTATAACCCAAAAAGTGCCTTCCCGCAACAGGTTTGCGATTCAGGCAGAACCATTCATTGAAATCGTTCAAGTCTTCTTCTGCCATAAGCCAGTTGCTCAAATTAGCTTTCTCGATTCTGATATTTAGTGTATAATCTATACTACTGAATATTTCACCAAATGTGTTACCTATGTCCCCAGGCCATACAAAAGGGGCTGGGGGGATTTTTAACAACGCGTACTTCATTCAAAGATTACATCCGCGTATCAAAACTCCATGCTTGGTGGTCCTGCCGAACATCAAACAATATATGTAGTTGGAAAGCAACTTCCACCATCAGGTCCCCCGATTCTTCAGGAATGAAAAAATAGTCAGAAAATTGCCTTTATAAGTACAAATTTTCATAATTTTCCTGACTTAAGCCGGATTTTACTTGCAAATATACTTTTTCTGTGGTATTATATATTACATATATAACCTATATAATATAGGTATAGATTACCTCGAATTCAGTGATTTTGACCAGTTATAGCAGACGCCTGCCTCTGTAAATGCAACTTCTGGGCAGCGGGATGAAGGAGGTTGAGGACAATATGCTCACCTTTGATGAAGAGCGAAGGATATACAAGATAGGTGAGTTAGCCAAGGAACTGGACAGAAGTACCTTGACTATCAAGAAGTGGGAAGAAAGTGGTTTAATACCAAAAGCCAAAAGGGATAGTAGAGGGTGGCGGTATTATACTGAAGGCGATATTGGCAGAATAAAGGAAATAATCAGAAGTAACAAGTACTTTGTGAGAACATCTGCTTGATCGCGTTAATGTTAACCAGGAGCTTATCGTTGTGGTGTGTTCCACAAGGTAACTAACCCGCCACTGCGAGATCTGACCAGTCTTCCCGCCGTCAGTTCACGCGTGATCCAGCTTTCGTGTCTGGCATTTATCAACGGGTCAATAAGTCTTTAAGCTATAGAGCTATGGACTTATTGACCAGCAACCCCGTAGGCTTATGCGCCCACCAGAAACATCCTCTCGACAAATGGACTATACAAGCGGCAGCATGAGGCGCAATATCTGGGATCTGGGCTGGCCCATGACGTTCAGTATGCTTCTTTTTGCCCTTCCCAGCCTGCTTGACGGCGTTTGGCTAGGCAAACTTAGCTTTAACGCCCTGGCTGCTGCCGGACTCGCCATGAGCCTCCGGATAGCTATGATCAGTCCACTAATGGCTCTCAGCATGACCGGCGGCGCCGTCGTCGCTCGCTACGTGGGCGCTCAGGATCAGGAAAACGCAGATAAAGCCACGCTCCACGTAGTAATACTGATGGTGGCTTCATCTGGCGCTCTGGGTATCGTAGGTTTGTTGTTTAAGGAACGCCTGCTATATCTGATGGGAGCACGTGACGCGGTCCTATCACTGGCGGTTCAATACGTAAGGATCATATTCATCGGGCTGATTTCAATGGAACTGGTACCCAGTCTGGGTGGAGTATTTAACGCCGCCGGCAACCCGAAAGTGCCTTTGAAGGTCAACCTGATTGTGGCATCTATCATACTTGCATCCGAGCCTTTTCTGGTTCTAGGTGTAGGAAATTTCCCGGGACTTGGCATCGTGGGCGCGTCTCTGACTCTGGTGATGGCCAATACCATTGGCACATTCTACGCTTTCTACGTGTTGCTGACGGGAAAGGCAAAAGTGAGAATAAATATCCACAAACTCTCACTGGATCGCCTGATGTTCTGGCGGATCATCAAGATCGCTTTACCGGCCCTTGTTCACCGCGGCACGCCAAACCTCGCCACGATAGTCCTGATAAGATTCATCTCCACATACGGGGCAGTTTCATTAGCCGCCTACAACGTCTTCAGGCGAGTGATCAATTTAACCATGATCCCATGCACCGCGCTGGCTCGCGCCGCTGGCACAATGGTGGGACAGAATTTGGGAGCATTGAAGCCTCAGCGTTCCGAACGGGCAGCATATATAATCACTGGAACAAGTGTGGCAATAGCATCATTTCTGGTCCTGTTTCTGGCCTTATCCGCGCGCTTCATTATGGGGATTTTCAGCGCAGATCCGGAGATGATCAGGATTGGGGCGACTATTATACGGATCGTGGGTATCGGACAGATATTCTTCATGGCGAATATGGCTATGGAAATGGGGCTCGTCGGAGCCGCCGATACAGTATCTCCTATGGTGATAAATATCATCGCTCTGTGGCTTATCCAGTTGCCGCTAATCTATATTCTGTCCCGGGGGATTGGTTTGGGGGCAACAGGTATATGGATCGCCCTGGTGATCAGCCCGTTGGTACAGTGCATAGCTACTACCGCAAGATTCCGACAGGGACGCTGGAAATTGAAGAAAATATAGAATCAGTTTATTGCCCTTATTATTTCTGATACCTCCCCCCAAAGCTTCCCCACTATGACTTTCTTATTGATCTTGGCATCCGTATTATGGTAGATTAGTGATACGAGCCTTTCACTTAGTCTCCAAACCCAGCGACTACGTATATTGTCATTGCGAGCGAAGCGAAGCAATCTCGTGATCCGGCGGTTGAGATTGCTTCGCTTCGCTC
>SDBU01004261.1_pt1 | contig 17655 bp, 21 predicted proteins | sample 2277071 | NCBI WGS metagenome assembly SDBU01 (sample SAMN10397929, study PRJNA504765) | marine sediment metagenome | isolation source: marine sediment core GS08_GC12, 126 cmbsf | place: Arctic Ocean: Gakkel Ridge, Loki's castle | collected 2008 | reverse complement strand
GAGACGGGAGACTTCCTGCGGGCCGCGCTGGACAAGGAGGTGGGGCTGCGGGTGGGTCGCCTCTTGACCCACGTGGGCATCTTCGAGATCCCCGGCTTCGACCGGCTCATCTTCATCAGCGATGCCGGCGTGGTGGTGGCCCCCACCATGGAGCAGAAGATCGAGATCGTCCAAAACGCCATCTACGTTGCCCAGCGTCTGGGAGTGGAGCAGCCGAGGGTAGCCATCCTGGCCGCCACGGAGATGGTCAATCCCAAGATACCCACCACCCTCGACGCCGCTAACCTTTCCAAGATGGCCGACCGGGGGCAGATCAAAGGTGGCCTCATAGATGGCCCCTTGGCCCTGGATAACGCCATCTCCCTGGAATCAGCCCGGATCAAGGGCATCAAGAGCGACGTTGCGGGCCGGGCCGACATCCTGATCCCTCCCGACGTCGAGGCGGCCAACGTTCTGGCCAAAGCCATCACCTACTTCGCCAAGGGGAACATGGCGGGGGTTGTGGTGGGCGGCAAGTCTCCCATCATAGTGGCTTCCCGCTCCGATCCCCACCAGACCAAACTGGTCTCTATGGCCTTAGGGGTGCTGCTGGCGACGTGAGAATAAGCCATCGCCCGGCCGGGCGATGGAACAAATACTGCCAAATTAGGAGGACAACTATGCATCGAGTCTATGGTATCGTAATGTTCGTTGCTGGATTAGGGTTCCTGTTACTGGGCGCCTATCTGTTGTACACAGGATATATGAATAGCCCTTTGAATTGGCAAAACATGTCGTTCGCTGCTGCGGTTTGTATATTTGGATATTTGCTATCCGTAGCAGGTTACAGGATGTCCAGAGAAGAGCGTTTCTGAGAGGCCAAAAGATGGACATACATCAGCTACTATGCTGGTGTTGATAGGAGGAGCAACAATGATACAACAAATCTATGGTCTAGTTGTGTTCCTGACTGGGATAGGGTATATATTGATGGGCGCCTATCTGTTGTATATTACTGGCCTCTTGGGTTGGCAAGAAATGTTGGTCGTGGCTGCGATATGCCTATTTGGGTATATGCTGGCTATATCAGGTTACAGGATGTCCAGAGGGGATCGCTTCTGAGAGGCCGATACGAGGAGGATTGCCAAGATGAGGACTCAGGAAGCAGCAATTGATATCGCTACCTACATGGGCATGACCGAAGAAGAAGTCATGCGTCAGGCTTTGGTGGTCTTTTTGCAAGAAACAGATTTTTAATGGAGGTGAATGGGCATGTCAAGGGTAATTCAGATGGAATTGCCGGATGCGGTAGTGAAGAGATTGGATGCCTTGACGACAGAAGGGGCGGATATCTCCGCAGTTGTGATTAGGGCAATAGAGCTTCTCGCTGCCGAAAGGCCGAGCATCAGGAGCGAACTCCTCTCGCCGGCTTTACGTGAATTGGCCGAACGGAGGCGTGCAGAACTTGCTAGATGGGAATCAAAGCGGTGTATCACGCCCGAAAGTAAGGCGGAAGCACTTCAATTGGCTGGCATTATCACAGATAGCAACATGCCATCCGATGTTTCAGAGCACTTTCGCGATTATCTTTACGAGGCTACGAGCTGAGGTGGCCGCCACACAACACAACAACGAATTGGGAAAGGAACGAATTTCTTGGCTCTCAATTCGCTTTATTCCAAATTCGTTGTAGTGTTTCGGCAAATGTAACAATGTCAAGATAAATCCACAAATCAATAAATCAACAAGAAGGTTGTAAAGCATGCCAGAGGTTTCCATCAACGGAGAAGGAGGAAACGCATGATCGAGATCAGGATACACGGCCGCGGCGGCCAAGGAGCGGTTATCGCCTCCAAGGTGCTGGCGGTCGCTGCCTTTAAAGAAGGCAACTACGTGCAATCGTTCCCGGCCTTCGGCGTGGAGCGGCGCGGCGCGCCAGTCGTGGCTTTCACCCGTATTGACGAGCGGCCCGTGCGGATCCGGTGCCAGATCTACGAGCCCGATCACATCGTGGTGCTGGATCCGACTCTACTGGAAGCGGTGGATGTCACCGCTGGCTTGAAAGACGGCGGGTGGATCATCATCAACAGCGAGCAGCTCCCTGCCACCTTCGACCTGCCGGCCAAGTACCGGGTGGCTACCGTTGACGCTCAATCCATCGCCATAAAATACAGGCTGGGGCCGAAGAGTGCACCCATCGTCAACACGGCCATCCTGGGAGCCTTTGCCAAGGCCACAGGGATAGTGAGCCTGGAGGCCCTCGCCGAGGCCGTGCGCGAGTCTGTTCCTCTGAAACCGGAAGAGAATGTGGCCGCTACCAGGGAAGCCTATTTGGAAGTTAGATGTTAGAGGTTGGAGGTTAGATGTTAGAGGTTGGAGGTTGGAGATTGGAGGTTGGAGATTGGAATATCCAACTTCCAACTTCCAACTTCCAACATCCAATATCCAGGAGAAGGAGAAAATATGCCTGAAGAAATTGTGTTCAAAACTGAAGCCGATATGCCTTACCTCCCTATGTCCCTTGGAACAACCTTGGTCAACAAGACGGGGAGCTGGAGGTACATCCGGCCTCTGTACGTGGATAAAACCCCTCCCTGCAATCACGACTGCCCCGCCGGGTCGGACGTCGTCGGCTATCTGGCTCTGATCAGGGAGGGAAAGTATAGAGAGGCATGGGAACTGATCAAGCAGGAGAACCCTTTCCCAGGAGTCTGCGGGCGGGTCTGCCCCCATCCCTGCGAGAGCGAATGTAACCGCGAGGAGTTGGGGGGTGCGATAGCTATTCACACCCTGGAGCGGTTCCTGGCCGACTGGGCAGTGAGTAACGAGGAACGAGGAATGAGTAACGAGTCACCCGTTACTCGTCACTCGTCACGCGGTAAAGTCGCTGTCATCGGCTCCGGGCCCGCTGGCCTCTCCTGCGCCTATCACCTCGCTCGATTAGGCTACCCCATCACTGTGTTCGAGGCCCTGCCGGTGGCGGGAGGGATGATGAGGGTGGGCATCCCGGGGTATCGCTTACCCCGCCAGGTGTTGGATCGGGAGATCGCCGACATCGAAGCCCTGGGGGTGGAGATCAAAACCGGGATACGCCTGGGCGATAACCTGCCGATGAGCGAGCTTGACGATTACGACGCCGTCTTCATCGCGGTGGGGCTGCAGAAGAGTCGCCAGTTGAACATCCCAGGCGAGGATGCCGAGGGGGTCATTCACGGACTGGAGTTCCTCAAGAAAGTAAACCTGGGTGAGAAAGCCCAAGTAGGCCCCAAGGTGGCGGTCATCGGCGGAGGCAACACCGCCATAGACGCCGCTCGCTCGGCACTGCGCCTGGGATCAGACGTAACGATCCTCTACCGTCGCTCGCGGGCGGAGATGCCGGCCATCGCCGGGGAGATCGAGGAGGCCCTGGCGGAGGGCGTCAGAATCCGCTATCTGACGGCTCCTGTCGAACTGCTGACCGCCAACGATCGGGTAACGGGCCTGAAGTGCGTGAAGATGGAATTAGGGGCGCCCGACGAGAGCGGGCGCCGCCGTCCCCTGCCCATCACGGGCTCTGAGTTCGCCGTCGAAGCAGACACCGTCATCCCCGCCATCGCCCAGGAGGCAGACCTCTCGTTCTTCCAACTTCCAACTTCCAACCTCCAACTTCCAGTAGAGGTTGAACAAGGGCGTATTGTCATCAATGAAGCTGGAGCGACGACGGTACCCGCAATCTTCGCAGGCGGCGACGTGGCTACTCCCTTCGGCACCGTGGCCCACGCCGTCGGCTCTGGCAAACGCGCTGCCCTGGCCATTGACAGGTACCTCAGGGGCGAGGAGCTGGCGGGCTTCCCGCCACTAGATGAAGCTGTTCATGCTGTCCCTGAAGACATGGATCCCACTGTCGTCCGCTTCGAGGATCTGAACCTGGCCTATTTCGAGGAGCTAGAGCGGACTGAACAGTCCCAGATGCCCCTCGAAGAGAGGGTGCGCGGTTTCGAAGAGGTAAACCTGGGCTTCGGCGAGGAGGAAGCTCAAGCCGAGGCCGAGCGGTGCTTCAGTTGCGGTACCTGCAACCTGTGCGATACTTGCTTCATCTTTTGCCCCGACGTGGCCATCGTTCGCACCCCCCCTCTTTCCCCCCCAACTTTTGGGGGGGATGAAGGGGGGGGCTACGAGATCAACTACGACTACTGCAAGGGATGTGGCATCTGCGCCGAGGAGTGCCCCCGCTACGCCATATCCATCGAGGAGGAGTTGAAATGGAAAAAGTGATCATGGGCAACCACGCCGTCTCCTACGGAGCGAAGCTGGCCAGATCCCAGGTTATCGCTGCCTATCCCATCACCCCGCAGACCCAGATCGTAGAGATGCTGTCGGAGTTTTGCGCCGATGGGCTTTTGGACGCCAAGTTCATCAAAGTGGAGAGTGAACACTCGGCTATGGCTGCCTCTATCGGTGCCGCATCGGCCGGGGCGCGGGCTTTCACCGCTACGTCGTCTCAGGGATTGGCCTTGATGCACGAGCTCTTGCACTGGGCAGCGGGAGCTAGATTACCCATCGTCATGGCCAACGTGAACCGAGCCATGGGCCCCGGTTGGTCAATCTGGACGGAGCAGACCGATAGCCTGGCTCAGCGGGACACAGGGTGGCTGCAGTTCTACTGCGAGAGCAATCAGGAGGTGCTAGATACCGTCATCCAGGCCTTCAAAATCGCCGAGCGGGTGCTCCTGCCCACCATGCTGGTGCTGGACGCCTTCGTCCTCTCCCACACCCAGGAGCCGGTGGACATACCAGACCAGGAGTTGGTGGATAGCTACTTGCCTCCCTATCAGGCTCGATACAAGCTCGATACCCGCGATCCTCACGCCTTCAATGGTCTGGTAAGCCCTGCCCATTACATGGAGCTGCGCTACAAGATGCAGAGGGCCATGGAGGAGGCGGTGGAGGTGGCTCGCCAGGCTGATGAGGAGTTCAGGGAGGTCTTTGGGCGCAGCTACGGCCTGGTGGAGAGATATCGCCTGGAAGATGCCGAGGTGGTGCTGGTGACTTCTGCTACCATCACCAGCACGGCCAGGGTGGTGGTGGACGAGCTGCGAGAGGAAGGCCACAAAATCGGGCTGCTCAAAGTGCGCATGTTTCGTCCCTTTCCCGTCGAAGATGTTCGAGACGCTCTGGCAGGTGCTCGCAAAGTGGCGGTCATAGATCGCAACATCTCCTTTGGCCACGGCGGCATCTTCGCCGAGGAGATAAAATCGGCCCTCTACAACGGGGCGCATCGGCCGCCCATCTTCGGCTTCATCATCGGCCTGGGCGGCAGGGACGTCACCCCGGCGTCAATCCGAGGCATCGCCGAGTACACCTTCGAGCACGACGCGCCTGAGGCGGAGATAATTTGGAGAGGAGTGAAGAAATGAGTTACGCTATACCCGACAGAGAACTACTGCTTTCCGGCCATCTGGCCTGCCCAGGCTGCGGAGGGTCGCTCTCCATGCGCCTGGCATTGAAAGCCCTGGGTGAGGAGACGATCCTCGTCATCCCCGCCTGCTGCTGGTCCATTATTGCCGGGGCGTTCCCCTACTCTTCGGTGAAGGTTCCGCTTCTCCACACCGCCTTCGAGACGGGGGGCTCCATGGCCGCGGGGGTCAAGGCTGGCTTGGAGATACAGGGGGATACGGAGACCACGGTACTGACCTGGGCTGGCGACGGCGGCACCTTCGACATCGGCCTCCAGGCCCTCTCGGCTGCTGTGGAGCGAAACGACGACTTCATCTACGCCTGCTACGACAACGAGGCATATATGAACACCGGCATCCAGCGCTCCTCCGCCACGCCCTGGGGAGCCTGGACCACCACCACGCCCGTGCGGCATCCCAAGGATAGGCCCAAGAAGGACATCGTGGCCATCATGGCCGCCCACCGCATCCCCTACGCTGCCACGGCCACTGTCGCCTACCCAGAGGACCTGGTGCGCAAGTTCCAGAAGGCCAAAGAGATCCGAGGGGCCAAGTTCATCCACATCCTCTCCCCCTGTCCGCCTGGCTGGAAAATGGAGCCCGCCTACTCCATCCGCATCTCGCGCTTGGCCGTGCAGAGCAAGGTCTTCCCCCTCTACGAAGTGGAGAACGGGGAGAAGTACACCATCAACGTCTGGCCCAAGCGGGAGGCACCGGTACGGGAGTATCTCAAGCTGCAGGGCCGCTTCAGCCACCTCACCGAGGAGGACATCGAGTTCATCCAGGAGAACGTGGATCGGGAGTGGGAGAGGTTGGTGGGCAGGACGGGAGTGAGGCTTGAACAGTTGGCAAAGCAACCAGGGGGTGTCTGAATGAATGCAGATGACGTCCACCAACTCATCGCCCAGGGCGAAGGGAACACAATCGAGCTCAAAGAGCGTCTGCCCGTGCCGGCCGAGTTGGCCAAAGATATGGTTGCCCTGGCCAATACCGACGGCGGCTGGCTGCTCGTCGGTGTGACCGACCGGGGCGACGTCCGAGGGGTGGCCTTTGGTGACCGGGAAGCGCAACTTGTCCTCAACGTTGCCCGCAACAACTGTGTGCCCCATTTACAGCCCAGGACCGAGACTGTCGAACTGAACGGCAAAACGGTGGCTGTGATCCAGGTGGAGCGCGGGCGGCAAAAGCCGTACCAGGCCAACGAGCGCATTTATATCCGCATTGGCGCCTCGACGCGCGTCGCTACGCAGGTTGAGCTTTTGTCTATGCTTCAGGAGAGCGGGCTGTTGAGCTTCGACCAGTTGCCCGTCTTGAACGCGACGCTGGACGACCTCGACCTGGATAAGGCACGCGATTACCTGGCTCGACAGACCGACCCGGCGCGGTTGGCCACCAAGAGGGACGTCCTCGAATTACTGGCCCGCCTCAAGGCGGTTGTGCGCTACGAGGAGCGTCGCATTCCGAGCATCGGTGGCTTGCTCCTGTTCGGCAAAGACCCGCAGCGCGAACTGATGCACAGCGAGCTGCGAGCCGCCCGCTTTCAGGGGCGCGACGTGGTTGGTCCGATCACCGACAAACAGGATTGCCGGGGCACGTTGCCGGAGATCATTGACCAGGCCACCGAGTTCGTGCGGCGCAACCGGCGTATCGTCCCGCACATGGAAGGCATCCGGCGCATTGACGTGGAGGAGTATCCACTGCCGGCCGTGCGCGAGGCGATTGCCAACGCCATCGCCCATCGCGATTACGCGCTAACTGGCAGTTCGATTCGCCTGTTCCTGTTTGATGACCGGTTGGAGATCATCAGCCCAGGCCGGCTGGTGTTCCCGGTGACGTTGGAATCGCTGGGCCGCGTGCGCGAGACCCGCAATAGACTCATCGTGCGCGTGCTGCGCGACCTGGGATACATCGAAGACCTGGGCACAGGCATCCGTCGCATTCGGGCAGCGATGGCCAATAGCGGCCTACGCCCACCGATTTTTGCCGAAGAGCATCACCAGTTTATCATCACCCTCTACGGCGCAGCCGCCGAGGGGGACATCATCGTCCCTCCCACCGACGAAGCCGCTTGCTGGGGATTGAACGAGCGCCAGGCCAGGGCGTTGGCGTACCTCAAAGCTTATGGGCAGATCACACGAAGTGAATACTGCACTCTGACCGGGGTGCAAAAGAGTACAGCCCATCAAGAGCTGCAAAATATGGTTTCCAAGGGAATCGTTGTGCGGCAAGGCAAGGGGCGTGGCACTCGTTACGTGTGGAATCGTCCGGCAGCGGACGATTCACCGGACGATTAAAGGACGATGGGGCGTAACGTGGGGCGCAAACTGGCTGCGTGAATATACCAGGTAACTCGTTGGTAGTGATGACAGCTCGGTTAGAAATGAACTATGACAATGATGACCATGCAAACTGTCTCGCCACAGGCAGCCAAAATGTTCAAAGAAGCCAGGCAGTTGACGACCGTGGAACGGCTGGCACTAGCCAATCTGCTGCTGGAAAGTATCCTGGCCGGCGAACCAGGTGATGAGGCCAACTGGTCAGCGATGAGCCTGGATACATTCCAGAGAGATTGGGACAACGCCGAGGATGTCATGTACGACAACTGGAGGGAGCTTTATGGCGTTCCAGCGCGGTGACGCGGGAGTACCTCAAGCTTCAGGGCCGTTTCGGCCACCTCACCGAGACGGAGAGCTAATGACCGTCATGACTGAACCATCAATTCGACTGAACCCGCACCTCACCACCAGACACATCACTGCCCTAGGACACTATCTCTCAGAGGCGAGGCCCCTAACCGGCAAGCAATGGCGGACTCTGTTCGAAGCCATTGATTTACTGAGCGAGAGCACAGTCCGGTTTCGCGGTCAGGAGTACAAGTTTTCACAGTTCTACATCGAGTTCGTTGACCGAGTCCATGCCGGTCCCTTCCTCAACCAGTTATATCGGATGGGAAACATCCACGCAGAAGGAGAAAGTCTGCGGGCGGCGACGGCGCGCGGCATCGTCCAATGGTTAAAAATCAACGGGTTGGATGCGGCTCGGATCGAGGGAGCAGAATGCCTCCTCACCTTTAGCCTGTATTGGTGGACATCCTTCTGTAAAGGCTACGTGTTCGAACTCATCGTCTTTAGAGATCTGGAAGCGTCCGGGATCCAGTTCATCCCTCATGACCCTCGGTTGGAGGAGGAACGATATGCACCCAACGATTTCTACCTGGGGGAGTTCAGAGGAGATGTGAAATCCTCGATCTACTTTCTTGAAGACCTGGTTGCCCTTCAGCCCACGGTCGACCTGTATATCAGCCGACTATACGACAGCCGCCGTCGCCGATACCAGCGGGTTGTCTTCATGAAGGAGCAAGTCTGGAAGCACATCAACGGCAACACGATCCCGGGAGCCGTCCCACAAGCCCCAGTCCTGTTTCCCCAAGTCATCAGCTTCACCTTTCGAGATCAGGACTGGGTTCTGGCCGAGTATGGAGTGTGGAAAGCCAAGATGCTGCAATTTCAAGCGCGAGCGAGCGGAGGAGAACAATGAGTGATCGCAAGGTATTGGGCGAGCTAACCATTAAAGACTTTGATGAGTTGATCGAGAGTTACATCGAGCATGGCGGGCCGGATGCCGTCTCATTCGCCGCCTTTGGCGAGGTCCTGGCAGACCTGGAGGCAGAATCTGCTCAAGAGACTATTGAGCTCACCGGTATTGTCCGGGGCGATACCATCGTCTTTGATCAGCCGAGAGCCGCCATCACCGTGAAAGACAACGAGATCTTCCTACGCGGCACTAAACTGGTCATCAAGCTCAGAGAAGTCCCGTTGGCAGTGTAGGGCCCTTCGACAAGCTCAGGACATGGCAACTTCCATCACCCACCATCCCCCGCACCGACTGGGTGCTCGCGCGAATCATCCGCATCTCGCGCTTGGCTGTGGAGAGTAGGGTCTTCCCCCTCTACGAGGTGGAGAGCGGGGAGAAGTATGCGATCAACGTCCGGCCCAAGCGGGAGGTGCCGGTGCGGGAGTACCTCAAGCTTCAGGGCCGCTTCAGCCACCTCACCGAGGAGGACATCGAGTTCATCCAGGAGAACGTGGATCGGGAGTGGGAGAGGTTGGTGAGTAGGGCGGGGCAGTACAGTGCGTCCGCTTCTTGACTTTGCACCTGTTTGTGCTACAATCGTGGACGATGATGGGGAGCGGGTGACGATGGTGCAGGTCAAACCGAGGAAGAGCAAGCCGGGGGGGAGTGAAACCTGACGATGTGGCATATCGCGTGAGCGGTCTTCCCGCATGAGGCTGGCTACTGGAGGAGGATGTGTAATGCAAGCAACAAAAGTTGCCCAGCAGATTTACGAAACAGGCGTGAAAAACCTGCCCGTCGTTGAGCGTCTGCGGCTGGACAAACTGGTGCTGGATGACCTGATGAGCAGTCCCACGACGTGGATTGTGGATGAAAGCGACATGTGGAGCGAGGAGGACTATGCTGATCTGATGCGAATGTCGCTGACGTACGCGGCTCAATCGCTGGGGGAGCGGACACAGTGAGCACTCTACAAGCGGGTGACGTCGTGACGATTGATTTCCCTGGCGTGAAGGGCATCAAGCGCCGGCCGGCGATCATGGTCTCCAGTTCCACGTATCACCAACACCGTCCTGACGTAATTGTGGGCATTATGACCTCACAGACAGGAGAACGTGGATCGGGAGTGGGAGAGGTTGGTGGTCAGGGTGGGTCGGTGATTGAGCGATGGTTCTCACCTGGCTGCGTGGGGAGGTCTGGTGGAGATTTGAGCGAAGTGAAGGGTACAGTGCGTCCGCTCTTTGACTTTCCACGCCGCTTATGTTACAATCTTAACAAGGCGTTGTTTTAGGAAGCGGCCGCAAGAGTCCCGATTTCTCCTCACCTCGTCTAACGTTTGACAGTGCCTTCGACGAGAAGATGGAAAATGGGAACAAATGAGCGAAAGAAAGGCGGAGTAGGAATTTATGGAGATGGGACCGAAAGAGAAACCACTGGAGATGCCTGAAGAGCTCAAGAGGATCGGGCTCATCAAGTTTGAGATTCTCGCCTCAGGATTGAAGGTCTCTGATCAGGCATGGCAATTCGTGGTTCGTGCCAAAGGTCCGATCCGAACGCGGTCTGGAGCCTCAGGTGGCCTTGACATTGTTCTCCCTCATCACATCCATGTCAACAGCCCTGTTAGCGAGCGATTCGTTTCCCAATCGCAATTGCTATTAGACGTTGACGACGGGGGTCTCGTGATCAAGCGCGGCCAACAAACACTCTGTGAGGCGAAATTGCAACCCGTTCCCAAATACTACGCCCTTACAACTTCCGACGACGTGCCTATGGTAAAGATAGGACAGCTATGTTCAGGAGATCGGTTCTGCTATGGCATGACCGGGCCCTATTGCTACTTCTGGAAACGCGAACGACGATGCAAGTTTTGCTCAATAGGCCTTAACAAAGACAGAGACGCCAGCCGAAAGACAATTGTTCAGATGCTTGAAGCTTTAGCTGAAGCAGTCAATGATCCTGCCCTGCCGGCCAAACATGTCTTGATTGGCGGTGGGACTCCTGACGGCGAGGACATGGGGGCGGTGCTGGCGTCAGAACTCTGTCGCGCTATCAAGAGGCGTTTTGACATCAGTTGCTATGTTATGATTTGTGCACCTCTTAAGAACGAATACATCGATATGCTCCAAGATGCTGGCGCGGACGAGTTGGGAATGAACATTGAATTCTATAGTGATGCTGCATGGGAGAGGATGATTCCAGGCAAACATCGCTACATTGGCAAAAGAAGGTATCTAGAAGCGTTAGAGTATTCGGTCTCGGTGTTTGGACCAGTCAACACCCGGTCTCTTATGATCGTCGGACTTGAGGCTCCGGAATATACTATCGAAGGAGCAGAGAAACTGGCTTCTATGGGCGTGATGCCAATTCTATCACCGTTTCGTCCTTTGAATGGTACAGATCTTGAGGACCAACGCGGGTTTGATCATCTAACTTATTGGGATATCTACGTCGAGATTCACCAGCGAGCGTCGAGATATGGCATTCCAACCGGGCCAACCTGCATACCCTGCCAGAACAACACGCTGGCATTGCCGCTTCCAGGTGATACTTATCGCTTCTACTAGCCTCTCAAGCCCTTCGGTCGAGCAGTAGGCCACGATGTCCAGACTTTGCTTCCGCGATAACAAAGTTACAGAGATCTGTGATGCAATTTTTCCTTCGAAGAGCTTCTCAAGGCTGAAATTGCTCCACTTCTCTCGCATCTCATGCTCAAGCGAAATGACAGAGGCACCCACTCTGGACGAGACGAGTTCAGTATGCAAGCCAAAGACTAGGAAGAGTTCCATAGCTACGCAACAGTCCATTACGGAACCTAGGCAGCGACGTCTCGCCTTTTGCCCTCAGCAAGTGGTGGGGCTAGTGATTCCTCCTTAAACGATGACTTGACTCAAGGTGATCGGCTCTTTCCCGTATCTTCATTGCGCAAGTTTTTATGAGAGTTCAACTCGTTAATCCTTACCCTGAGAAGTTTTTTCAAAGCCAAACGATGGATTGTTATCCGCCGCTTGGCATTCTATCAATTGCTTCATATCTGGAATCTATGAATGAAAGACTTGAAGTAGAAGTGCTGGATGCTTCTATCATTAGTCAGGAAAAGATTGAATCAGCGATTGATGCCGATGTTGTGGGAATTTCTGCGACTGTTGGTACTTATAAGAATGCCCTAAGGATTGCAGAAAGAGCGAAGAACCGAGGAGCAAGAGTTGTCCTAGGTGGACCATATGCCAGTGTTCTCGCAGATAGGATTTTGTTGAATAGGAAGTACGTTGATTGTATCATAGCTGGGGATGGAGAAGAAGCCTTTTATCGATACATTAGGGATGAGCCTTTATCCGAAATTGAGAACCTGGTTTTTCGGAAAGGGAATCATGTTGTAAGAAATCCTTTGAAGGCATTGGATATAGGGAGACTACCAAAGACAAGGTTTGATTTTGTAGATGTAGGCAAGTATTTTGCCAATTTCAGGAGGAGATTCACATTTCTTGGCGAGAAGTTGGAGCATTCTAAAGAGCTACCCATATACTCTCGAAAAGGTTGTGCATGGAGGTTGACAAGGGGTTGTGTATTTTGCTCGATTTTTGATAGAACATATAGAGTCAAACCACCCGAGCGGGTTTGGGAGGAGATAGAAGAACTGGTCAGAAGATATGGGGTCAATGGGGTTTATGATGTTTCGGATGATTTTCTTTCAAGTCCACATTGGTTGAAGGAATTCGCTGAAGTGAAGAGTAATAAGGATATATACTTGGTACTGATGGGACGGGCTGACCGCCTGACAGAGAGTACCGCAGATCTCCTATCCAAACTGAATTGCGTAAGAATCTTCCTAGGCATAGAATGTGGCGATCAAATGATGCTGAACAACATGAACAAAGGAAGCACTGTTCAGGACAATATCAATGCCGTGAGGCGGCTATCCGAGAGAGGAATAAAGGTTACGGCGGGCGTAGTCTTGGGAGCTCCCGGAGAGAATCGGGAATCGCTAGAGAACACGATGAGGTTCTTCCATAGATTAATCTCGTTTGGCAATCTTGATGTCATTGATCCAAGCGTCTTGATTCCTTTGCCGGGATCGCCAGCTTTCGACAGACTACTATCCGTGCCAGAAATGAGGAAAAAGTATGGAGATAGGGATGTGTTCGATCCAAGGGAACTTCAGAGAGACTGGGTCAGATGCTATTGTGACATTAGTTTCGGAGATTTACTCGAAGCTCTTGATGTGCTTAGAAGCAAAGTAGAACTCAGCCTTTATTGATCTTTGTAGATCGTATTTCACAAGTGTCAAGTGCCTGTGACCTGTCGCTTGGTCGGCTTTCCGAGGGAATCTGACAATTCCTGCACTTGAGGCTGTCACTGTGTATTACTGTGAAGGTTACTTTTACGATGCTACTTCGCAGCTTACGGCGCAAAGTCGGTATCTGGAACGTATGGTGGCAGAAGTAATGGAGCCCACACCTGTTTCAGCCAAATCGCCCAAGCAAGAGCTGTTACCTGATACAGATGCGCCGCACCTGAGCCGCAAGGAGCAAAACCGCTTCTTGAGCCAGGTAAAGCGCGAGCTGATGAAGCGTTGTAGCCCTGTGGATGACATGGCTGGCTACTACACGGTACCCGTTCGCTACGATGGGTTGCCCTACGATCTTCCGTTCGTGTACTTCATCAACCGTGGCTGCACCTACGACCGAGCAGGCGCTTGTATAGAGTGCAATTTCGGTCGCGGCGACCGCATGCCTGACGATCAACTCATTGCTCGCGTTGGCGAGTTGATTACTCAGTTTCAGGGATGGCCGGCCATCTATGTGACACCTTCAGGCTCTATGTTCGATGGTGCCGAGGTGACTGAACGTGTCAGACTGGAGATTTTCCGCCTGGTTCGCACGGCTGGTTTCGAGTTTGTTGCTACAGAGTCCAGACCCGAGTTTCTCACTGAAGAAAACATTCGCAAGGCACGCGACATTCTCGGTGAGGGTGTTGAGTTCGAGATTGGCCTGGGGCTCGAAAGTGTCAATGATTGGGTGCGAAAGAACTGCATTAACAAGATGCTTTCGCTGGACACCTTTGCCAAAGCGGTGGACCTTTGCCATCTGTACGATGTCAAAGTGTACGCTCATGTACTTACCAAGCCGCCATTCTTGAATGAGTTCGAGGCTATTGAAGACGCAATCAAGACAGCCACCTGGGCCTTCGAACACGACGTTGATCGGCTCGGATTCGCTCTGATGAATATCAAAGAGGGAACAGTCACACAATGGCTTGCCGCGCGCGGCAGCTACAAGCCACCTACCTACTGGTCCGTCCTGCAGGTTCTGCTGTCGTTACGATCTGAGTGGTTGAGCCGCGTCGGGCTGTTCGGATTCGACAGTTCGGTGTCAATCGAGCAACCAGCGGGTAACTGTCCCGCATGCACTCCACACATACGATCATTGCTACAAACATTCTGCTACACTAAGGACGCCCAGTTCCTCCACCAAGCGGAGGCATATCCGTGCCGCTGCAAGGCCGCTTGGTTGGAGGACATACGGCGACACCATTTGCCACTGCGTCATCGAGTCGCACGGCATTACGAGGAGCTTGGCCGCGGTATCCTCGGTGACGAGTGGTGGGAGACTCACAGAGACTCGATTCTGGACGAACTCTGGAAGGACTGATGGGGACCTATCTGGTGCCGTCCCCGATGCATACGGCGTGGCAAACGCAATCTCTTGCCGCAGATGCATCTTTGTAGGAGAGAAGTTGATGCTCGAAGGGCAGAGCAAGGAACGTCCTGCTAACATTGTCGGAATATTTAGTATCGGCCCCAACCCGGCAGCTTGCCTGCTTCAGGATGGTCAACTCGTGGCCATGGCCGAGGAGGAACGCTTCCTCCGGCTCAAGGACATCGAACTTGTGCTCCCAGATCATGCGCTCCACTATTGTCTTGGTGAAGGGGGGATCGGGCTGGAGGACGTGGACTGCATCGCCTACGCCTGGGATGCGCGGCTGTACCGCGGGCGGATTGTGGCGACGAATCTCCGCCGTTGGTTGGCGTACAACCGCTGGTCCGACATTGTGGGCACACCGCTGGAGGAGCATCTCTTCAAGGTGTTGATCGCGATTGCGGAAGTTGTCTTCCATCATCCCGCGGTGATCCGCCAGCGACTGCGTATTCGCTGGGGGAACTTGCCTCTGCCTCTGGTTCGCTTTGTCCCGCATCACCTCGCTCACGCGGCGAGCGTTTACTACTGCTCAGGGTTCGAGCAGGCCGCCGTCCTGACGATGGACCGCAATGGGGAGGACAAATGCTCTGTCCTGTGGCATGCTGATGGGCTGAGACTAGAGTCGCTTGAGGAATACAGGTTGCCACACTCGCTTGGCTGGTTCTACGAGGGATTTACCGACTACCTGGGCTTCAGGCCCGAGTATCAGGAGGGCAAGACGATGGGGTTGGCCGCATACGGCCGGCCCGACGACGAGATCTCACGGAAGCTAGAGGTAATCCTGTCCCTGGATGGACGGCGGGCGTACTCACTGAACCCTACTTACTTCTTCTACGGTCGTAACAATGGCAATACGTACGGCGAAAAACTGGTGCGAGCTTTCGGTCCGCCTCGCTGTGGCTCGACCCGAGAGATGGAGCAGCGTTACAAGGACATTGCTTATGGTGTTCAGTCTCAACTTGAGGTAGCCGTGCTCCGACTTGTGCGGCGGGTCACAGAGCGCACGGGTCTCCGTGACCTGTGTATCGCTGGCGGCGTGGGCCTCAACTGCGTGGCAAACGGTAAGGTATCGCGCAGTGGGTTGGTGGACCGGATATACATTTCGCCTGTAAGCAATGATGCCGGATCGGCGCTTGGGGCAGCGATGTGGGTGGCGCAGGAGATGGGCCATGACCCGCGCTTTGAGATGAAGCACCCCTACTGGGGACCAGGTTATTCTGATGATGAGATTTGCTGCACTCTGGACCGTATGGGATTGGCCTACGAGCGGCACGATGCCATCGAGCAGGTTGTGGCACGTGATCTGGCTACGGGGAAAACGGTTGGCTGGTTTCAGGGGCGAATGGAGATCGGCCCGCGTGCGCTAGGGGCACGGTCGCTGCTGGGCGATCCACGCACGACTGAGATGCGTGACCGCCTGAACCGGATCAAAGGGCGAGAGCCTTGGCGGCCCCTAGCCCCGGCGCTCTTAGAAGAGGCTGTTAATGACTATTTTGAGGGCGGGCACCCAGCGCCCTTCATGACATTCGCCTTCCCTGTGCGTGCAGACAAAAGAGCGATCATCCCAGCCGTTGTACACGTAGATGGGACAAGCCGTCCGCAGACTGTGAACCGTGACAGCAGTCCGCGCTACCAGCGCTTGATCCATGCCTTTGAGGAGTTGACGGGTGTCCCAGCCATTATCAATACTTCGTTCAACGTCATGGGAGAACCATTGGTGTGCACCACTACCGACGCGATCAGAACCTTCTACGCAAGTGAGATGGACGAACTAGCGATTGGTTCTGCACTGCTGTATAAGAACGTGAGCACATGCAGGAACGAATAGCAAGACTTGAGAGAACGAAGAAATGTAAGCGAGCGACCAGGTCCTTTTGTCTTTTTTCTCAAGAATACACAGGCAAGAACTCCACAAGATATCCGAACGGAGGGGGCAGGTGAAAGCAACGACCCACATTTTTCTGAGCTATGCGCGACCAGATGAAGGAAAGGCCAAGAATCTTTACCAAGAGCTGTCTGATGCAGGGTTCAAACCTTGGATGGACAAAATAGACATCCTGCCGGGAGAAAGTTGGGAATTCAGAATCGATGAGGCTATCCGGTGCTCGGATGTCTTTCTAGCATGTCTGTCGACAAAGTCGGTCAGTAAGAGAGGTTTCCTTCAAAAGGAGATTAAGAATGCTCTCGATATCTGGCAGGGGATGCTAGATAGCGATATCTATCTGATTCCAGTGCGGCTGGAAGACTGCGAAGTTCCAAAGGCGCTCCGTGATTTGCAATGGGTGGACCTATTTGAGGAGGGCGGCTGGAAACAGTTAGTGCAAGCTGTCCGAGTTGGGATGGAACGTCGAGAGCCAGAAATCGAACCCGTTATTCAGGAATCCTCACCGTCCGAATCTCACCCGGGTGATGAGAAGACATCCCTCAGCACAGAGATGGCCACGCTAGAGAAAGACCATGAACGGGCACAAAGAAAAGACATTGAACAATTACAGAAGGACTATGAACAGCGCCTGAACGAACTAGAGCATGAGCGACTGCAAAGGGGCTATGAGCAGATCCTGAACGAGCTAGCGCGCGCTATTGAGGCTAACCGTTGTGTGCTATTCCTCGGTCCTGCCTGCTCTGAGGCAGCAGCTTTACGTCTTGCGCTTGGGCTGGCCCCGTCAGGAGCCCCAACACAAAGAACACTAGTATGCAAGTTGGCGGAAGAAGTGAAGGATGAGAAATTTCAGAGCCTGATCGAACGTATCTGCGGTGAGTGCCCGGACTGCAGGCACTGCATTCTGCCAGACGTGGCTTCGCAATACGAAGATGTCCATGGTCGAAAGAAGCTGAAGGAATTTGTACTTAACCTGTTGAGAGCAGGCCAGCCTAGTACTCTGTCAACCGTGATTTGATGGGTAAACTTTGTTCACTGGAGTCTGGACAAGCTCGCTTCCTCCTACCACATATAGTAGCAATTGATTGGA
>SDBU01004260.1_pt1 | contig 17664 bp, 15 predicted proteins | sample 2277071 | NCBI WGS metagenome assembly SDBU01 (sample SAMN10397929, study PRJNA504765) | marine sediment metagenome | isolation source: marine sediment core GS08_GC12, 126 cmbsf | place: Arctic Ocean: Gakkel Ridge, Loki's castle | collected 2008 | reverse complement strand
GCGATAATTAATATCGTTTTATATTCAAGATATAAAAATGCTATATATTATGCTGTCCCAGAACAAAGACATATTTCTAGGTGTTGGTTTAATAAAGTAACAAAACATGGTTATAATGAGATGGAATATGATGCGAAACGTTTTTTTAAGATGGAAAGACAAAAAGATGAACCAAAAATTGTTTTTTTTCATAAATATACAAAATATCTAAATATCAAGTTTCCAAGGCACATTGACATAGAAAATATCGATTTAACTGAACTCGAAGACAAATGAAAAAACTAATCGGTATAAAAGAACTAACTCCAAAGTAAAGAAAATACAAAAATGGCTGAATTTCCTTTAAGATATAAAAGTTTAAAAGGGGAAAGATTTATTATAAAAGCAGGTTCTTCTATGCCTGGAAGAACTAAAAGCGCAACCTTTTTTGCCTATAACGTAGACAAAGACTCAGAGCATTTTACCATATATGTCAGCGTTGATATGATATTTTGCGCACAGGCTTCGATACCCATAGAAGACAAGCGGATAGATCACCTTCTTTTAGGATTAGGCTTAAACCTTGTAAGAGATAAGATAATTAGGGAAATCATAGAAGATGAGAAGAGGGAACTGCTATATGAAGACATCATAAATATTGACAATAAGATTAATAAACTTAAATTATCGGAAGCAGAATATAAATTAAAATATCGAATTCAAAAGGATATTTTAAGTTGTTTATACAGAGAAAAAGCTGGTAGAGGGGCTACTTCTAAAGAATTAGTAGATTATGTATGGTGCGATAGTGAATTATTGTCAGATGAGTTATGGCATTTAAATCGAATAAAGTTAATTAGTACAGGACCATTTTCTAAAGAGCTTCTAGACAAAGGTGGAGACAGTGATGATACAAACATAAATAGAATGGTACATTTGACAACGGAAGGAAAGCAAAGATATGAAACAATGATGGAGCAGGATATCCTTAATATGAATTCGCATTTACAACCATTTAAAAATTGGGTTCCTTTCGCTTCGAATAAAAAAATATTTTTAGCACATAAATTTGATGAAAAGGAATTGCGGGATAAGGTAGAAGAAGAATTAATAAAAATAGGCTTTGAACTCAAAGAGGGGAGAGTCGAGGATTTGGGGTATATTAGCGAAGACATTTTAAATAAGATAAAAGAATCCGGATTTTTCATGGCTTTGCTTACAAAGGCAAGAAAATTCGAACAGGGTAACTTCTCAACTAGCACTTGGGTACTTATGGAGATCGGATCGGCTATTGCATTCGAAAGAAAAGTGGCAATATTAGCCGAGGATTGTGTTGAGCAAGAAGAATATGCCTCTAAATTACAAAGAGATTGTCAGTACGAAACTTTTAATAGAAGCAACTTCTCTGAGCGGCTCAACACTGTAATTAATAGAATAAAAAAACAGTGGGAAAAACACAGGGGCGGATAAGACCTATTATGTAAAATAATTCTCGTAAATAGGAGAAAATTCCAGAACCGGCTTTTAGCCGGCTATTTTTGTCTCTACGACACCTTAATATAGTGCCTCAGCCAAGGAAATATAAATTTTTACGACGCAGCTTGCCTTATTGACATCATAATATAATTATGTTATAGTTGCACACGTGCGAAACAAGTAAGGTACTTCGGTAATGATCAATCCTCCCTATAGGTCGGGTTGATAACATTACCTCAGTATCAAATTTCGCTTCGCGAAATTTGGCGGGGTAGCTCAGCTGGTTAGAGCAGTCGGCTCATACCCGGCATGTCGGTGGTTCGAGTCCACTCCCCGCTACCATAAATGAGGCCATAACTTATGTCAACCGTTTAGGTTGACATAAGTTATATGGCCGAATTTACTCCGAGCACCATGCTATTGAGTTAGAGTGCGAGGAGACATAAGGTAATAATTAATGCAACTACCGAAGTATCGCTAACAAATTTGTCCAAGGGGAGGTTACTCGAAGATATGGGCAAAAAGTTTCAATCTTCGCTTCGCTCAGATGATTTGCCTAACGATAGATAAGGCAAATCCCCTATGGCGGCCCCGAAGTTTCGGGGGCTGTTACCCCTTTCAAAAAGAGGAAAGAGGATAGTTATGCTAAAAGCGGTGATATTCGATCTCGACGGCGTTATTGTTGACACCGTCCCCATACATTTTAACGCGTGGAAAAAGATGTTTGGTGAATATGGGATAGACTTTACATTTGAAGCATATAAAGCAAAGGTAGACGGCATTCCGCGGATGGACGGCGCGCGCGCCATATTGAAAGACTTAAATCAGAAGGAGCTGGATAAAGCAGCAGCGAGAAAACAGAATTATTATCTGGAATTTTTGGAAAAGGATAAAATCGAAATTTACAATACAACACTAAATCTTATAGATGATTTAAAAAAGATCGGCGTAAAAATCGCTGTAATTTCATCCAGCAAGAATTGTAAACATATCCTCGATAAGATAAAACTCACGGAAAAATTGGACGCAATTATAACAGGCCATGATATAACAAAGGGTAAACCCGATCCGCAAGTCTTTTTATTTGCGTCGGAAAAATTAGGAGTAAAACCGCCGGATTGCGTTGTACTTGAAGACGCAGTTTTGGGTGTTGAGGCAGCAAAAAGAGCAGATATGTTTTGTGTTGGTATAGATAGATACGGAGATCCCTCTAGATTAAAAAAAGCAGACATAATAATAAGCGATGCTGCGGAAATTACTGCCGAAAAATTACAGGAATCTTTAAAAAATGAAATCTAAAATCAAAAAATATATCCCAAATAAAGATTGGCTTATTACCGCCGATAGTTGGGATAAGGATATTCAGGGTATCCGCGAAGCTCAGTTTACGTTGGGAAATGGGTTTATAGGCAGTCGCGGCATACTAGAGGAAGTTGCATACGATGCTCATCCGGGTACTTACATTGCTGGGGTGTATGACAAAATGGGTTCCAAAGTATCCGACCTTGTGAATTTGCCGAATTCTATAAGTTTTAAAATTTCTGTAGATGGCGAAAAGCTAGATGTGAGTACTATGCCCAATGCAAAGCATAAAAGATATCTTAATATGAAACATGGCTTACTCTTGCGCCAGACCACTTATGAAACCGTCAATAACAACAGGATAGATTACCAGTCAATGAGATTTTTTAGTATGGCAGATGAAAATATTTCTGTAATGAGAATTTATCTCACGCCACTGGATAAACCATGTACAATAAACGTAATAAGTAATATAGATATCTCCGTAAGCAATGTTAGCGGTATTTCAGAAGGAAGAAAAAGGCATTTTGAAATCAAGGATGTTATTTCTTCGGAAGAAAAGACAATCAGTTATCTGAGCGTCCGGACGCTTACAAGTAAGATATCAGTTTCTTATGCACAGACTTTGAATATTTCCCTGAACAAAAAGAATTGGTTTTCAAAAGAAGAAAATATGGTATTAAAATTAAAGAAAAACCAAACCGTTGTATTCACACAAATTTTCTCAATATTTTCAAAAGACGAATCAGAATATTTTGATATAAAAAATAGGACAATAAAGACACTTCAGTATGCTATTTCTTTAGGGTATGACAAACTCTTAATGCGGCATTGTGCTGCTTGGGACAATATGTGGAGGCGTTCAGATATTAAAATCGAGGGGAATCCGGAGATTCAAAGAAATTTAAGATTTAATATCTATCATCTGCTTATATCGGGCATAGATAACGGTGGGAAATCAAGCATCGGCGCTAAAACTCTGAGCGGCGAGGGATATAGAGGCCATATTTTTTGGGATATGGAAATTTTTATACTTCCTTTTTTCATATTTACTAATCCCCGCATAGCAAAAAGCATGCTTCTTTACAGAATAAAGCGCCTTGATAAGGCCAGAGAAATAGCCAAATCAAATGGTTATTCTGGTGCAATGTTTCCTTGGGAGTCAGCGCTTACAGGCGGCGAAGAAACGCCTTCATGGGCAAGGAATCTGGACGGAAGCGTAATAAAAATACATACTCATGAAATGGAATGCCATATTACGGCTGATATAGCATATGCTCTCTACAGATATTATATAGCAACAGACGACGAAGATTTTATGTTAAAATACGGCTATGAATTGCTTTTTGAAACCGCGCGTTTTTGGGCTTCAAAATGTAAATATAATAAAAAGAAAAAAAGATTTGAAATTAAAGAGGTAATAGGTCCCGATGAGTTCCACGAAGGCGTCAATAATAACGCATATACAAACATGCTCGCAAGATGGAATATTTTTGTTGCGTATGGGATGTTTATGAAGTTAAAAAAGAAACATCCGGGAGAATATACCGCCCTCATTAAAAAATTAAATTTAAAAACAAAAGAAATTAACAGATGGAGAGGCATAATTTTAAAGATGTATATTAATGTCCGAAAAGACAAAGTAATAGAGCAATTTGATGGATTTTTTAAAAGAAAAAAGGTAAAGATAACAGAGCTTGACGAAAATTTTATGCCCATGATCCCCAGAAATATTAGGCTGAAAGATATAGGGAGTTATCAAATTGTCAAACAGGCAGATGTATTGATGCTGCTCTATCTCCTTCCGGATCGGTTTGATATGAAAACCAAGAAGCAAAACTACAATTTTTATGCCCCTATCACGGTTCATAAGTCTTCCTTAAGCCCTGCCGTGCATTCTATAATCGCCTCGGAAGTCGGGCATTCGGCTAAGGCATACAGATATTTTCTTATGACATTAAATACGGATATATTGAATCTTCACGGAAACACAGGGTTCGGTGTGCATGCAGCCAATTTAGGAGGGATGTGGCAGGCAATTATTCATGGTTTTGCAGGAATGAAAGTTATAAAAGAAACCCTTTCTTTTAATCCGAAACTGCCTAAAGAAATAAAAGGCATATCATTTTCTATTCAGTGGAAAGGGTTGGTATTGAATGTTTCTGTAAAAGAAAAGTATATAAAAATTAGGAGCGTCTCCAAAATAAGCAAGAGAGTTGTTCTAAAATTAAGAATTTTTGCAAAAGTCTTTAATGTATGTGCTGGTGAAACAAGGGTTTTTAAGAAACCTTAAAAGGAGAGTGATTGATATGACTCGGATTAAAACAGTAAAAAGTATTATGGATAAAAAGGTGGTGTATGCCAATGTTAATTCAACGTTGAAAGAGGTATCAAAACTGCTTATTGACAATACATTAAGCGGAATGCCCGTCATAGATGATAAAGGAGAATTGGTGGGATTTGTTTCTGAAAGGGATATTATAAAGGCGATAAGCGTAGAAAAATTTGAACAGAAAAAGGCTAAGGACATAATGACAAAGGGTGTGATTTCAATTAGCGAGGACACTTCTTGTGAAGAGGCATCACAAATATTTAGTAAGTATCCATTTCGATATATCCCTATTTGCAAGAATAAAAAAATAGTGGGTATTATTTCTAGAAAAAATGTAATTGAGAAGCTTATGAGTCAGTATTATTAATAAAGAAGGTGCATTATGAAAGTAAAACAAAAAAATAAAATGAACATTTCACATCTTCACTGGGGTTTTCCACCTGTTATAGGTGGAGTGGAAACACATTTACATATCATATTGCAGGCAATGGCAAACCTCGGTCATAATGTAGGTATACTTACAGGTCCCTTTGAGGGGTATCCAGGATTTTGTAAGTATAAAGACATTTCTGTTTTTAGGACGCCTATTATGGATTTAAACTGGCTAAGTAAACGCGGTGTAAATGGCTTGGAAGGTGAAATAAAGAGAAATTTCGAGCATTACATCGATAAAACGAAGCCGGATATATTACATGCGCATAACATGCATTATTTCAGCAAACCACATGCAAAAGCATTGGAAGAATTATCTGCTAAAAAAGGGATTCCCATGGTGCTCACTGCACATAATTCATGGGACGATAATTTGTATTTGGACTTAACAAGAAAAGTTAAGTGGGAGCATATTATAGCTGTCAGTCATTTCATAAAAAGGGAGCTTATTGGCGTGGGAGTCGATGATAGAAAGATTTCAGTTATTCATCATGGCATAGACGAAAAGATTTATAGGCCGAACGTTAGTACCAAAGTTATTTTGAGGAAGTACCCTGTTCTCAAAAACAAGAAAGTTATATTTCATCCGGCCAGAATGGGACTTGCTAAAGGATGCGATGTCAGCATAAAGGCGCTGCGTCTGGTTAGGGACAAGCATCCTGATATTGTGCTGGTTTTAGCCGGAACAAAAAATATTATTGACTGGGGCATGACACAGCAGAAAGATATTGCATATATGGTTAATCTGATAGAATTTTTTAATTTAAGAAAAAATGTTTTGATAGATGCTTTCAAATTGGAAGATATGCCGGGGCTATATGCAGCCTCTGATGTATGCGTGTATCCGTCTACATCAAGCGAACCGTTCGGTTTAACTATGCTTGAGGCAATGTCTTCCGGCAAACCCATGATCGTTACAGACGCAGGCGGTATGCCCGAGGTAATAAAAGACGGAATAAATGGTTTCGTAATTCCGATTAAGAATTTTGAAATGCTTGCTTCACGCATAACGCAACTTTTGGATGATAAAAGATTAAATGAAAGATTCGGTTATACCGGAAGAGAAATTGTCGAACAATATTATACGAAGGATATAGTAACGCAAAATATACTGAATCTTTATAAAAAATTATTGTAACGTAGAAAAATGCAGCTTATCAATAAAGTTCGCAATACAATTAGGCGATATGAAATGTTTGAGAAAGAAGATAGAGTCTTAGTCTGCGTATCCGGCGGACCAGATTCAGTTTTCCTTCTAAACGCCCTTTTGTATTTAAAAGATGAATTCGATATAAAATTATTTATAGCGAACATGGATCACGGCATTCGAGGAAGGGAATCTTATGAAGATTCGTTATTAGTAAAAGGGCTTTCAAAAAATCACGGGATTAAATTATTTTTTAAAAAATTGAACTTTAAAAAAGACAAAAAACTTTCGATTGAGGAAACCGCAAGGATCAAGCGGTACAATTTTTTTAATGCTCTAGCTGGAACTCATCGCCTGAATAAAATAGCAACCGCCCATACCGCAGATGACTTGGCAGAAACGGTTTTAATGCGCCTCATAAAAGGAACTTCTCTAAAAGGTATAATAGGGATTCTGCCCAAAAGGGCATCCGCCGGGGAAATCGAATATATAAGGCCGCTTATAGAAGTAGAGAAGAAAGACATTCTTAAAGATTTAAAAGAAAACAATATTAAATACAGAATTGACCGCACAAATTTAGAGAATAAGTTTTTTAGAAATGCCGTAAGAAACAGAATCATACCGTATCTTTCGAGATATAATCCGCGTTTAAAAAGGGCGCTTGTTAATCTCGCTGAAAATTTAAGAGAAGATAAAGAATTTATAGATAGCGAGAAGAATAAAATCAGCGGCATGATCCATCAAGAAGGCGGAAAAGTATCTTTACGGTTGAAAGATATCGTAATTCAACCAAAGGCGCTCCAGAAAGAAATCGCAAGGGATGCGCTCATAAAAGTCGGCTCAAATATCAAAAAACTCAACTACAGACACTGGAAAGAAATTTATTCTTTAATAAAGTCCAAACCAAGCGGAAAATCTTTAGATCTGCCAGGAAGAATTAGAATGGTAAAAAGTAAATATTCAATATCATTTGTAAGATTATAATTTGCCTTTAGGCTGATTATCTGATAAAATTCAATTATTATAAGGATATCCAATGGAAGAGAAGCAAAAACAAAAAAAACCCGAAAAGCGAAAAAAAGCAAACGGAAAAAATCTTATAATCTGGGTTCTCATCGTTTTTGGCCTTACCTATATGATACAATGGGGTTCTCAAGTATTTGAGAAACCTCCCAAGGCATTGACGTATAATGCCTTTTTCGGCCTCCTTAAAGAGAATCGAGAAACAGGTTATATCGTTTCAGCGGTAATGATGGAAGACAGAATAATCGGCAAGTTTAACGACGGTTCAAAATATGCTTTGAACATACCCATAGATGACCCGGATCTTTTAAGGGCCCTTAGAGAGAATGTAAAAGATTTCGATATCAGGCCTGCAAGAACATTTCTCTCTAACATTTTCTGGGCACTAGTCGGCCCGATAGTACTTGTAACCCTTTTCTGGTTTTTGATGTACAGGGGCGCATCAACCGGTGGCGGGAGGATTTTTTCTTTCGGGAAATCTAAAGCGCGTCTTGCAACTGATGAGCGTTTGAAAGTGACCTTTAACGATGTTGCCGGTGTTGATGAAGCTAAGGAGGAGTTAAAAGAGGTTATAGAATTTTTAAAAGACCCTAAAAGGTTTCAACGCCTTGGCGGCAAAATGCCCAAGGGCATTCTCGTCATAGGTCCCCCGGGCTGCGGAAAAACGCTTTTGGCAAAAGCTGTCGCGGGTGAAGCAGAGGTACCTTTCTTTTCTATATCCGGCTCGGACTTTGTCGAGATGTTTGTCGGTGTCGGCGCATCGCGCGTGCGAGACCTTTTTGAGCAGGCGAAGAAGTCCGTAAAATTGACGAAAAAGGGGTGCATAATATTCTTAGACGAAATAGATGCTGTTGGAAGGCAGCGTTTTGCCGGCATTGGCGGCGGCCATGATGAACGCGAGCAAACCTTAAACGCTTTATTGGTTGAGATGGACGGATTTGATACACAGGAAGGGGTTATATTGATAGCGGCTACCAATAGGCCGGATGTTTTAGACCCCGCGTTGTTGCGAGCGGGCAGGTTTGATAGACAAGTCGTTGTGGATAGGCCGGATATAAATGGCAGAAAAGCCATACTTAAAGTTCACACGAGAATTATTAAATTAGATAAAAGCGTTGACCTTGATAATGTTGCTCAACAAACGCCCGGTTTTACGGGAGCTGATCTTGCAAATCTTGTTAATGAAGCCGCAATACTTGCAGCAAGAAAAAATAAAGATGCTGTAACCATGGCCGAACTTGGGGAATCGATTGAACGGGTTATGGCAGGCCCGCAAAGGAGATCAAGGGTGATATCAAAAGAGGAGAAAAAAATTATTGCTTATCATGAAGCAGGCCACGCGCTTCTTTCGTTATTAGTAAAAGGCGCCGATCCGATGCACAAGGTCACCATTATTTCAAGAGGTTTGGCCCTTGGATATACATTCAATCCTCCTAAAAAAGACAGATATATCACGAGTAAAGCTCGCATACTTGCAGAAATAACTGTAACACTAGGCGGTAGAGCTGCTGAAGAACTTATATTTCATACGAATTTTGCAGGAGCTGGCGGAGATTTAAATCGTGTTTCAGAGCTTGCTCGAGCAATGATTACTCAGCTTGGAATGAGCGATAATTTGGGGCACCTAACTTATGGAAGAAGACATGAAACGATATTTCTTGGTAGAGATATAGGTGAAGAGAAGAATTACAGCGAAGAGACAGCCAAATTAATAGACGAGGAGGTCAAAAAACTTGCTGACGATTGTTATGAACAGGCCAAGTCTATATTGACAAAGTATAAAAGCAAATTGAAATTGTTAGCCGAGGCGCTTTTAGAAAAAGAAGTAATGGGTGATATAGAGGTTAAAAAAATGTTAGACATTAAGGAAGGCAATGCAAAGGACCTTGATTCAAAAGACAAATAAGTTTATTTCGTCCCGCACATGTAGGCCTAAAGTTGGGCATAGGCGGGAATCGCAGAAGACCCTCCTAATGGGGATTCTCAACAGGACCCACGATTCTTTTTATGATGGCGGCAGATTCTTAGAGAAAGAGGCCGCCATTTCCCAGGTTTATAAGATGGTAGATGAAGGGGCTGATATAATAGATATCGGCGGCCAATCAACCCGGCCAGGGTCAAATCCTGTTTCCCGGGAAGAAGAACTGGAACGCGTGATTCCTATAATCGAAGAGGTAGCGAATAATATAGACGCACCGATATCTATCGACACATATAACCACGTTGTCGCCGAAGAGGCTATTAAAAAAGGCGCTTCAATAGTTAATGATATTACGGGCCTGAAAGGCGACCCAAAGATGGCCGATATTGTAGCAAAATATGATGCCGGCATTGTCTTAATGCATATCAAGGGTACGCCTAAAAATATGCAGGATAATCCGCAGTATGAAAATTTAATAGAAGAGATTATTGAATATCTACGCGACTCTATAAAAATAGGCATGGATGCCGGAATTTCGTCCGATAAAATGATTATAGACCCCGGCATAGGTTTTGGCAAGACGGTTGAACACAACTTATCCATTATTAAACGATTGGGTGAATTTAAAGTGCTTGATAAACCCATCTTGATAGGCGTATCAAGAAAATCTTTTATAGGTGCAATACTTAATGCGGATAAAGACCGGCGTCTTTTTGGAACCGCAGCAGCCTGCGCTATTTCAATAGCAAACGGGGCTAATATTATCCGTGTCCACGATTGTTACGAAATGTCTGAGGTTGCCAGAATGGCCTACGCAATTTTACGCGAAGGTAATCTATGATGGAATTTATTCTTGGTTCATGGAAATCTATTTTAGAAATAATAATTTTGTGGTTTTTCTACTATATGCTGCTTGTCTTTATTCAGGGTACGCGCGCTGTTCAGGTTTTGAAAGGACTCGTCGTCCTGGTTGTAATCTTTATCATAACACAGGAATTTAAGTTAGAGACCATAAATTGGATTTTAACAAAGATTTTTACCATATCCGTTATTGCATTTTTGATAATTTTCCAGCCTGAATTGAGGCGGGGGCTTGCGAGGATCGGGCAGTTTGGTATGTTTTACCGCGAAAAACAAACGCTCGACGAGATAGCGAAGGCAGCCCTCATGTTGTCTAAAAAGAAGGTAGGCGCTTTGGTTGCCATAGAAAGGGAAATAGGGTTAAAGCCCTATATAGAAAGCGGGGTACCTATCGACAGTCAGGTAACCAGCGAACTTATCAATACGATTTTTATGCCGAACACACCTCTTCACGACGGCGGGGTAATTATTCAAGGCTCGCGGATAGTCGCAGCCGGCTGCCTGTTTCCTTTGACACAAAATCCCCATGTTTCTAAAACGCTGGGGACAAGGCACAGGGCTGGATTGGGTTTGGGCGAAGAAACAGACGCCGTGCTGGTTATTGTAAGCGAGGAAACGGGAGACATATCTATATCTGCCGGCGGAAAGCTTATCAAAAACCTTGATGAAAAAGACCTTGCGAAGGTATTGAGCAATATTTATAGACCAAAAAGGTCCAAAAGATCCTTCTTTGATTTTTGGAACAGGGTCGCTTCGCGTATAGGGAGTGGAACATAATAGATGAACCCCGTTAGACCTCTTTTGGGGTCTAAAGGGGTAACTACATATTAATGGAGGTCTAACGGGGTGAAGTTCGGTAAAACGATTTTGAATAACTTCTGGCTGAAGATCATTGCATTGATACTTGCTATTATAACGTGGTTTTATGTCATAAACCTGATAGAGGATACTACCGGAAAAAAGACAATTCTTGCTAAGATGTTACCGTCGTACGGCAGAATGATATCAAAAAAATTATTCATCAAAGCTGTTTTTGTGGGAGAATTGCCGGAGAAATACGAGCTAATAATGGAGGAGGTAAAAATCGACCCGCCATATTTTATCGTAGCCGGGCCAAAATTTATTTTTAATAAAGTTGATAGATTAGAGACGGCACCTATCGATATATCAAGATATAGAAGAACTGTTATTTATGAAGCGCAAATTTCATCTATAGGGCCGAGCGTAGATACGGAAAGGCTGCTGGTTAAAGTCACAATTCCTATAAAAAGAGTAGAGACCAATCTTGAATCGAGAACAGTTCACTAATCATGCCTAAACTCGGTGTTAATATCGACCATGTAGCTACCTTGAGGCAGGCGAGAAGAGTTATTTACCCGGATCCAATTGAGGCGGCAAGAATTTGCGAAGATGCAGGCTGCGATTCTATCGTATGCCACCTGCGGGAAGATAGAAGGCATATCAACGATAACGACCTGATCTGTTTGAAAAAAAGTGTAAAAACCAGATTAAACTTAGAGATGTCAGTTGCCGACGAAATCCTAGATTTAGCATGCAGCATAAAGCCGGACCAGGCTACGATAGTTCCCGAAAAAAGACAGGAGATAACCACAGAGGGCGGCCTCGACCTTATCTCGAAAAAGGATGAGATAAAAAAAGTAATAGCAAAACTAAAGAAAGAAAATATTCGGGTAAGTCTTTTTATAGATCCCGAAAAAGAGATGATAGAAATTAGCAAGGACTTAGGTGCGGGTATGATTGAGCTACATACCGGAGAGTACGCAAATGCTAAAACCTCCGATGAAAGAAACCGCCAGTTGCATATTCTAAAAGATGCTGTTCGACTCGGCAGGGATTTGAATATAATTGTAGCAGCCGGTCATGGATTAAATTATCAAAATACCTCAGCAGTCGCAAAAATTGAAGGCATCGAAGAACTTAATATAGGCCATTCGATAGTCTCGTATGCGGTATTTGTTGGCCTGGAGAAGGCGGTCAAGGAAATGAAGGAATTGATAAGGTGATTATAGGTACCGGCATCGATATAGTTGAGATAGATAGATTTAAAGAAACTGTTAAAAAATACGGTAATTCTTTTCTTAAAAAGATTTTTACCAGCAATGAAATTTCTTATTCCAAAAAAAGAAGGTTTCAAGACCAGCATTTTGCAGCCAGATTTGCGACAAAAGAGGCTGTTCTAAAGGCTTTCGGAGATAATCCCGGTACTATAAAGAAATGGACCGATATAGAGGTCTTGAATGATAAAAACGGAAAACCGGTGATTTCGTTCCATGGAAGCGCGGAGAGATTGCGTAAAAGAAAAAAGGTAAGCAAGGTAATCGTCAGCATGGCCCATTCGCGCAACCATGCGATAGCTAACGCTATTTTGATAGGGGGTGAAAAATAATGGTACAACGACACATATCAAAAATACCCAAAAGGCGGATAGATGCGCATAAACGAGATTATGGGCACGTATTCGTCATCGCCGGTTCTCAAGGGATGACAGGCGCCGGATATCTTGCTTCTCAGGCAGCGATTTTATCGGGCAGCGGCCTGGTTACGCTGGCCATTGCAAAAAGTTTAAATCCGATTATGGAGATCAAGCTCACCGAAGTCATGACATTGGCATTGCCTGAAACAAGGAATTTCTCATTAAGCTTAATGGCAGAAAAAGCTATCATAGATTTTGTAAAAAATATAGACGTCGTTGCCATGGGGCCCGGCCTATCCAGAAACAAAGAAACACAGCATTTAGTAAGGAATCTATTACGAAAAATAGAAAAACCCATAGTGCTGGATGCGGATGGCATTAATGCGCTGGCAGGACATCAAGAAATCCTTAAAAATAGAAACTACAAAACAATCTTAACTCCCCATCCGGGAGAAATGTCAAGACTTACAGGGAAAGATATAGGCTATATCCAGCAGAATAGGGAAATTGTCGCAAAAAGGATTTCAGCAGATTATAATTGCGTGACAATTTTAAAAGGGTACAGGAGTGTTGTTTCAAATCCCGAAGGTGAAGTATATATAAATGAAACGGGTAATTCAGGAATGGCAACAGCGGGCGTTGGAGATGTTTTAACCGGGATGGTTGCCTCTTTCATCGGCCAGGGGATCGACCCTTATAGCGCCGCTGTATCAAGCGTTTATTTGCATGGGAAAGCAGGAGATTTAGCAGCGAAGGAATTGGGCCAGTTTAGCTTGATCGCAAGCGATATCCTCGCTAAGTTGCCGCACGTTTTGAAAGAGGTTGTGTAAAATTGCCGAGGTAGCTATCTGCCTTCGGCAGATTCGCCAGTATGAAGTAGAAATTCGTAGTTGAAATTCATGCCGAGGTAGCTCAATGGCGGAGCAATGGTTTTGTAAACCATAGGTTGGTGGTTCAAGTCCACTCCTCGGCTCCACTAAAAAATTTGGTTTCGCCACCAAAAAGTGTGGAGAAACTTTTTGCGGCTCAACCCGCCGACACGCAAGCAAAAGCGGGGCTTGCGCCCAAATTTTTCCAAGGGGACAACTTTTTAGAAAAAAGTTTTCCCCTATGGCGCCCCGACTTCGTTGGGGGCTGTTACCCCTTTCAAAAAAGGGATTTGAAAATAAATTTGTTCTTTATAACATAGGGGAGATGCCAGAGCAGCCAAATGGACTAGACTGTAAATCTAGCGGCGCAAGCCTACGAAGGTGCGAATCCTTCTCTCCCCACCATAAATGATGACATGACTTACGGAAACTTACTAATTTCTGTAAATCATATGTCATCATTTACTTCGAGCCAGCGAAGCTGGCGAGAAGAACAAATTTGGCCTTCGGCCCCAAAATCTGCGGGGGTAGCACAATGGTAGTGCAGTAGCCTTCCAAGCTACCTACGGCGGTTCGATCCCGCTCTCCCGCTCCACTTCTTGAAAATTCACTCTCAATAAGGTATACTTCTATCAGCATGGCGGAAAACACGAAAAAACTCAAACGAGAGCTTACGCTGCTCGATGTTTTTTGCATCGCGAGCGGCGCGATGATTAGTTCGGGGTTATTTATCCTGCCTGCTCTTGCCTATGCAAAAACCGGCCCTTCGCTTTTCCTTTCCTATATAATTGCAAGTTTCCTGGCAATTCCTGCTATGTTAAGCAAGGCAGAACTAGTCACTGCTATGCCGAAATCTGGCGGAGATTATTTTTTTATATCAAGAAGTATGGGTTTTGGTATCGGTACCATAGGTGGCTTAGCGAGCTGGTTTTCATTAAGCCTGAAGAGCGCCTTTGCTCTAATAGGTATGAGTGCATACGTTGTGTTGATTACAAATATTCCTATAGTGGGCATAGCCATAGGCCTTTGCATATTTTTTGTTCTATTAAATTTAATAGGTATAAAAGAAGCGGGAATATTCCAGAGATTTTTAGTTTTAGGTTTGTTAGCCGCTTTACTTTTTTATATCATCCGAGGTTTCCCATTAATTCAGATTACTCGATTTATTCCTTTTGCGCCGTCAGGGGCTGCGTCAGTTTTTGCAACCGCGGGATTTATTTTTATTTCGTACGGTGGCCTTACTAAAATTGCCAGTGTTGCAGAAGAAGTAAAAAATCCGGGCCGCAATATCCCTCTGGGGATGATCCTTTCGACTATTATTGTAGGAATTTTTTATGCCCTGATTGTATTTGTGACTACCGGTGCGCTTGAGCCGGAAAATTTTAGCCGGAGCATGACGCCGATTTCGGATGGAGCCCATGCATTTATGGGAACTTTTGGTATGGTAGTTATGACAATAGCAGCAATTTTGGCATTTATTTCAACCGCTAATGCAGGAATTATGTCTGCATCGCGTTACCCGATAGCTATGAGCCGGGACAAAATCCTGCCTCCTCTTTTTAAGAATATTAATGAAAAATTCAGGACACCTCATTACTCCATTATTGCAACCGGCGCCTTTATGATAATAGCTATCCTTTTTCTAAAATTAGAACTTTTGGTCAAAGTAGCATCTACATTCTTTATCTTACTTTTCTTGCTTGCTAATTTATCTGTGATTATAATGCGCGAAAGCAAAATTCAGAATTACCAGCCGAAATTTAAATCTCCTCTATACCCGTGGATGCAGATAGCGGGAATGCTTGCATCTTTATTTTTGCTTTTTGAAATGGGAATAGAGACATATGCTATAGTGGCTATTGTCGCAGCTTCAGCCTTTATTTGGTATCTAATTTATGCGAGATTGAACGTGAAGAAGGAATTTGCATTAATTCATGTAATAGAAAGAATTACTGCAAAAGAATTGACTTCTAACTATCTCGAAAAAGAATTAATGGAGATACTAAGAGAAAGAGATAATGTTGTAGAGGACAAATTTGATTCTTTAATAAATAGATGCGAAATTCTTGATCTGGAAAAATCTTTAAATATGGAGGAATTTTTTAAGATTGTAGCGGATTCTATGTCAAAAGAGCTTGATGCGGATAGAGATGTTATGTTCAACCTATTAATGGAACGCGAGAAAGAATCAAGTACGATTATCCGTCCGGGCCTTGCAATCCCTCATATTATTGTTGAAGGCGAGCACAAATTTAGCATTCTTCTTGCAAGATGTAAAGATGGAATAATCTTTCCTAAGACAGATACAAGGGTACATGTAGTCTTTGTACTTGTAGGTTCGAAGGATGAACGTAACTTCCATCTTAGGGCGCTTGCTGCCATTGCCGAAATAGCTCAAGCCAAAGATTTCGATAAAAGCTGGTTGGAATCCCGTGACAAAGAAGGCCTACGAAACATAATCCTTACCGCTGAACGCCGCCGTTTCAGCCACAAATAAGACCGCAACAACGAAATCCTCCGCGCGCTGTAACCACCCATAAGAGAAAAGAAAAAAATTATCAACGAATTCCGGAGATTATCAGTAGCCAGTAGGGGGCGGGGTTGAGCGGACATTAGCATTTTTGGCAAATACGGTATGGCCGAAGTCAATTGAATAAAGCCTTGACATTTTCGAAGAAAATGTCAAGCGGAGAAATCTTAAATATACCAATTGACGAGGCCTGGTTGGCCAAAAATACAGTCCGCGAAGCCCCGCCCCCTACTGGCTATTGGTGATTGGGTGAGAATGGAAAATTTTTTTCCAAAAAGCCTTGACAAAAGTTAAGTTTGTGGTACAATGATGAACTTGTTTACACTAAATGTGTACGACCTGGTCCTACAGATAAAGATTATGCATACAAGAACGCTTATAAATAGATATAATAAGGGCTCTTCAATACAGGATATAGCTGCTAAAAGTGGTTGCTCGACGAGAAAAGTAAGAGACGTCCTTGTAAAAAATGGCATAGAAAGACGCACGCATAGCGAAGCTAATTATATTAAAGCAAACCCCGCAGGGGACCCTTTTAGGATACGAAGAAAACTAACACCCGAAGAGGATCATTTAAAGGCGATGGCGCTGGGATTATATCTTACGGAAGGCAATATAAAACATAAGCATTCAATAAAGTTTTCTAATTCGAATCCTGGCATAGTTAAAATATTTGTTAAATTTTTAAAGATTGCATGCGGCGTTCCTGCTGATAAAATCAAGGCATCATTAATTGTCTACCCAGATATCAATATAAGGAACAGCAAAGACTATTGGTCCAAATTTCTGGATTTACCATTGAAACAATTTAGTAAGACTACTGTGTTGAAATCGAGAAATAATAATAGCTCTAAAAGACATTCAGATGTCGGAACTGCGACTATTTACGTTCACAATTCAAAATTGTTGAATATTATTAAAGATTGGGCTAAAGAATATTCGTATGTAGCCCAATTGGTTGAACGCTGAGCGCCCTTGTAGCTCAGTTGTGGTAGAGCACATCCTTGGTAAGGATGGGGTCGCCGGTTCAACTCCGGCCGAGGGCTCCACTAACAAATTTGGTTTCGCCGCCAAAAAGTGTGGAATAACTTTTTGTGGCTCAACCCGCAGCAACGAGAACAAGGGCGGGGCTAGCGCCCAAATTTGTCCAAGGGGAAAACCTAGGTTTTCCCCTATGGCGTGCTTGACATCTTCGATGTCAAGCACTGTTACCCCTTTCCTAAAAGGAAAGCATTTAAAAGGAGGGAATTAACATGGCGAAGCAAAAATTTGAACGCACAAAACCACACATAAATATCGGAACCATAGGGCATATTGACCACGGAAAAACAGTCCTGACCAGCGCTTTGACTAATGTA